>Ga0153932_1000093_pt1 | contig 50017 bp, 43 predicted proteins | sample TSNJ016MetaG_FD_102273 | JGI IMG/M metagenome (GOLD analysis project Ga0153932, IMG submission 102273) | Attine ant fungus gardens microbial communities from New Jersey, USA - TSNJ016 MetaG | ecosystem: Host-associated > Fungi > Mycelium > Unclassified | place: USA: New Jersey, Wharton State...
AGCGTCACCGGCTATTGCCGCTCGACCTATCTGCCGGCGGCGACGTCAGCGGAATTCAACGCGAATGTGGAAGCCAACCGCGCTGCATTGCGCGATGCGGCCGTGCTCGGAGCCCGCTGTTTCGTGATGGTGGTCGGTGGACTTTTACCGGGTAGCCGCGACCTGACAGGCGCGCGCTCTCAGGTCATCGACGGCCTCTCAACGCTGATGGACACCGCACGCGAGTGCGGTGTGCCGCTTGCGCTAGAGCCGCTTCATCCGATGTACGCGGCCAACCGCGCCGTGGTCAACACCATTGCACAGGCTATGAGCATCTGTGAAACCGTGGACCCGGACCGCTCAGGTCTGATCGGAATTGCGGTGGACGTTTACCATTGCTGGTGGGACCCGGAACTGGCGCCATCCATCGGCGCAGCCGGGCGCGCTGGTCGCATTCTGGCGTATCACGTGTGCGACTGGCTGCACGAAACCAACGACATGCTGCTCGATCGCGGAATGATGGGCGACGGTGTTATCGATCTGCCAGAGGTGCGCTCATGCGTCGAAAGTGCCGGATACAACGGCCTAGTGGAAACCGAGATTTTCTCAACGCAAAACTGGTGGCAACGACCGCCCGATGAAGTGCTCGCAATCTGCGCCGAACGTTTGCAAACCGTCTGCTGATGGCGCGGCATTCAATAACCCAAACACGCGATGGAAACTAAAATGACTGAGAGGATTCGTTGGGGAGTTTTGGGCGCAGCGAAGATCGCCGGCAATTTTGTGGTGCCCGCAATCCAGCGCTCCTCCAACGGCCGCGTCACCGCCGTCGCAAGCCGCGATCACGCTCGCGCACAGACCTTCGCGACGAAGCATGGAATCGAGCATGTATCGACAAGCTATGACGAGGTGATCGAAAGCAGCAACGTAGACGCGATCTACATTCCGTTGCCAACGGCTAGCCACGTCGAATGGTGCAAGAAAGCCCTTCTCGCCGGCAAGCATGTGCTGTGCGAGAAACCCATCGCGATGAACGCCGCAGAGGTGCTTGAGTTGATCACCTTGCGCGATCAGACCGGTCTCGTCTGTGGCGAAGCATTCATGGTGGCGCACCACCCGCAATGGGCTTTTGTGCGTGACAGCTTGGCTCAAGGCGTGCTCGGTGAACTCAAGCTGGTCGAAGGCTCATTCACCTATTTCAATGACGATCCCAATGCGCTCAAGAACAATCCTTCACTCGGTGGCGGTGGTGTTCGCGACATCGGTGTCTACCCTGTCGTAACCACGCGACTCGCGACTAGCCTCGAACCCACTCGCGTTCATGCTGAGGTTTCGCTCGACCCCCGCTTCGGCACTGACCGCTTCGCTCGTTGCACCCTCGATTTCCCCGGGTTTTCAATGACGTTCTACTGCGGCACGCAAATGGCACGTCGCCAACATATGTTTTTTCACGGCACGAAAGGCTGGTTAAGCGTCGATGCCCCCTTCAATCCGGGAAGCTACGGCCCTGCCCATGTTCGTCATCGTTCCGATGAAACAGGTCAGACACACGTCATGGAATTCGGTGACGTCGACCAATATCAATTGATGGTGGAGGACTTTGCCAAAACGGTGCTCGGTGAAAAAAAGGATCTGGCTTTCACACTTGAGAATTCGCTCGGCAATCAAAAGATTATCGATCATATACTTTCCTGACGGACGAGATAGGCCAAGCGCCACGGCTGCCTGGCAATCGTGAGCGTCGCATCTGCGGAATATTGCTAGCGCTGCCGCAGCCTGCTGGCTGGGCGCACAGCAGGAGTACATCACGTCACGTTGAAGGAGTTGCAACCGAGGGACCAGATTCGACAGAGCGGCTCACACAAATCATCACCTTCGAGTTGCCGAAGTCGACCTCAAACGCGTCCAACTCGTGGCCTTCTTCGCCATCTGGCCTGCGAGTCCTACCGTCAAGGAGGCCCGCGGCAGCGCCCATCAATGGACTCGTGTCCTGACGCAGCTTGGCCACGACGCGCAGTTCATCGTAGCTCATTTCGTGCGACTGTTCGTGAAGTCGAACAAGGTTGACGCGGCTATTTGGGAAGCCGCCCAACGTCCCGGCATGCGGCTTACACCCATCAAGACGAAAGGCTAGCACGCCATGCTCGCGATAAACCGCATATGTCAGCAATGTTTCTGTCGCGATAAGGCCATCTTGATTGGCAGACCCGAAACGAACAGGACTGCTCACATAACCATCGAATAAAACTGCTCGGCGGCGGACGAATGGGGTTCATCCTCGGTTTTCATCTGCCCCTTCCTGATCATATGCATCATTTCGATGCAGGAAGGGATGATGCGAGCACAACAAAAATCCTTGAAGCCCTGGCCGGGTGATGCGTTTGACAGACCGATGGTCTTGACGAGAGTGAATTCATTTTGACTTGTGCGATTCGGCTATTGAGATAAAGTGCCCCGCAACTAATCCCAGTGGATAGTTGTCAGCTAAAAGTTGCAAGAAAATCGTCAATGGTCGGCAACGAGGTCACGCGTTTGGACGGCTTTCGACGCGCCTTTCATACGATGTTCACTCGGACCTATGCTCGACTCTCTGATGACGAGTTCTGGCACCGCAAAATATTGCACGATTGGCTGTATATCTGCCGCCGTCTCGTTGAGTCGTGCCAATAGTGTTTCGCTTGCCATGGTTCCCAGCTTTTCTGCACCCGCGAAGAGCGTGGTCAATGGCGGATTTGTGTGCTCTGCCGCGACCACATTGTCACAACCTACTACCGCTAATGCTTTGCCTGCTCTTTTACCCATTCGGTCGAGCTCATGCAAAACGCCGACGGCAACCTGATCGTTGTAGCAAACGACTGCCGTAGGTCTTGGCTTCATCTGGAAGATGGCTCGAAGTGCCGTTTGCCCTCCTCTCGGTGTCAATTCAGCGTCAACCATCCACTCGTCCGCAACGCTCAACGAGTGTTTCGCCATTGCCGACAGATAACCCTGCCGCCGCTGATTCGCAACGGCGTAGCCTCGTCGGTTGCCGACGAACGCGATTCGTGCGTGACCCTGTTCGATCAGATGCTCGGTTGCCAGCGAAAATCCGTATTCATTGTCCACGCCGACAGTGTCGACATCCGCGCTCATTGGCCGCATGACCAACACAAGGGGGATGCCCCAAGACTGTATTTCGTGAGGCAACTCGTCCGGCGTACCAAGTGCAGGCGACATAATCAACCCCGCCACGTTCTGCTCGCGCATCGATCGAAGAACGCGCGTTTGCGTTTCCAGGCTTTCAGCCGTGTGCGCCATCAACGTGGTGTAACCGGCCTGCCCTAACACCCGCTCGATCGCAACGAGAAGTTCCACAAAGAACGGATTTGTCAGGTCATTGATCACCATGCCGATCGTTGTGCTACGGCGCCCCCTCAGTGCAGCGGCCCCGCGGTTATACACATACCCTAGACTTCGCGCGGCCTCGCGTACCTTTTCAGCCGTCTCTGCCTTGATCCTCGGACTTTCTTGAAGGACAAGCGAGACCGTCGACTTGGAAACGCCCGCGCTCGCGGCGATGTCTTGAATCGTCGGACCAGATTTCATGTTGTTCTGCACAATTGGAACGTTCCAAAAAGTGTTTGACATCGTGATTAGAGTCTACTACATTTGTTGGAACGTTCCAACGAAACTAATTGGAACGTTCCAACGGAGAGAGACAATGTCGACGAAAATACAGTGGGCGTTGATCGGTGCCAGCACAATCGCCGATGAATGGATGGTTGACGCGATCCGTTCGCAGCCCGACGCCGCAATCACCGCGGTCGTCAGCGGCAACACGGACCGTGCTCATGAATTTGCTGAGAAGCATGACATCCCGGTGCACGCGACGGATCTGGATGCCGTCCTTGCTGATCCCGCAATCGATGCGGTCTACATCAGCAGCACCAATGAGAAACATCTTCCTCAGGTTCTGGCCGCAGCGAAAGCAGGCAAGCACGTTCTTTGTGAAAAGCCGCTTTCACTATCGGAGCAAGAGGCTGCGCAGATGATTGAAACCTGTGCCGCGCATGAGGTCGTTCTCGGCACCAATCATCACCTGCGTTGCGCGGCGACCCATCGCAAGATGCGCGAACTCGTTCGTGCAGGCGCAGTCGGTACTCCGCTGTTCGTTCGAGTCTTCCACGCGGTCTCCCTCCCTCCTCATCTCCGCGGCTGGCGAATCGAGCGTCCCGACGCCGGCGGGGGCGTCGTCCTGGATATCTCCGTGCATGACGTCGATACCCTGCGTTTCCTCCTGGATGACGAACCGGTCGAGGTAAGCGCGATGACTTCCGCGGGAACGTTGGGTGCAGCCGGCCTCGCGGACGGCGTAATGGGGATCATCAGGTTCAGGAATGGCGTTCTTGCCCAGATCCACGACGCCTTCACTGTCCCGTATGCGTCGACCGGAGTCGAAATTCACGGGACTGCTGGTTCGTTGTTCGCACGGGACGTGATGACCCAACAGCCATTTGGCGAAGTGCTACTGCGCGATGCAGACGGAACACATCCGATCGACATAGATCACGCCAACTTGTACGCCACGGCGGTCGCCCAATTTCATCGTGCGATCAGGAATGGCGAAAGCCCGGCTGCGACCGGCGTCGACGGATACCGCTCTCTCGTGGCGGCCCTGGCACTTGTTAAGTCGGCCAAAACAGGCGAACACGTGCGCGTTCCCGGTCAATTTGCGCGTTAAGCCAATATCAGGAGATGCACTGTGGGTTCTAGCAAGGTAGTTTCACTGGAAAAGGCGGCGAGCCTGATTAACGACTGCGACGTTGTGACCGTCAGTTCATCAAGCGGCCTTGGATGCCCGGATGCGATGCTGGCAGCAATTGGAGCGCGTTTTGACAAAGAGAATCATCCGCGCAACCTGACGATGCTTCACCCGATCGCCGCTGGCGATATGTACGGGATCAAGGGCATCGATCACATTGCGAAGAAGGGGCTCATTGATAACGTGATTGCGGGTTCATTCCCAAGCGGTCCGTCGAGCCTGCCCATGCCAGACATCTGGCGCATGATCGTCGATAACGATATTCGCGCCTATAACCTGCCGAGCGGCGTGCTGTTCGACATGCACCGCGAGGTTGCGGCCAAGCGGCCCGGCGTCTTGACCAAGGTAGGCCTCGATACCTTTGTTGATCCATCGCGACAAGGCGGTGCGATGAACGCACGCGGCGCCGAGAACCCGATCGTCGAGAAGGTCAGTTTTGCCGGCGAAGACTGGTTGTACTACAAGAACTTCGTTCCCCAAGTAGCGATCGTGCGCGCCACTACCGCCGACGAGCGCGGCAACTTGTCGTTCGAACATGAAGGCGCGTTACTCGGCGGACGCGATCAGGCGCTGGCTGTTCGCAACAACGGCGGCATCGTGATCGCGCAGGTCAAACGTGTGGTCAAGGCCGGATCGCTTCACACTCAGGCAGTCCACATTCCCTGCAACCTCGTGGACTACGTTGTGGTCGATCCGCAGCAGAAGCAGACAACGCAGATCGAGTACGACCCGGAGATCAGCGGTGAAGTGAAGCTGCCTGAGAGCGCATTCGCCTTTGCAGAGTGGAACGCCGACAAGATCATCGCGCGTCGTTCGGCCATGGAACTCGCCCACGACGATGCCGTGAATCTCGGTTTCGGCATCTCGGCCAATGTGCCGCGGATCCTGCTGGAAGAAGGGTACAGCGATGTGACATGGGTCATCGAACAAGGCGCCGTGGGTGGCATGCCGTTACTTGGATTTGCGTTCGGTTGCTCGGGCAACGCCGACGCGATCATGCCTTCACCGTCGCAGTTCGTGTACTTCCAGGGCGGCGGATTCGATGTCTCGCTGCTCTCCTTCATGCAAGTCGATCGCACGGGCAACGTCAATGTTTCGAAGCTTCCGAGCAAGCCCTATCTGACCGCGGGTTGCGGCGGGTTTATCGACATTACGACGCACGCGAAACGGATCGTATTCAGCGGCTTCTTCACCGCTGGCGCGAAGCTCGAAGTGGGCGACGGGCGCCTCACGATCCTCAAGGAAGGAAAGAAAAAATTCATCGCCGATGTCGACCATGTCACATTCAGCGGCCGGATGGGTCGTGAGCGCGGGCAGGAGGTGCTTTACATCACCGAGCGCTGCGTCGTGCGTCTAGGTGACGCTGGACTGGAGGTGACCGAGATCGCACCCGGCATCGACCTGCAACGAGACGTTCTGGATCAGTCAGAGGTCGAGTTGGCCGTCTCGCCCACATTAAAAATCATGGACGCGGCGATCTTCACGGACGCGCCTTTTGGGCTCAAGCTCAAGGAGGCTCGTCATGGTTGATCAGCAATTCATCCAGATCGAAAAGACAGACTTGATCGCAGTCGTTACGCTCAACCGTCCAGAGAAACTGAATTCACTCACGCCTTCCATGCTTGACCAGTTGGATAGTGCGGCGGGAAGTCTGGAATCCGATGCGACGCTTCGTGCCGTCGTGCTCACCGGAGCTGGCGAGCGGGCGTTTTGTGTTGGCGCCGACATCAACGAATGGGCGGCTCTCGCGCCGCTTGATATGTGGCGCGTGTGGGTGACCCGAGGTCATCGCATCTTCGATCGCTGGGCCGCGCTGCGCTTGCCGGTGGTCGCCGCCATCAACGGTCCTGCGTTCGGGGGCGGCCTGGAACTCGCGGCTGTTGCGGACGTGCGCGTGGCTGACCCGATGGCGACCTTCGCGCTACCCGAGGCGAGCATCGCAACGTGCCCTGGGTGGTCTGGAACGCAGCGGCTTGTTTCGCTGATCGGTCCGAGTCACGTCAAGTCGCTCGCATTGACCGCTCGCAGGATCGACGCACAACGTGCCTACTCAATCGGACTCGTCGATGAGGTCTCGGAGGCGAAGCGGTCGCTCGAAGCCGCGCTCGCGGTCGCAGAAAAAATCGCGTCGCTCGCGCCCGTTTCCGTGCAACTCACCAAGCAACTGATCAACGCTGCCTCGGGTTTCGGGGCTGGGGCGACCCTGGAAGCAATGGCCGGGGCACTGTCTGCAACGACGAACGACGCTCAGGAAGGCATGGCCAGTTTCCGCGAACGTCGCAAAGCGCAATACGAGGGCTACTGAAATGACGAACGAACTTGCAATTCCGACCGCTTCTGCGCTTCTATCCAGCGCAACTGCGCCGACACAGGAAGTCTTCGCCGGCCGCATGTATATCGACGGCAAATGGACAGAGTCCAGCGACGAACAACGATTCGAGCGGCGCAGTCCTGCGCATGGTCACGTTGTCAGCTCGTTTCCGGAGGCGACAGCAACCGACGTGCACGCCGCGATCAAGGCGGCCGATGGCGCTTACCGGCATGGAACCTGGCCGAAGCTCAAAGGCGTGGAACGTGCCCGGATTCTTCTTGCGGTTGCCGAGGGAATCAAGGCACGAGTCGAAAAGATGTCGCTCCTGGAGTCGCTCGAAACAGGTAAGCCGCTTACCCAGGCTCGCGGCGAGGTATCGGGCTGCATCGATCTCTGGCAGTACGCCGCCGGCCTAGCCCGCACGACGAGCGGCGACGCCTACGACACCCTGGGCGAAGACATGCTGGGCATCGTACTGCGTCAGCCGATCGGCGTGGTCGGCATGATCACCCCGTGGAATTTCCCGATCTGGATCCTTTCGCAGAAGCTTCCCTTCGCGCTTGCGGCGGGCTGCACGTGCATCGTCAAGCCGAGCGAGCTGACATCGAGCACCACGGTGATCCTGATGGAGATCATGGAAGAGGCCGGCGTGCCGCCCGGTGTGATCAACGTGGTGACCGGAAAGGGGCCGACCGTTGGACAGCCTCTTGCCGAGCATCCGGCCATCGACATGCTGTCGTTCACCGGTTCCACTCGCGTGGGCAGCATGCTTGGCGGCCTGGCATCGAGGAACCTGAAGAAGGTGGCACTCGAACTCGGTGGCAAGAATCCGCAGATTGTGTTCCCAGACTGCGATTGGGACGCAATGGTCGATGCAACTGTCTTCGGCGTGTATTTCAACGCGGGCGAATGCTGCAACAGTGGAAGCCGGGTGCTTGTTCACGAATCAATCGCGGAACAATTTGCTCTGGCCGTGGTTGAGCGCGCTCGGCAGGTACCGATCGGCGACCCGCTGCATCCCGATTGCAAGATTGGTGCAATCGTCAGCGAAAATCAGTTAAGCGACATTCTCGGAAACATCAAGAAGGGCGTGGCAGCAGGCGCCCGGTTGCGGCTCGGTGGCAAGCGTTACGACGCGAAAGGCCTGTATCTCGAGCCGACGATCATCAGCGACGCTACGCCCGACATGGAAATCGCACGCGATGAAATCTTCGGTCCGGTTCTTGTGATCGTCCCGTTCAAGGATGCGACACATGCGATTGAAATAGCAAACGACACCGCGTACGGGCTGTCCGCTTCGGTCTGGAGCAGTGACATCAACACGTGCCTCACCGTGGCGCGTGGGGTCGATGCCGGAACCGTCTGGGTCAACACATTCCTTGACGGATATCCGGAGCTGCCCTTCGGCGGCTTCAAGTCGAGTGGCGTGGGACGCGAACTCGGCAAGCAGGCCGTCGAAGACTACACCGAGACCAAAACGATTCAGCTCCACATCGGGGAGCGAAAAAACTGGTGGTTGCCGCGCCCAGCGGCCTGACCATCACCTGCCCACGGCGATACCGCCGTGTCATCGAGAAGAAAGCCCTTTAAGGGAGCGTCATCATGGAGACAAAAATGTTGAAGAAGCGAATTGCTGTGATCGTGGCTGGGCTGCTTGCCTGTCACGCCCTGTCTGCGATTGCGGCAGACAAGCAGGTGGAGGTAATGCATTGGTGGACTTCGGGTGGAGAAGCCAAGGCCTTGAGCGTACTCAAGGATGACCTGAAGCAAAAAGGTTATTCGTGGAAGGACAGTCCAATTGCAGGCGGAGGGGGCGAAGCCGCGCGAACCGTGTTGCGCGCACGGATTGCGTCGAACAATCCGCCGGACGCCATGCAAATGCTTGGCTACAGCGTGCAGGACTACGCAGATCAAGGACTCTTGACCAGTCTCGACAGCGAAGCGTCCAAAGGCAGCTGGGACAAGCTCATTCCTGCGCCAATCCAGCGTTTTTCGAAGTACGAAGGCCACTGGTACGCGGTGCCCATCGACGTGCACAGTACTAACTGGATCTGGGCGAACAAGAAAATCTTCGACGAACTGAAGCTGACACCCCCACAGACTTTCGATGAACTGGTCGCCGACGCGGACAAGATCCGCAAGGCCGGTTACATCCCCCTCGCGCATGGTGGACAAGCGTGGCAGGAAGCAACGATCTTCGACAGCGCGGTGATGTCCGCGGGCGGCCCCAAGTTCTACACGGACGCGATGGTCAATCTCGACCCCAAGGCAATCGGCTCGCCCACGATGCAAAAGGCGTTCGACCAGATGCGCAAGCTTCGCGGCATGGTCGATCCCAACTTCCCGGGGCGGGACTGGAACCTTGCAACCTCAATGGTCATCAACGGTAAGGCGGCCATGCAGATCATGGGTGACTGGGCCAAGGGCGAATTCGCGAATGCCGGAAAGAAACCAGGCGTCGATTACCTATGCATGCGCTACCCCGGCACCCAGGGAGATTTCATATTCGTAACTGACCAGTTCGCTACCTTTAAGGCGGGCGATGACCGTCTACCCGGGGAGTATGCCTTCGCGGATGCCGTGATGGACAAGGGCGTGCAGGCAAAATTCAATCAGGTGAAGGGATCGATCCCAGCCCGCCTCGATGTCCCGTCCGACGGGTTCGACGAATGCGGCGTGAAATCCATGAATGACATGCGCGCAGCATTGAAAAGCGGAACGATGGTCGGCAGTTTTGCTCACGGGCAAGCCATGCCGGAAGCGTCGAAGACCGCCATGTATGACGTAGTAACGCACTTCTTCAATTCGAATCAGTCGTCCGCCGATGCGGTGAAGCAACTCGTGACGGCCGTCGAAAACGCCAAGTAATTGACTTGCCAGTGGCGCGGGTGAAATCAGGAAAGTCACCCGTCTATTTCGTAGTACTTGATGTATAGGTGATGCCATGCTCTTACACCATCGCGCCCATTCAGTTGACGCGTCAGGCCAGTTGAACCGGTCTGCCGAACCAAGTGTCAAGAAACGCTCGGCTCGAAACAAGTTCGAAGCAATTCTCCCGAAACTCGTGCTCAGCCCGACACTGATCATCACGCTTATTTTTGTTTACGGCTTTATTGCATGGACGACAATCCTGTCGTTCACGCGATCCCGCGCATTTGCAAACTTCAGGTGGGCGGGGTTCCAACAGTATGCACGCGTCTGGGAGCATCCAAGGTGGCATGTAGCCGTCACGAACCTTGGCATCTACGCATCGTTGTATGTCATCTTGTGCATGGCCATCGGCCTTACGCTCGCGATTTTGCTCGACCAGCGGATCCGGGCCGAGGGCGGATTACGCGCCCTGTTCCTTTATCCGATGGCGCTATCGTTCATCGTGACAGGCACGGCATGGAAATGGATCTTGAATCCGGGGCTCGGCTTGACCAAGCTCTTCCATGACTGGGGCTGGTCGAGCTTCCAATTCGACTGGATCATCAGCGACGACATGGCGATCTATACCGTCGTCATTGCCGCCGTGTGGCAGGCCTCCGGATTCGTCATGGCAATGTTCCTTGCTGGCCTGCGAGGTATCGACCAGGAGATGATCAAGGCGGCATCGATCGACGGCGCACGCATGCCTTCGATTTACCGGCGAATCATCATTCCGCAATTGCGCCCGGTCTTCATTTCCGCCTTCGTGATCCTGATTCACTTGGCTGTGAAGAGCTATGAGCTGGTAATCGCATTGACGGGTGCCGGTCCGGGCTACTCAACCGAGTTGCCTTCCACCTTCATGTATTCGTTCACCTTCACCAGAAACGAACTCGGCATGGGTGCAGCGAGCGCCGTCATGATGCTCTGTACTGTGGCGGCCATCATGGTTCCGTACCTTTACTCTGAGATGAGACCGCGTCGTAAGAACGACGGCCATTGAACGGATACCCCCAGCCTCCAGGAGACAACGATGGCTAAAACCTTTGACTCGCAAATGGTGGTCGGAAAGCACGACTACGTTTCACGGATCTTCATTTACACCCTGCTTCTCATCACCGCCGTGGTCTACCTCGTGCCACTGCTCGTAATGCTGTTGACTTCGTTCAAGCCACTGCCCGAGGTGTATGCAGGAAACATACTGGCATTGCCTCATCAATGGACTGTCGCGGCGTGGGAGAAGGCCTGGGGCTCAGCCTGCGTCGGGCTGGACTGCTCGGGCGTCAAGGGCTTCTTCTGGAATTCGTTCCGGATGGTGTTCTCTGCGGTCGCCCTCTCCACGCTGATCGGCGCGCTCAACGGCTATGTGCTGACCAAGTGGCGCTTCAAGGGAGCCAACGTGCTCTTCGGGCTGGTCCTGTTCGGCTGCTTCATTCCGTTCCAGATCGTGCTGATCCCGATGGCAACGTTCCTTGGAAAGATCGGGCTTGCGCAATCGATTCCGGGATTGGTGTTCGTGCATGTTGTGTATGGACTGTGCTTCACCACGCTGTACTTCCGCAACTACTACATTGCGTTCCCGGACGAGCTGGTGAAGGCAGCCATGATCGACGGCGCCCGCTTCTTCCGGATCTTCTTCCGGATCCTGCTGCCGAACTCCATCCCGATCATTACCGTGACCGTGATCTGGCAGTTCACCAACATCTGGAACGACTTCCTGTTCGGCGCATCGTTCACGACAGGCAGTTCCGCTCCGATCACGGTCGCGCTCAACAACATCGTCAACACATCGACTGGCGTCAAGGAATACAACGTCCAGATGGCCACTGCCATGATCGCCGCGTTGCCAACGCTGCTGGTTTATGTCGTGGGTGGTCGATTCTTCGTTCGCGGTCTGATGGCCGGCTCGGTCAAGGGGTAAAAACATGTCTTCTCTGCACATTTCCAAAGTACGCAAGGCCTACGGTCCGACCGAGATCCTGCGTGAAATCAACATCGACGTGAACGATGGCGACTTTCTGGTGCTCGTCGGACCTTCAGGCTGTGGGAAATCCACCCTCCTCTCGCTGATTGCAGGTCTTGACACGATCTCTAGCGGCGAAATTCGCATCGACGACGACCAGGTGAACGATCTTCATCCCAGCGAGCGGGACATCGCGATGGTATTCCAGAGCTACGCGTTGTATCCGAACATGACGGTCGCGCAGAACATCAGTTTCGGTCTTGAAATGCGCAAGGTTCCCAAAGCGGATCGTGAAAAATCGGTGCAGGATGCGGCCAAGCTTCTGCAGATCGAACACTTGCTCAACCGCCGTCCGGGGCAATTGTCTGGCGGTCAACGCCAGCGCGTGGCAATGGGTCGCGCACTGGTCCGTAATCCGAAGATCTTCCTGTTTGACGAGCCGCTTTCGAATCTGGACGCGAAGTTGCGCGTTGACATGCGCACCGAGATCAAGAAACTGCATCAACGGCTGGGCTCGACCATCGTCTACGTCACGCACGACCAGATCGAGGCGATGACGCTTGCTACGCGTATCGCGGTTATGAAAGGCGGCATCCTTCAGCAGTTGGGTTCGCCCTCCGAGGTATACAACACGCCGGCCAACACCTTCGTCGCGACCTTCATGGGCTCCCCTTCGATGAATCTGATCCCCGCTCGCGTTGAGGGTAAGAACGGCGCGCTGCACTTGCTGATCGGCGAAGGCGACAAATTGATCGACGTCGAGTTGCCGTCGCAGCCCGATGCCGTCGCACGGTATGCAGGGAAGAAAGTCATTGCAGGTCTGAGGCCAGAAGCGATCGGTGTCGAAAACGAACGAACAGCCTCGGCGCTGCGCAACGTGCCGGTCAAAGTCCTCGTTCTCGAACCGACGGGTCCGGACACCCTGGCCGTTCTCGAAATGGGCGGCATGGAAGTATCGGCGCGCCTTGGCGCCGATATGCCGCATACCCCTGGAGAGAAGTGCGAACTGCGAGTGGACCTGTCCAAACTCGTGCTGTTCGACACCGAGACCGAAGAGCGGATTCGGTGATGGGCGAGTGGCCTCCCTCGCCTGCCTCTCTAACTGAAAGATGGTGCAGCCATGAGTGATTCTGAACGGCGGTCTCCGACCGCCTTGATAACCGGCGGACGAAGGGGCATTGGCCGTTCCGTCTGCGTCGAAATGGCGGCTCGCGGGTTCGATATCGTTTTTACCGACATCGTCCACGACGAAGATGCCGAAGAGACGTGCGCGATGGTAGAAGCACGTGGCCAAAAGGTGCTCTTCGTGCAAAGCAGTTTGAGCGAGGTCGAATCGCATGAGGGCGTTGTGCTTGAAGCGATTCGCTTCACGGGCGGTATTGAGTGCCTGGTGAATAACGCGGGCGTCGGCTCGCCGAGTCGTGGCGACCTGCTCGATGTATCCCCACAAGCGTTCGATTCGGTGCTGGGCGTGAACCTTCGCGGCACTTTTTTCATGTCCCAGGCGGTCGCCAAGCATATGGCTGCAACGCAGTCTGACCATCCGCGCTCGATCATCACAGTGTCGTCCGTCTCTGCTGACATGGCGTCGCCCGAGCGAGCGGAGTATTGCCTCTCCAAGTCCGCGCTGCCGATGATGACCAGGCTTTTTGCGCTGCGGCTCGCAAGCGCGGGAATCGCCGTATTTGAAGTACGCCCAGGGATCATCAGAACGCCGATGACAGAGGGCGTCGCGCAAAAGTACGAGGCGCGCTTTAAAGAAGGATTGGTTCCGAGCGGACGCTGGGGCGAGAGCGTGGAAGTTGGGCGGGCCGTTGCCGCCTTGGCTGAAGGCACCTTTCAGTTCTCTACGGGAAGCATCCTGAACGTGGATGGCGGTCTGTCCATTCCTGCATTTTAAAGCTGACTGACATGAAATCGACGACATTTGACTACGTGATCGTGGGCGGCGGCTCGGCGGGATGCGTGCTTGCAAATCGCCTGAGCGCCGATCCAGCGGTCAAGGTCCTCCTGCTTGAAGCTGGAGGCTCAGACCGCCATCCTTTCTTCGCGATGCCTGCGGGCTTCGCCAAAATGACCAAGGGCATTGGTTCGTGGGGATGGCACACCGTGCCCCAGAAGCACTTGAACAATCGTGTGCTGCGTTTTACTCAGGCCAAGGTGATCGGCGGAGGCTCGTCGATCAACGCGCAACTCTATACGCGCGGCGTACCTGCCGACTACGACGACTGGGAGAGCAAGGGGGGCGCCACCGGATGGTCCTATAGCGATGTCCTTCCGTACTTCAAGCGCTCCGAGAACAATCAGCGCTTCGCTAACGAGTATCACAGCTATGGCGGCCCGCTCGGGGTGTCGAACCCGATTAGCCCGATGCCGATCTGCGAAGCGTTCTTTCAAGCGGGACAAGAGCTGGGCATCCCGTTCAATCCCGACTTCAATGGGGCATGCCAGGAGGGACTCGGCTACTACCAGCTGACTCAGCTCGACGCGCGGCGGTCCTCCGCCGCGACTGGCTTCATCAAGCCGGTTCTTGGACGGCCCAACCTGAGCGTCTGGATGCAGGCTCGAACGCTGCGCGTTCTTGTCGAGGCGAATCGTGCGGTCGGCGCGGAGATCGTCGTTGGTGAAAGCCGCGATGCGCAAGTAGTCCGCGCAACCCGCGAAGTCATCGTGTCGTCTGGCGCCATCGGCTCGCCAAAGTTGCTGATGCAATCCGGGATCGGGCCTGCAGCCCACCTTGAATCGGTCGGTGTCAAAGCCGTTCATGACCTGAGAGGCGTAGGTGAAAATCTTCAGGATCACCTGGACCTCTTCGTGATCGCGGAGTGTACGGGTGACCACACCTACGACAAATACAACAAGCTGCACAACGCCGCGTGGGCAGCATTGCAGTACCTGTTGCTGAAGAAAGGCCCCGTAGCTTCCAGTCTCTTTGAAACAGGCGGCTTCTGGTATGCGGATCGCGATATGTCGCAGCGAGACCGGTCCCCTGATATCCAGTTCCACCTCGGACTCGGTTCGGGAATTGAAGCCGGCATGGCGAAACTGAAGAACGCCGGTGTGACGTTGAACACAGCTTACCTTCGGCCGCGCTCAAGGGGGACAGTCCGTTTGTCGAGCGCTGACCCCGCCGCCGCACCGTTGCTTGATCCCAACTACTGGTCTGATCCTCACGATCGCGACATGGCCATCAAGGGGTTGCGACTTGCACGCGACATTCTGAACGCACCTGCAATGAAACGGTATGTGCAAAGCGAAGTCCTCCCCGGCCCGCGGTCGAATTCGGACCAGGAGCTTTTTGAGTACGCATGCGCGAACGCCAAGACAGATCACCACCCTGTCGGAACATGCCGCATGGGACCCGCGAGTGACCCCGATAGTGTCGTGACACCGGATCTCCGCCTTATCGGTCTTGAAGGCTTGCGAGTGGTCGATGCGTCAGTCATGCCCTTCGTGCCGTCATGCAATACGAATGCCCCGACGATTATGGTTGCCGAAAAGGCGGCCGACATGATCATTCAATCCAGACACTGAGAGGATTCCATGAAAATCAAACTGCCAGAGCAAGACGGCGCGATCCAGACATACGTCATGCAGCACCGGGAAGACACTTCGACGCCCGCGACGCCACCATCCTTCAACCGCATCGCCTATGCAGCGGCGCACGTCGTGGTCGATCCTCGCTACGCTTATGACCCGTGGGGCGATTCACCACGCGTCGATTGGGATAAGACCCTCGCCTTTCGTGAGTATCTTTACGGGCTCGGATTCAAGGTGGCTGAGGCGATGGACACCGCACAGCGCGGCATGGGCATTGGCTGGCCGACGGCCTCGGAGTTGATCCGGCGCAGCGTCGCCCATGCTCGCACCATCCCCGGTGCGGACCTTGCCTGCGGTGCAGGCACGGACCATCTGGATAACGCCCGCCGGCATTCGCTATCGGACATCATCGCGGCGTATGGCGACCAGTTCGACGTTGTCGAGTCCGCAGGTGCGCGTCCAATCATGATGGCAAGCCGGGCGCTGTGTGCGGCAGCCAGGTCTGCCGACGACTACAAGAATGTCTATGACGCAGTCATCTCCGCGTCACGCAATAAAGTCGTGCTTCACTGGCTCGGTGAAGCCTTCGACGCCTCTCTTGCAGGGTACTGGGGCAGCAGCGACGTGGCGACTGCGATGGGCACCGTCCTGGATATCATCAGACTGCACAAAGGCAAGATTGAGGGGATCAAGATATCGCTTCTCAACGCTGAATACGAACGTCAATTGAGATCGCAACTTCCCGCTGGCGTTGCCATGTTCACTGGCGACGACTACAACTACGGCGACCTCATCGCTGGCGACAGCACCGGAAAGTCGCACGCGCTGCTCGGCATCTTCGATCCAATCGCGCCAGTCGCGTCCCGCGCGCTGGTTGCGCTTGCGGCGGGGGACACAGACCGCTACCACCAGCTAATCACGCCGACGGTCGCATTGTCGCGCGAGCTTTTCGTCGCACCGACGCAATACTACAAGGCGGGGGTGGTCTTCCTTAGTTGGCTCAATGGTCATCAAAGTCACTTTTCGATGGCGGGAGGCATGCAATCGGCAAGATCGGTTTTGCATTACGCAGAAGTATTTCGGAAGGCCGATGCGGCAGGTGTTTTGATTCGTCCGGAGTTGGCTCAGCGCCGGATGGGTGAATTCCTCAGCCTGCACGCGGGTATTGATTGATTTAAGGCAACAGGAGACAGCATGACAATTCAGGCAGCAGCAAGCAGGCCGACCAGGCAGGTGACGGAACTTGCCGTAACTGGTAAAGACCTCCGACGAGTGATTGCAGCGAGTACCGCTGGCAGCGCGATGGAATGGTACGACTTCAGTATCTACGGTACAGCGTCGGCTCTGATATTTTCTGATTTGTTTTTTCCTGGGCTTGATAAAGCAGCAGGATTGCTTGCTATTTTCGGGGCGTATGCAGCAGGTTTTTTTGCCCGGCCCTTCGGTGGACTTTTCTTCGGCTGGCTCGGGGACAAGTATGGTCGCAAGAGCGTACTGGTCGCGACCGTGTTGCTGATGGGTGGCTCCACGTTCTGTATCGGCCTCTTGCCGACCTATCACGAAGTTGGTGTTTGGGCTGCCGTCCTTCTCATAGCGCTCCGGCTACTACAAGGCTTCGGAGCCGGCGCTGAACAAGCCGGTGCCTCGCTGATCGTATCTGAGTTCGCACCACCCAAACGAAGGGGCTTTTATGCGGCCCTGCCGTTTGCGGGTTGCATCATTGGTATCTTGCTAGCGAACGGGATCTTCACTTTGGTGCAGCGGCTGCCTAAAGATGAGTTCCCGAGCTACGGCTGGCGTTTGCCATTTCTGTTTAGTATTGTCGTCATTGCCACCGGGATTTTCATCCGTCTGCGCGTCAAAGAAAGTCCGGTCTTCGAGGAAATCAAAAAGACGGGACATGCGAGCAAGCGCCCGGTGAAAGACCTCTTGACGCAAGCACGTGGCACCTTGCTGATCGCTTTTTGCCTTCGCGTCGGGGAGAACGGTTCCTCCTACCTGTATCAGATATTCGCATTGAGTTATCTGACTAAGGTATTGCTGGTTGACAAAGCGGTCGGCACGATCGGACTGACGATTGCTGCGGCGCTGGCCGTGATTACCATACCGTTGATGGGCTTGCTTTCTGACCGGTTCGGACGACGCCTAATGTACCGGCTCGCCGCACTCTTTACGTGTCTCTGGGCGTTTCCGGCTTTTTGGCTTTTTAGTACGAAGGATCCAGTGCTTATCGTCCTCAGCATGTCGATTGCAATTGGCGTGGGCGTGTTCGGCATGTATGGGATCCAGGGCGCTTACTTCCCTGAGCTCTTCAATGCGCGGTACCGCTATACCGGCATTGCGGTTAGCAAGGAATTCGCCGCAGTTGCGTCAGGCGGTATCGCGCCGTTCATCGCAACGGCCTTGCTGGCATGGGCACAAGGCGCTTACTGGCCGATTGCGACGTACATTGCGGTTTTGGCCGGTATAAGTTTTGTCGCGACCTTCTTTGCGCCGGAGACGCGCGGAATCAGCTTGCGAGAGTGACAATTGAGGGAACGACTGCAAAGCTGGGAGGGGCGCGAATCGACCCGTGCGTCGGGACATGCTCAATTTCGATGTCGACTCAACCAATGACCCGTTTCGGCCTTCTAGCCAATGTTCAAATGTACACTCCCGAACGCGGTCCCATGAGTGCTATGGGCGGCCGCCCGCTGCCCATGGACAATCGGTGGCTCGGTAGCCTCTGCCGCCCCCTCGCGATTAGCCATGCCTGTGCCGTCGCGCACACCTGGTGCTGAGCGACGTTATGTATGACGCGCAGTGCCGGGTCGCGGCGGGTCAGCGTGCCGGTGACGCAGGCTCGTTAATCAATCTCGCTGACAATCTGCGCAGTCGACTGAGGAACGCAAACTGGCTGGGCGGTTTAACTGACTGAGATCCTTGCCCCATCGAAACTGTTTTTTTACGGTGGCGACAGAGTTGGGTTCGCCGCACCGCAAAAGCAGCGCTTTGCGTAAATTCCAGATCTCAGCGGTTTGAATCAACCTACTCGGCGCCCACATGCGGCGTCAGTGCGTCGAGCCATAAGGCGACCGCCACGGCGCCTCCATCGGACGAACCCACTGCCCGAGCGCCAAGGTAGCTGGCGCGCCCGGCGCGCGGCGTCATACTCGCCGTCTCCTGCGCCCCCTTCCGGCCGGCCCAAACGGCGATCATCCACGCATCGCGTGTGGACTGGCCGGCCGCTAGTGCTTCTTCGAACGCTGCACTGGCGGGCAATAGCGCGTCGAGCATCGTACGGTCGCCTGCTTTCGCCCCGCCGAGATCGCTGATCGCCTGCGCGGCTTCCCTGAACGCCACGGCCCAGTCTCGCGCAGCCGGCTTATCGATTCCATTCAGGTGACGCGATGCGCGCATCAAGGCCGTCGCATAGAACGGTCCGGAGCTACCGGCAATGGCTTTGCGCAACGCGGCGCTCAAAGCGGCGAGCGCGCCGTCGGGCGACCCAAGGTCAACCGCGGGCACATCGAGAATGGCATGGGCCGCGCGCTTCATGCTTGCGCCAAGATCGCCGTCGCCAGCCAGAGAATCAAGTTCCGTCAGCGTCGGCTCATTCGCGATCAGCACCTGCGCAACCGATTGCAGCGCAGCTTCGACCACAGCCGAATACTGTCGCGCGGATTCGCTTTCAAAGCTGGGGCGTGCTTCGGCCGGTGCTTCCGCTGCGTCAAGGCGAATGGCCTCATTGACCGCGCCCGCGCCCGGCCACGCCCGTGCTTCCGTAGACGCGTCCAGCAGATCAAGCAGATCGGGCACCGAGTCGTCGATTCGCAAAAGCGAGATCGAGCAGCCGGGCATGTCGAGCGCGGACAGCAGCGTTCCCGCCCAAGCGCGCCTGACACTGACGTTGCGGCGCGCCAGATTGGCGCAAGCGGCGCGCAGCACGATATCCAATTCCATCTGCGGCGTCGCGCCGAGTCCGTTCACGAGCAGCACAACGCCTTCTCCGCCAGCAAGCGCCAGATCGTCGACGATGTTCGAGATGAGCACGTCGGTAAGTTCGTCGGCGGGCATGGGCGCGACCCGCTCGACGCCCTTCTCACCATGAATCCCTAAGCCCAGTTCGATTTCGTCGTCACCGAGCGTGAAGGTGGACTTCTCGACGCCCGGCATGGTGCAACCGCCAAGCGCCACACCCATGGTCCCGAGGTTCGCCGCCGCACGGCGCGCAATGGCGGCGACTTCATCGAGTGATTGACCGCGTGCCGCAGCCGCTCCAGCAATCTTATGGATAAGCACCGTTCCGGCGATACCGCGGCGTTGATTGCGCGCCGCCTGTTTGCGTAGCGACACATCGTCGGCCACGATAACGACTTCGACCGGAATGCCTTCCGCGCGCGCCAGTTCCGCCGCGAGGCCGAAGTTGAGCCGGTCGCCCGTGTAGTTCTTGACGATCAAGAGCGCGCCGCGCGAACCCGCGGTTGCGCGAATCGCGGCGAGAACGGCGTCGGTAGGAGGCGAAGTGAACACCTCCCCGCATACCGCCGCGCTCAACATGCCCGCGCCGACATAGCCGCCGTGAGCGGGTTCGTGACCGCTGCCACCGCCCGATATGACGGCCACGTTGCGCTCGTCTCCCTGCGTTTGCGCACGGCACACCAGCACGTTCTCATTGCCCAGGATAGCGACATGCGACGACTGGCGCGCAATGCCTTCGACCATTTCACGTACAACGTTGGACGGATTGTTGATGAGTTTCTTCATGGCAATTTACGATAAGGAACGGTTGTCACGCTGCCTGAACGAGCGCGGCACGATTTTTGGCCTCCTGCTCGGCGAGCACCGAGCGCTCACTGTCGATATCGAAAGCATGAGGCGTGTCGGGCTTATGGCCGAGAACAATTGATTGGCCCAGTTCGAGACCTTCGCGCCGTTCGAATTGAGCCAAAACAACCGCGTCGCCGGTGGAAACCTGCACCATCACCTGCGATCCAAGTGGCTCGATCAATTCGATCCGGCCGCGCAGGAATCCCGCGCCGTCTTCCTTGCCCTGCGCTTGATCGACAGGATCGACAGGAAAGAGATGTTCCGGCCGAATCCCCGCAATGACCTTGTTCCTTGAAGAGGCGGCGAGTGCCCCGCTTACCCGATCGGACAGCCGCAACTCGAATCCTACGCCTCGCAGCACGCGGCCATCGCGTTCTATGCTCGCTTCGAGAAAATTCATCGCCGGGCTGCCAATGAAGCTTGCTACGAACTTGTTGACCGGCTCATCGTAGATGCGCTGCGGTGTATCGATCTGCTGCGCAATCCCATCCTTCATCACAATGACACGATGCCCCATTGTCAATGCCTCGAGTTGATCGTGCGTGACATAGAAAGTGGTCACCTTCAGGCGCCGGCACAACTTGATGATCTCGCCACGCATATCGACGCGCAGCTTGGCGTCGAGATTCGACAACGGCTCGTCCATGATAAAGATACGCGGTTCGCGTACGATCGCTCGCCCGAGGGCGACGCGCTGCCTTTGACCGCCCGATAGCGCGGCCGGCTTTCTATCGAGGTATTTCGTGAGCGCAAGCGACTCGGCGACCTGGCGCACGCGTTCGTCGATTCGCGCCTTCGACCACTTGCGCACTTGCAGGCAAAACGCGATGTTGTCGTACACCGAAAGATGCGGATAGAGCGCGTAATTCTGGAAGACCATGGCGACGTCGCGTTCGGTCGGAGTCTGATCGGTGACATCGGCGCCATCGATCAGGATTGAGCCCGAGGAGACGTCTTCCAGACCGGCGATCATGCGCATGGTCGTCGACTTGCCACATCCGGAGGGTCCTACAATGACGATAAATTCTCCGTCCACCGTTTTCAGGTTAAGGGAATCGACGGCGTTCGCGCCGCCGAAGGTCTTCTTGAGATTTCGTAGTTCAACGACTGCCATGGTTGTCTCCTCATACCGTGTTCTACGATGTACGTTGATGCAAAATTTCTCCGACGAACGCGCGGAATTCAACATAGTTGCGCTCGTAGATACCTTGCCATTCCAAATGCGGTTCGATCATTCTTACGTTGCGTATGAGCGGCGAGCGAATGGCGTCCTGTGCGGATCCAGCCGACGCCGCCGCCACGGCATCGCGCGCGATCAACGCTACACCCAGCGCGGTCAGTTCATCCTCTTCCACGGCGATGACCGGCTCGCCAAACACGCTCGCACGCAGTTGCAGAAGGGCATTGGAACGTGCCCATCCGCCGATTGAATAAATCGGACTAGCTGTTGCACCTGCGGCGCGAACGGCATCGCGCATACAGCGCGCGTAGAGACAGGCGGCATCGAGCGATGCTCTGAGTTGTGTCGACGAGCCCGGTGATTCGATCGCCGCAAGCACATCGCGCAGGGTCGCGGGATCGCCCGGCGGCTGGTCCCCGGCGAGGAAAGCGCTCAAACCTGAAGACCTGAATTTTTCCAGCGAAGCGGCAAACTCGAAGACGCCGAGACACGCTACGCCGGGGTTGCCCAAGGCGGGAACAGAAAACGCGAGGTACGCATCGCCCCGTACTTCAAGGGACGGAACTTCGTCATAGATAAGGTTCGCTGTTCCGAGCGAATCGACCAGCGCCTGCGCGTTGAGCCTGCGCATCGCCGAAGCCGCCACGGGGTGATCGTGTCCTCCTGCTACCAAAAGCGTGCCACGGCTTGCCGCGCCGCTGTCGAGCAACGAGCCGGTGACGACCGTCCCGATCACGCCCCCCGCCTTGACGACGCGCGGCAACGGAAGCGCGCCGCAAGCATCGAGCAACGCGGTTAACCATTCGCGGCTGAAGACGTCATAGCACGCGGTGCGTGCGGCGAGCGTCTCGCTCATGAAAGGCGCCTGACTCCACCATGCGGCGGGAAAATCGGTCAGTGCGATCCACCAGCGCGCGTCGCGTGCGACTTGCGGGCGATGCCTGCGCAGCCATTTCCACTTCGCCGCCGTGCGTGAAAAATCGATCGCAACACCCGCGCGCGCGCATTCGCCCACTTGCTGCTTCAACTCGAACGCTTCTTTTTCCGCGCGCCGGTCGAACCAGGGAATGGCCAGATCGAGCGGGCGGAGATCCGCCGCCACGGGGACACCGTCTTCGCCTACCCCCGTTACGGAAATAGCTGCAAGCGGTGTTTTCGCGCCCGTCGCCCTCCAGCCCTCGATGATCATGCTTTCGAGCATCATGAGGAGCGCGAGCGCATCGGTCGACGGGCCCTCTGCCTGCATGACGCGCGGCACCGCGACGGTCCTGGTCCAGACGGTATTCGCGTGCGCGTCGACGAGGATGACCTTGACATTGGTCGATCCGACATCGATGCCGCATACCAGCGCTTCCTGGCTTTGCTGCGTGAACGCCATGATCAGTCGAACCGCAGTTGCGTCTTGACCGAATGCCCGGAGGACATCTGCTGCACCGCCTTGGCGAAGTCCCATACGGAAAAGGTTTCGCCGATCAATTTGCCCGCATGTTCCGCGACGTCGTACATAAGATCGACGGCGGCGGGAAACTGGTTCGCCAGTGAGTTGGAACCGATGATGCGCAACTCGTGCTCGTAGATCGTAAAAGGAGTGACATCGACCGTGGCTTCTACGTGATGGACACCCACCTGCACCAGCACGCCCGTCTTGCGGATGTGTTTCAACGCCTGCCGCAAGGCAGGCATTGCGCCGGCGGCCTCGAAGACGACCTCGTATTTCTCACCGTCAATGGCGTCGGGCGTGGTGACCTTGTGCGCGCCGATGTCGCGCGCGATCGGATGCTTGCTGACGTTGGGATCGACCACAGTCACGTCAGCCGCGCCCAGATGCTTCGAGATGATGGTGGTCAGCAGTCCCATTGTCCCTGCACCGATCACGAGCACCCGTTTGCCCTTCACGCCTTGCGACGATTCAACGGCGTGCAGCGCGCACGCGAGCGGTTCGATCAGCGCGGCAACGCCATGCCCTATGCTTTCACGCACGACATAAGCGTTCTTGCCGGGAACCGCCACTTGCTCGGCAGCGGCGCCGGCACGCCCCACTCCGATGGGGGTCAAGGCATTGCAGAGGTGCGGCTTGCCTTCGCGGCACCACTCGCATGAACCACACGAAACATTCGGATTCACGGCGACAAAATCGCCCTCCCTGATGCCCTTGACTTCGCGACCCACGGCCAGCACATGACCCGCGAATTCGTGACCCGGCGTAACCGGATAGTTGGTTCCGGGAAAGCCGTGCTCGCAGATATGCAAGTCAGTCCCACAGATGCCGCAAGCAAGCGGACGGACGACGATTTCGTCCGCCTTGCCTTCGGGCTCCGCCACGTCGACAACGGCGATCGTGTGATCGTTCTTGATCGTTACTGCACGCATTTCATGACCTCGTGTGGAATTTATCGGACCGCACCGAATGTAAGGCCTCGCGTCAGGCTCTTTTGCGCAAGCCACCCCGCGATCACGACCGGAATATTGAGCAGCGTTGCAACGGCCGCCACCTGCGCGGTGTAGAGCTCGCCAAAGCTCAGGAATTTCTGCAAAAACACCGGGAGCGTGCTGGACGTCGTGGTCAAATTAACCGCCAGGAAAAATTCGTTCCACGCGAAAATGCCGCACAGCAACGCCGTCGATGCGAGGCCCGGCATGATCAGCGGCACCACGACGAGCAGCAGTTCGCGAAAGAAGCCTGCGCCGTCGACACGCACGGCATCAAACACTTCCACCGGGATTTCGATCATGAAGGAGCGGATCATCCAGATCGCGAGCGGCAGGTTCATTGATGTATAGACAATGATCAGAAGAGTCGCCGTATTCAGCAGTCCGACGCTTTGTGCCACGAGGTAGATCGGCACGATGCCCGCCGCGACCGGCATCATTTTGGTGGAAATGAAAAAGAACAGCACGTCGCGCCATTTCTCCACCGGTCGCACGCACAACGCGTAAGCGGCCGGCACAGCAAGACAGATGACAATGGCGGTCGAGACACCCGTTGCCAGCACGGAGTGCAAGGCGAACGCCGTGAAATCGTTATCGAAGATCCGGGCGTAGTGCTCGAGCGTCGGTTTGAAGAAGAGCTTGGGCGGCAAGCTGACCGCATCCTGCTCGGATTTGAAACTGGTCAGGACCATCCACGCGATCGGCGCGAACATGACCAGCGCCCCAAGCCAGGTCAGCGCGCTGAGCAGCGCATTGAAGGTCCCGCTGGTTTTTCTGCGGCTCATGCTCGTCCTCCGGATTTGAATATCCCTGCCACTACCTTGAGCATCGGCATGACCAGCGCGATCGCAATCGCGAGCGTGATAACACCGTACGCCGACGCCTGCCCAAGATCGAAAGCGCTGAAGGCTTCGAGGTACACGTAATAAGAAAGATTGGTCGTTGCATACGCGGGGCCGCCCGATGTCAAAGTGACGATGGCGGCGAAGTTCTCAAGCACGTACATGGAGGCAAGCAGCGCGGTCAGTTCGAAAAACGGACGCAGATGCGGCAGCATCAGACGCCTGAAAGTGATCCAGCGGCCGGCACCGTCAATTGATGCCGCCTCGGTCACTTCCACGGGGAAGGATTGCATGCCGGCGAGCAAGATCAGCAACGCGAACGATGACCATTGCCAGGCGGTCAGGATGATGATCGACAGACGCGGGTACTCGCTCACCCAGTTGATGCGCCCCATGCCCAAAGCGGATGTGGACCAGCCGAGCAGCCCGAACGTCGGATCGAAGAGACCGGCTTTCCAGAAGAGTGCCGCGGCCACGGGCATAACGAAAAACGGTGTGATGGCAAGCGTCCGCGCAATGGCGCGCCCGCGAAAACTGCGCTGAAGGCCAAGCGCAAGCAAGGTCCCGACCGCTATCGCGCCAATGACGATGCTGATCGTCATGAACGCGGTGTTGCCAATTGCTTTCAGGAACACCGGATCGCTGATGGCATCGACATAATTCTTGATTCCGACAAAGCGTCGCGCGCTGGTGGAGACGAGGTTCCATCGGAACAGGCTGTAGTAGGCGGTGATGAAAAACGGCGCCTGCGTGACGGCGATCACGACGAGCAAGGCCGGCAATAATGGAGCCCTCAAATGCCAGGCTTTGCGTTGATTGCGCTTGCCGTGCCCCGTGGACGATGCGTCGGCGGCAGGGGTAGCGGTTGCGGTTGGATAAGGCATAAGCGTCCTTCAGAGGTTGCAGCCGGCGGCAGCGCCGCCGGCCCTTTACTTCGCTACTGCGCTTGCTGCTGAAAATAAGCCTGCCGCCGCTTACTTGATGTACCCCGCATCCTCCATCACGTCCTTCATTTTCTTCTCCGATGCGGCAATCGCCTGATCGACGGTCATCTGCCCACTGATCGCTCCTGCAATCTGCTGCGACGTAAAGTCACCAATCTGTTCGAACTCGGGAATGTCGACGTATTGCACACCGGCGTACGGTACCGGTTTAACAGTGGGGTGGAGCGGATCGGCGGCATTGATGGACGCCAGTGTCAGGTCACCAAATGTCTGGACCGCCTTCTTGTACTCGGGAATGTCATACGTCGACGTGCGCGATCCGGGCGGCACCTGGCCCCAGCCGGCCTTCTCGCCCGCCAGCTTGATGTACTCCGGGCTCGTCAGCCAGGCAATGAGCTTCCAGGCGGCTTCGCGATTACGACTGGTGGTGGGAATCGACAGGCCCCATGCCCACAGCCAACCCGATGACTTGGTGGCCTTCACGGGGGCCATGGCGAATCCGATGTTGTCACGCAGCCCCGGTGCGGCCTGGTCCAGTACCGGGCCGGCGAAAACGGTATCGTCGTACCACATGGCCGCATGACCTTGCGAGAACAGTTGCAGGCATTCCTGCCAGCCATCCTTGGCGGCATCCGGCTGGCCATGTTGACGCAGCAAATTCACATAGAAATTGATGGCTGCTTTTGACTCGGGCTCGGACAACGCCGGTTGCCATTTATCGTTGAACCAGCGGCCACCGAAGGTGTTGATAACGGTGGTCAGAGACGCAAGATTTTGTCCCCAGCCCGGCACGCCCCGCAGGCAGATTCCCGCCATGTTGGCGTTCTTGTCGTCGAGCTTGGCGGCATATTGCGCCACCTGATCCCAGGTCGGGTTGGCCGGCATCGTGAGACCCGCCTTGGCGAACAGGTCCTTGCGGTAGAACATGAACGAAGACGAGCCGTAGAACGGCGTGGCAAACAGATGATCCTTGTATGAAACGAGGTTGCGAATCGGCTTGAGCAAGTCGCCTTGATTCCAGGCCGTATCCGACTTCGCATACGAATCGAGATCGACGATCCAGCCTTTTTGCGCCCACAGCGGCACTTCATAAGCGCCGATCATCACGACGTCGTACTGGCCGGACTTGGTCGCGACGTCTTTGAGCACGGCGGGACGAAGCTGATTTTCCGGCAGCGTCTGGAACTTCACCTTGATGCCCGGATTTTTTTGTTCGAAGTCACCGATCAGCTTGGCCGCTGTCTGCATCTGAGGATTCGCGGCCAATGCAACGGTCAAGGTCGTCTCGCTGTGCGCGAGCGAAACGAACCCAATTCCAGCAGTTGCGACGACGGCAGTCCGCAGTGTCAGCGAGCGCAATGTGGCTTTCAGATACATTTAAGTCTCCTAATTTATTTTACTGGTACGCCGCTATGACCGGCATACCTGGTTGAGCTTCAGTCGTTGTTCACTGCAGTATGCGCATCTACCGTCACCTTCACCACGTCACTGCGCAGCCACGACGTGTAGAAGTCAAAAGGCTTGCCGTCGCGCCCCCAGGATACCGATGTCACGAGGAGCAGAGGCGACCCCACTGGCACTTCCAGCAGCGACGAGAGTTCCTCGCTCGCGGCAACCGCTTCCACGCCGCGTCGGGCGCGGAATACTTCGTAGCCCGCTTCCCGCAAAGTCCGGTTCAGCGAACCGCCACCGGTCAGCACATCGCTGGATCGGATCACGCTTTCAATCTGGGCAAGCAGGTAATTCACCGAATACAGCGCCAGTTGCGAATCGAGACGCCGCACCCGGGCGAGTTTGAAACCAGCGGAGCCCATGTCGAGATCCAACGCTTCGGCAACAACGTCCGGTAGGACGCAACGCTCGGCCTCCAGCACTTTTGTTTCAACTGATCGATGTTGTTGACCAACTTCCGCTTCGAAAAAGCCCTGCGCCACCTGCAAAAACCAGCCTGATTCCGGCTTGTCCGCGACGAAGGCCCCCCGCCTCGGCACCATCTTGATCTTTCCCTGCTCAGCCAGATGCCGCAGCGTCTCCCGGACCGTGGATCGCGCAAGTTCGTAGTCACGGCATAAATCGCTCTCTGACGGGAGCCGTTCACCGGCCGCATAGTCGCCTCGGCTAATGGCCTGCTCCATCAATTGCGAGAGTTGCAAGTAGTAGGGAACCGGTGATGAGCGGTCGATTCCCGGCACTTCTTGGGCTAAATCATTCATGTCGATGTTCGCAATGTAGGTGTCGTACGTACAAGACGTACCGAGTATAGGCGCGGTATTTCCCGAAAAATAGAGCGGGTTGTCCCTTACTTTCGTACGTTCTGTCCGTGTGTATCATACGGTACGTCTTGTACGTACAGTACGTATGTATATTCTTAATCGGACGGTTGCACTGTGCTTTCGTCTGTCACCGCAAGGGATGCTCACATGTCAATGGAATACCGCCTCCGCCGCACGCTGCCCAGCAATCGCGTTGCCATCATTATGCCGGTGGATCATGGTCTTATTTTCGACCGTATCGAAGGCCTTGAAACGCCATCCGCGCCTTTCGCGACATGGGGCGAAAGCGACGTCACCGGTTTTATGATGACGCCGGGCCAGGTCCGTCAGTCGGCGCGGTACTTCGCCGCCCATCCGCATCTGACCCGCGTGCTGACCATTGATACGTACTACGACTATCGCCAGCAAGATGGCGGCGGCTCGCATGGCCTCATCACGAGCGTCGAGGAAGCGGTGCGCATGGGCGTCGACGCGGTGAAGATGCTTTTTCCGTGGAATATGTCCCGTGCCGAACAGGTCGCCATGTGCACGCGTGTGGGTCAGGTGGTGAACGAGTGTAATCGGTGGGAGATCCCGCTCGTTCTGGAGCCGGTGATCATTGGCGCGCCGCGCAGCGAGGAAGTCATAGCGCAAGAGGAGAAGGTCGCCCGTATCGCGTATGACCTCGGTGCGCACATCATTAAAATTGCTTTCCCCGGCGAAGAGCGTACAAAACGTCTGGTGGATGAACTCAAAGTTCCACTCGTGATTGCCGGTGGTCCCTTGACGGGCAAACCAAGCGACACCGTTGACGCCGTCGCGCAGACTATCCGGGCGGGTGCTCGCGGAGTCATCGTTGGACGCAATATTTGGCAGCGTGAGCCAAGCGCCGGCAAACGCGTGCTGGCAGACGTCGCCAAGCTCACACGCGAAGTCAAGTTCAACGATTAAGCTCTTGATCAGCAACTCGCGGGCGTTGGGCACGGCCAAACGCCCGCTTTAATTGCGTCCGGCAACCTAAACGCGCGCTTTGCGACAGAAGATATGCGGAGTAGGCTGTATGTCGCCCAAGCCGCCCTGCTTTGATGTTGCTCGGTGAAGGTTGCGGCTATAGCGCGCGACTATTGCGGCAAAAAGGATACTGGCTCCTGTCGAGAAAGCGTCAGGCAACGAAAATGTGGCGATATAAACCAGCACAAAAGCATTTTCTTTTAATTTAAATAGTTATCCTAATAATTCATCATTTTATATATGTAAAATTCTGTATTTCGAGATAGGACGCGTCTTTGAGCGACCTATGTTCGCCTCAAATCTTTGGTCGATAAAGAGATAAGAATCTAAGTGCCGGCACGTTGATCCGTCCAGATTCTGCTTGCATCGCACGCCATGCTTTCGCTGGACGCAAATGTGGTTGTCTCCACAAAGAAAAGGATGGAGCAAGGTCGCAGGGCAATCATCGCAAGAGTTCTTTGAGCAGAATGCTGGTATCACGTAGCTGAGTGGCAGAAAGGATCTTCCTGTCTCTGATCAATCTCCGGCACACAGCCGTTTCGCGACCGCAGTTTACGGTTGCTGCAGCCTCAAGCCTGCCGTCGATACCGAGCGCCAGCACGCAGAACGAGCCCCCTGCCGGATCGCCGCGAACGACACGCGTCTGATGTGCCATGAACATCCCCAGCGTCTGAACATTGCAGTCATATTGATCCGACCAGAGCCACGGCATCTCCTCGTAGACTGCATTGCCCCCAAGCATGTTCGCGGCCGCTATAGCGGGCTGGTTCTCGGCGACTTGCCACGACTCCACGCGCACATGACGCGCGAGCAAGGGGTTGAAGTGATTCGTCACCTCTCCCGCGGCGAAAATCGCAGGGTCGGCGGTACGGCAATACTGATCGACAATAATGCCGTTATCGACGAGCAGGCCCGCAGACGCTGCAAGTTCCACGTTCGGCGTAACGCCTATTCCGACGATCACCACATCGGCATCGATCTCACCGCGCACATCGCCGCAAACGGTCACTACGCGCGCACCCTGGCCCAATGAGGACTCTATTGCAACCGACGCTGTCTCAAGCCTTATATCCACCCCATGACGCCGATGCAGATCGTGCACGAATGCGCCAACTTCTGCTGGCATGGACCGTAACAACAATCCATTGGCGGGTTCAATCAAGGTCACTGCACAGCCGCGCGTCCTGGCCGATGCTGCCGCCTCCAGCCCAATGAAACCGCCGCCGATCACCGTGACACGCGTGCCGGGTACGAGCACTTCACGCAACGCGCGGGTATCGGCGATAGTGCGCAAATAGTGCATCTTCACGGCGTCATCCACCGACCCGGCGAAGCGGCGCACTCGCGATCCGGTCGCGAGCAGCAAACATCGATAGTCGACGCAAGAGCCATCGTCTAGAACGATAGACTTCCGGGACCGATCGATTCGCTCGACCCGCACGCCAAGCCGCATCTCGATGCGCTGCTCGTGATACCAGCCGGCATGGCGAATGAACGCGGAACGTTCTCCCTCTTCTCCGAGCAACGCATGCTTCGACAACGCCGGCCGGTCATAAGGCAGCTCTGCTTCGTCGCCGATGATGACGATGCGAACATCAGGCGCGCGCTCGCGCAAGGCTTCCGCGGCACGGCGCGCAGCATGACCCGCACCCACGATCACGTATGCGTCACTCAACATGGACCTCGACATTGCCCTCGGTAATGCGAACGGGATAACTCTGTACCGCTTCCACGATCGGCGCACATTGCGGCGCACCTGTGCGAATGTCGACGAGCCCCTGATGCAGCGGACATTCCACGCGGCCGTCTTCCACAAACCCTTCCGACAACCGTGCGTGGCCGTGGCTGCAAAGATCATGCAGCGCGAAGATGTCATCGCCGAGGCGGAACAATGCGATCGGCTTATTGGCAGCAACAACGGCCACCGGCTCACCTTCCTCGAACTCGTCGATCCTGCCAACAGGGTGCCAGGCATTGATGATCTGGTTCATCGTGTCCTCCATCAGATTGGCGTGGCAAGCAGCGTTTGCACGCGCGAGGTGTCGTAGATCACGCGCTTTGACTGATAGCGCAAACCTTCTGCAGTGCGGACGACCTTGTCATAGTATTTACCGGCCTGATAAACATTCGATTCGCCATTGGTCCGGGTCTGGATAACGACATAGTTGCTTTCGGTCTCGATTGCGCCGTCGCGCTGCGCCACCACGCACAGACCCTAGGTCATGTGCCGGTAACTGTGCTCCTCGAAAATATTGGCGTTGCGCAACGACACCACGCGGTCTCGAAGCATCTTCTGGTTGTCGCAGAAAATGATGCCAATTGGCAGTCCCATGTCCGCGTTTTCTTTGGGCACGATCTCGTACAGGCAATCCTCGGTGAACAGCGTCGGCCAAATTTCGAGGCGGTCGTTGTCGAGCGTGTTGATGTATCGGTCCTGCAGAACGTGGAGTTCGAACCACAATGTCATTTCGTCCGTGATGCGCGACTTTTCCATCGATCTGTACCCCATCAATTTTTGATACCCGACCCAGAACTTGCGGATCAGGCTTTCGGTAATGACCGTGTCCTGCTGGTCCGGATTGCCGCGAGACATCTCGATCACCGACGTGGCGTCGGAGTCGCGAACGGTGCCGCGCTGAACCAGTTCGGTTGCCTCCGTATCCTCCATCGATATGTAACCTGCAGGCCCTACCAGATTTGCCTGCTTGATTCGCAGCGCGCGCATCTCCGGGGTGTCGTCGACATAGCCGAAAAAGTGAAAGATCAACTCGAAGCTGTTGGGACCTTTCGGCAACAACTGACGTGCGACCAGCGTGTTGTGGATTTGCTGAATCACGAGTTGCGGGAAGATCGGCTGAATGTGATTGGTCGTGTCTTCGTCAAACTCGGAAATCAGACCGAGAACGGAGTCATCTTCGAGTGCAAAACCTTCATCGAACGACCGGATATTCTGCTGCTTGTAAGCGGCCGACGTGTCCTCGCCCGTCTTCGTTACCGTAATGATGCTATGCAGTCCATGCGTGGCATCGGGAATGGAACGCGCCTTCATTCCGACGCGGAAAATGTTGAAGGTGGTATGAAACAGATGGAGCATGCTCCCGTGGTACGGGTCTTTCACATTCTCAAAATAGAGCTTCCAGTTGGACTTTGAAAACTGTCGAGTGCAGCCCAGATATTCGATCGGCTTGTGAAAGATGCGGTCGATCCATGGACGCATTTGGACGCCCAGATAGTCGGACAACGGTTCGACTGTGTCGCTGAAGCTGGCGAACACCAGACCGCGATAGCTCTCGACCCGCAACTTTCTCAGACTGTGATTTTTCGGGTCGAAGTCGGCCGGCATGCCTGTCATGCCCTTCTGTCCGCGGCGAAATGGAACGCCAAGCAGATTGCCGCTTTTATCGAAGCTCCACTGGTGATACACGCAGGTGTGCGAGCTTGCGTTGCCGCGCGATTTCCTGCACACCGACGCGCCACGATGCGCACACCTATTCACCCAGGCCGCCAGTGTCCCGTCGTCGTTGCGAGTGACCACCACGGGCGTATCGCCCACGAACGTACTCTTGAAGTCACCCGGCTTCAGGATCTCCGCTTCCAGCGCAACAAAGTTCCAGGTCGGCCCGCGATAGATCCTCTCCTGCTCCCTGTCATAAACAGCTTGCGAGCTGAACACCTTATAGGGCACACGCGAGCCGTCGTCGTGCGGGAAGACGACTCTGTCACTTTCCAGCGAATCCATCCGGCGCAGCGGTACTTCCTGCGCTGCGGACATCGCCTCCGGCACGTCCAATCCGTTTGTTTCCATCGCGGAGATTCCTTTTGTGGGGATTTCGTATGGACTGGTTTTTGATGCGCCAAAATAGGTGGTCTATCCAGTAATGACCGTCTGCGTGCCGCGTTATCCACTTCCGGCAAATATCTGCCGCACGCCGCGCTTGCCGGGTTGCAGTAGCATCGTTGAAACTGTTTTCGCTTAACGGACACACCCATGTCTCCTGCCGCTTTTCATGCCGACGCGTTACGAAGCTATCGTTTGTTCGAATCGACCGATCTTGATGAAACACGCGAGCTGATCTCGCGTGTCATGCAACCGCACGCGCTCGAGCCGGCGAGTTCGGGCGGCGGGCGCTCGTACATGGACTTCGTGACACTGGGCGGACTGGGACTCGGAACCATCGGTTTTGGCGATGCGATGCGCGTCGATGTGAAAGCCGTCGACGGTTATTACCTGCTGATGTTTTGTGTTGTCGGCGATGCCGAAGTGCGCACCATGGGCCGTTCGCTGCAAGTGAACCGCAGGCAGGGCGTACTGTGCGCGCCCGGTCAGGCGTTTGCTGCCCATCTTTCCCCGGATGCCGAGCAGTTCGTGCTGCGAATCGATCCCGTCGCGCTCGAAATGCAGACGGGCCTGACAGCGAGCGGGCTTGCATCGCTCGTTCCGGTTGGCGGTATTCATCTGCGTAGCTGGATGCAGCAGCTTCAGCTTGTTGCGAGTTCTGCCGAACTGCTCGAGTGCGCCCGTTCCAATCCCGCTATCGCCATGCAGCTCGAACGCCTGCTGATCGATCTCTTCGCCGCCAGGCACGCCGCCCATGCGGCGGAATCGAGCGGTCATGTCACGAAGACCGTCTCGCCGGCGTTCGTGAAGCGTGCAGAAGCCTTCATAGAAGCGCATTGCAGCGAGCCGCTCGAATTGCTCGAAATAGCCAACGCTGCGGGGGTGTCCGCAAGGACGCTGCGCGACGGGTTCCAGCATTTCAAAGGCGTGAGCCCCATGCAATTCGTGCGTCAGTTACGCCTGGAACGTGCCCGGAATGCCTTGCGCGAGGCACCGTCGGATGTGCGCGTTGCCGAGATAGCGCTCGATTGCGGCTTTACGCATCTCGGCCGCTTCGCAATCGCCTACAAACAGATTTTTGGCGAATCGCCATCGGATACCTTGCGCATACGCTAACGGCTGGTGGCAAGGTGTTTCCTTCCGAATTGCTCGATCCGTCTCGTTACAGATGGATCAAGTTGTTGCTGCAGGCCCCGGAGAAAACCACGACCGCGTGGTGAGTCGCTATCGTTTGAAATCGTTCGCGGCAATCTTGATCACGATATCGTTCGGCCGCACCAGCCGGTTCGATACCGCCGCGTAGAGGCGCCCCGGCCGTTGCGCGCGAATCTGCGTGCGCGCCGTCGCGGGATCGTCCGCGGTTGGGTCGACGATCTCGGCGATAACATCGCCTGCCTTTACGTCCGAGCCAAGTGCGAACGGATAGACGATAACGCCACCCACTGGCGTGCGCATCATGGAGATGGCTTCATGCGGCGTCTTCTCCCCTTCCCACCTGGCGTTGGGATCGAAGTCGTCCGTAACGACGCCCATCCGCGCGAGATAACGGAAGATTGCTCGCGCATCCGATCGGGCGAGTTCATCGGAGACATCTGCCGTACCGCGCATTTCAATCGTGACACTGACGTTGCCCTGCGCGATGGGAAAACGCCCTCCCACCTTTTGCGCCAGATCGTGCCATGGTTTGCTGCAGGTGCCATCGAAAAGGATGGGCGTGTCCGTCACGTGCACCAGCGCCGGGTTGATTTCCGCGATCAGCGGATCGAGCATGGTTTCGCACCAGGGCGCAACGACCATACCGGCGATTGCCACCAGTTCGGAATGCGAATCGATGACGAAGTCCGCGTCGATCGCCAATTTCAGCAGATTGACTTGCAGCGATTGCACCTCGGTTGGCGGGCACAACGCGTCGAGCGTATCTTTCAAGGCAGCGCGAATAACGTCCTTGTTGACATCGACATCCGCGCACAGCTTTTCTTCAACGCGCGCAATTACTCCCGCGCTCAGGTCCGGCCAGCCACGGTTGTAGTTGCCGCCGCCGTCCAGCGCTTCGCGGCCAATCTGGTTGCCGAGCACGTTGTCCGACAGACCAATCGGATTGGCGAACGGCACGATCACCAGTTCGCCCTTCATTTTTCCCGCCCGATCGGCGGCCAGCGCCAGATCAAGCAAATGATGACCGATAAGCAGTCCGGGGGTTTCGTTTGCGTGCAGCGCTGCCTGGAAATACGCCTTCGGGCGCGCGCCAGAATTGCCTACGCGGTGAACCTTGAGCGTACGCTGCGTGCCTGGACTCGAAGAAAGAAGCGATACATATTCGATCAGATGTGCCACGATAATCCTTGCTTTTTTGCGCAGTGGAGCGTTACTTCGCTTCGCTTGTCGCCTGGGTTCTGAATGCCGCGATTGTGGAGCTTTCGCGCTTGCTGCTCTCGCCATCGAAAGAAGGGTAACGGCCAAGCAGCAACAGCACTCCCGCACCCACGACAACGATGACTGCGTTGATGATCAGAACTGCTTCATAACCGTTCAAGGTAACGAGCAGCTTGCTGAACGAAAATGGCCCGAGCCCCGCACCGACTGCAAATCCAATGAACACACCGCCGTAAATGGCGCTGTAGGCGCGCATGCCGAAATAACGCGATACGAGATAGGCAAGTGCATCGTACTCCACGCCCGACGACGTGCCCACGATCAGGACCAGCAGCGAAGCAACCCAGAAGCTGTTCACGCCGTGAGCGAGGAGCAGGAACGAGAGCGCGCAAGGCAACAGCATGCCGAAGATCACCACCGGCGCCCAGATCCGGTCGAGGAACCAGCCCGTCAACAGACGGCCGACCACGATTCCGATTCCGTACCAAGACGCAATGCTGACGGCATCGCTCATGCTGAAGCCCGATTTGGTCCAGAAGCGTTCGAGGTTCGGCGCGATTCCAGCCAGCGCGAGCGACAACAAAAAGAAACTTGTTGTCAGTAGCCAGAACGCCGGTGTCCTGACAGCCCTGACAAACGGCACGCCGGGAATGGCGGCAGTATCCGCGTCGGTGGAAGCCGCGCGGACAGTGGCGTCTATTTTCGGTTCCTTGAAGAACGCAATGGCAACAGGCAGCGTGATCACGAGCAGGAATGCGCCGAGACAGACATAAGCGACACGCCATCCAAAAAGCGAAATCATGTGGAACGTGTACAGCTTGATCAGCGCCCCGAAGATACCCGTTCCCACGAGACAGATCCCCAATGCCATGCCGCGATGCTGCTTGAAATGCACGACCACGCTCTTGGTCCACGTGACGGGCAGCGTGCCGGCGCCAAGCACGGTAATCACCGCGTAGGTGAGATAGAAGCGAACGATTGAACCGTTGGTGAACGCAAGCAGCATCCAGCCGATTGCCAAGCCCACGACCGAAACCAGCACGATACGGCGCGGCCCGATCTTGTCGGCGATCGTGCCGATGTACGGACCCAGCAGGCTCGACCCGAAGAAGAGGATCATGAAGGTCAGCATCACTTGCGAGTCCGCCCAGCCGAAGGTCTTCGTGAGCGACGGCAGGAAAACACCTGCGCTGTAAGACGCCATCGTGGTCATGCTGGTACCTATGCCAATGGTCGCGGCAACGATGATGCCCCACCCGGTTTTGAATTCACTTGCATTCGACATATCGTTTCCTTGGTCCCTGCTCGCCCTGAGAGTACGCCGTGTGGCGCATCGAATATTTGATCAAATAATTTTTTGATCGCTTCGATTTTTTGTGGGCAAAATTCCTGTGTCAAGCCAAACGAAGGGTGAGCACCAAAAAACTTGCCCGGAGCGCATTCATGTACGGCGCGTGAATGAGCGTTTTCTCATTGATTCGGTTTCCTAATCATTTGAGGAGCGAATACGGATGGGAGCAAAAACACGCCATGAAGCATGGGTGTATCGCGCACCCGCGCACCTGGACGACGCAGTTCGATTTCAGCGACGCAGCGCGTCCTGGACGATACCCACCGGCAACAGCAGTTGAGGCGCGAACCGGGCGACGCTATGCGCTCTGATCGGCGCAGCAGTGGCAATTGGCATCGGCAAGACGGATGGATCGTTGCTGACCAGGAATCGCGCGAGCCGCATGCCCATGGACGTCGACATAGCGATGCCACGGCCATTGCAGCCAAGCGGCGCGAGCCAGCGGTCATCGATACGAAAAAGCCGTGGCAGAAAGTCTGGCGTGAGCGCTGCGGTGCCGCGCCAGATGTAGTCGAACTGCACCTCTCCGAGTTGCGGGAAGATGCGCTCCATGCGGCGCGCCAGCGAACGCAGCAGGCGCGGCCTGGCCAGCCACTGCGACACGGGCGCCATGCCGCCGGTGACAATCCGGCCGTCGGCCGTATAACGAAGCGCAAACAGGTTGTTCCGCGTGTCCGAGAGCGCCTCGTTTCCCGCAAGCACCTGTTCGCGCACGGAATGGGCGACGGGTTTCGTCGCCAGCTGGAACACGGTCAGCGGCACCACGCTCTTTCTGACGTCCGGCGCGAGGTCGTTGCCGTCGCCCTGCATGGCGTTCGTGCACTGCAAGACTTGCTTGGCCGTGACCATTCCACGCGATGTTCGCAAATGCCGGAGCGCCCCGTCGGCCAGCACGGATTCAACGCGCGTGCCCGTGAAGATCCGCACGCCTTTTTCCGTTGCCACTCGTGCAAGTTCGTTCGTGTAAGCGAAGGGATTGAGGTGACCGCCGCTTGCATCGAACAATGCGCCATGGAACTGCCCGCTGCCCACTCGCGCACGCGTCGCTTCGGCGCTCAGCCACTGCGCCCGGCTGCCGGCGCGTTGCCAGTCTTCCACTCGCCCGGCAAGCCCCGCCGCTAGTTCCTGGGCATGGGCGGGATTGATCCAGCCCGACTGGACCGCATCGCACTTCAGGGAATGCCGGGCTATCAGGTCGAAAACGGTCTGCGCGCCCTGCGCCACCATGGCGACCATCCGTGGCCCGTGACTACCGCTCATGAGGCGAAGCACATCGCGGGGTCCAAGACGGGGCAGGCTCGGCACGATCAGACCGCCGTTTCTGCCCGATGCGCCCGCTGCCGGCGTCTGCGCCTCGAGCACGATCACGCTGCGCCCCAGTTCGGCCAACGTCAGCGCACAACTCAAACCCATGATGCCCGCACCGATAATCGCAACATCGCAGGCATGTTCTCCGTACAGTTCTTCGAATGCCGTCGCCGGCCCTGCCGCCACCGGCCAGTAATTGTGCTCCAGCGCTTGCTTGTTCATGCTCGATCATTCGCCCCGGACAAGACGCAGCGTGCACGCGCCGCTTTTACGAATCACACCGCACGCTCGCGCGAGTTCGGGCAGGTCGGCCTGATCGGCCCGCGCGATCACGCTGCCTGCCAGCCAGCCGATGGGGAACAGCATGCGTCCGCCGGGCGCGTAGAAGAAGCCGAGATCGAACACGGGTTGAGGATTGCCGCCCCACATGCGTGCGGGCACATAGGCCAGCACGAGATCGCCGGCCTGCGGCGTGACCGTGGCGTTTTCCGGCGCGAGCGCCTGGGCATTGCGCGCTGCGCCGATCATGGAAGATGGAATCGGGCAGGAAATTTCAGGGCCCGTCCACATTGCATGGATGGCGGGCATTTCCCGGGGTTCGGCGAGAAGATCCCACAGAAAACCCGTTCCCTCGGGCGCCGCCTGCTCCAGCAAATGAAACTGAAGGGCCAGGCCGCTGCCCGACTCGGTTACCAAGACACTTTTGCCACTCATGGACTTTCCCTCGGGAATTCGGCTGCCGGCAACGCTTGAGATCTATGCCAAAACAACCAGAATGTTAATTTGATCAAATAATAACGCGCCGATTTTCGAGGTGACAAGCGTTAGTTCGCAATCGCCGAAAACGGTGTTCCCTCGACAGTTTGGCCCCGAAAATCCTTGACACAAGTTTATCGATGGAAAACACTTGCGCTAATTTAATAATTTGATCAAATCTTCGGGCGGCGGTTTTTTTGAGATTTGGATTGCCCGTCGATTGAGAAGGAGCTTTTGCATGGCCGTTTTACCAGGGTCGCTGTTATCTGATTTCCGCATCGTCGTCGCCGATACGCCCGTGCAGTTTCACGAGTGGATGGAAGACGGCTGGGCCCTGGTGGTCGCGCTCAAGGCCATGTCGCCGACCTGCAGCACGGAAGTCGCCGCGCTCACGCAACTGGTCGCGCCGCTCGCCGCTTGCAATACAAAGGTGCTGGGCGTGGCCGCGGATTCACCCGAGATCATTCACGCATGGCTCGACGACCTGCGCGACGTGCTCGATTGCGTGCCCGGCTTCGAAGTTGTGGCGGACACTGCGATGTCGGCATCCACGGTGCTCGGTTTCGTCGATGAAACCGTGGGCAATGGGCTTCATCGCACGGCGCTTGTTGTGTCCCCCGAGAAGAAGGTCGTGGCGACGGTGACTTATCCGGTGACGAACGGACGCAACTTTGCCGAACTGCTGCGCGTGCTTCAGGCGGCTCAGCTGACTGCGGCGAAGCGCGTGGCAACGTCAGCTGGGTGGCGCGCAGGAGATCCCGTCATGCTGCCGCCATCTCTTTCGCAGGCCGACGCGGAGCGGCTCTATCCGGCTGGCGTCACCGTGTTGCGACCGTATCTGCGCACGGTCGCGCAGCCACTGCCCTAACCTGCAAGGATTGATGGAATGACTGGAGTGAAGCGTTTCGAAATCACCTCACGCGAGAGCGTGTTCAACGGTATGGCGTTCGGAGAAAATGGCCGAGTGGGCGCGTATGAATTGCTCTCGGGCCGCGCCCATTGCGAGATCGATCCGTCGCATGCGTTGAACCTGGGCGTCGTGAATCTCGCGAACGCGCCTCGCGCTGCAAGCGGTCTGGTTGAATACAGCGTCGATTTCCATATTTACAAGCCAGTCGAACTCGCTCGCGGCAACGGCTGGATGTTCTACGAGTTTCTGAATCGCGGCACGCAGCGCGGAATCGTGCGTATCAACAACGCGCCCGTCGTGGCATTGCCCAAACAACCGCAAGACATTGGCAACGGTTTTCTCATGCACCAGGGATTCGCGATCGTCTGGACCGCGTGGCAAGGCAACGTGGAACCGGGCGGCGGACGCATGCTGGCGCAGTTTCCGGTCGCCACGCACGACGGCGAAGCCATCGTCGGCCGGGGATGGGAAGAATTCGTTCTGGACGCCACCGACTCGATTCGGGGCGCGCAATTGAAGGAAGCCAGCAATTCCCAAGTGTTGCTCACGTTGTCATATCCCGCCTCGACCCTCGATCCGGCCACCGCCACGCTCACCGCACGTCAGCATGAGCGCGATCCGCGCTCGACGCCTGCGGGAATCGAATGGCATTTCGTGGATGACCATACAATCTGCATCGATCGTTCACCCGAGTGCACGCTGGATCGTGGTGCGATCTTCGAGTTCATCTACGAGGCGCGTGATCCGGTCGTCATGGGGCTCGGCTATGCGAGCGTGCGCGACGTGATGGACTTTCTCAAACACGAAGCCGCCGACAGCCAGGGCAATCTCAATCCGCTGGCCGCACAGCCCGGCGAACGAGCGTGCCGCGCGCTTGGTTTTGGTTTGTCGCAAAGTGGACGCGTGCTGCGCGATTTCCTTTACGAAGGTTTCAACGAAGGCGTATCGAACCGCAAGGTGTTCGACGCCGTCGTGCCCATCATCTCGGGTTCGCGACGTGCGTGGATCAATGCACCCTTCTCGCAGCCCGGCCGTTATTCACGGCAGCACGAAGACCACTCGTACCCGGGCGACCAGTTCCCATTCGCCTACACGACACTCAGAGATCCCATTAGCGGCCGCACGGCCGGCATCCTCGAACGTGCGCGGGCGTCCAACACGGCGCCAAAAGTCATGCACATGGACACCGACTCGGAAGTCTGGTCGGCGCGTGCGTCGCTGGTAGCGACCGACTGCGAGGGTAAGGATCTCCCCGACGACCCCGACGTGCGCTTTTACCTCACGAGCGGCATCGCGCATGGCGATTATCCGTTGCCGGGGGCGCCCGTGACGCTTCACGCGACCAACCCGCTGACCTACGGCGCCACGTTGCGCGCCCTGTTCGTCGCGATGGTGCACTGGGTCGATCACGGCACAGAACCGCCGCCGAGCGTGTTTCCATCGCACAGGGAAGGCACGTGGTGGACGCTTGATGATTTCACCGGGAATTTCGAAAAAACCACCGGCCTGGCGAGCCCGCGCGTCATGAACGAACTGCGGCTGCTCGATCACACGCAAGTGCCGCCGCTGGAAGGTGCGCGTTATCCGGCGTTCGTACCCGCCGTGGATGCCGATGGCAACGGCAGCGCCGGCATCCGCCAGCCGTTCGTGCAAGCGCCGCTTGGTACGCACGCAGGCTGGGCGCCGCGTGCGCCGGGCTTTGCACCGGGCGCGCTTTATAGCGTGTACGGCTCGTATATTCCTTTTGCCATCGACGACGCGGCTCGCGCCGCGCACGATCTGCGGCCTTCGCTCACAGCGCGCTATGCAACCCGCGAAGAATGGAAAGCGAAGCTGTTCGCTGCCGGGGAACGGCTGGTGGACGCGCGCTTTATGCTTGCTGAGGACCTCGAACACCTGCGCCGCGAAATCGATACTTCAAACGACCCGTTCCACATCCTATGACGACATCCATACACGACTGGACTTCCACCGTTGCGCTTGTCACGGGGGCGAACGGCGGCCTGGGCCGCGCTTTTGTCGACGAGCTGTTGCGTCTTGGCGTGCGCAAGGTCTACGCCGCAAGCCGCAGCGTTCTCTTGCAACCGACGGACGAACGTGTCGTGCCGATCATCCTCGATGTCACCGCACCCTCTCAGGTGCGCGCTGCGGCCAATCAGGCACGGGATGTCACGCTGCTCGTCAACAACGCCGGGATCAACATGCAGTCGGGCGTGTTTTCGCCAGACTGCACCGACGCTGCCAGACGCGAGATGGAAGTAAATTACTTCGGCATCCTTTCAATGTCTCAGGCATTCGCGTCGACGCTGATCGAGCGGCAGGGCACAATGATCAACGTGCTTTCCATTCTCGCGCGGATCGCACTTGCGCCCATGGCCACGTTGTGCGCGTCGAAGGCGGCGGCGCTGCGTTTGACCGAAAGCCTTGCCGCCGAACTCGGCCCGCAAGGTGTCCACGTGCTGGCGCTGTTGCCGGGCGCCATCGATACCGCCATGAGCCGCGATTATCCAGGCGAGAAACTCGCACCGCTCGACGTCGTGACGGCGGCATTGGACGCAGTGTCGAAAAGAGATTACGAGATATACGTGGGCGGCATGGCGCAAGGTGTGGCAGCCGCGCTTGCTGCGGATCGTGCCGCGGTACAGGCACAATTTCTCGCCTTGGCAACAGCAACATGAACTCAATGGAGAAGTCCGTGGGGCAATACATCGAAATCACGAGCAGCGACGGCAAGCCATTCTCGGCCTACATGGCCGCACCCGCACAAGGGTCGGGTCCTGGAATCGTGCTGCTGCAGGAAATTTTCGGCATCAACGACTACATGAAGTCGATGGCCGACCGCTTCGCCGAAGAAGGTTATGTGGTTCTGGTGCCCGACCTGTTCTGGCGCATGCGCCCGGGCGTCGTGCTGGGCTACGACGAAGCCGGCTTGACCGCCGCGCTCGACTTCAACGAGCGGCTGGACGTGGACCTGGCGATAAACGACATCGCGTCAACGGTGAAGGCGTTGCGGGCACGTCCGGAGCATGCGGGCAAGGTCGGTGCGATTGGATACTGTCTGGGCGGCAAGCTCGCCATGCTGTCGGCGGCGGCCATCGAGATGGATTGTGCGGTCAGTTATTACGGCGTGGGCCTCGACGCTTATCTGGAGCGCGCCGCGTCGATTTCATGCCCGATGATCTTCCACTTCGCGGGCAACGATGCGCTTTGTCCGCCCGAGTCGCGTGCCGCCATACTCGATGCACTCGCCGGGCGCCCGGGCATTGAGACCTACGTGTACGAGGGTTGCGACCACGCCTTTGCAACGCCGTCGCGCGAGAATTTCGATAAACCCGCGTCCATGATGGCGTACTCGCGAACCATGGCAATGCTGCGCAAGATCCTGGGTCCGGTCTACGACCTGAATGCGCTGTGGGAGGAGCACTGCTATTACGAATTCGCCACGCGCGACGTTGACGCAGTCATGCCCACAATGGTCGCCGAGCCGTATGTGAACCACGTGCCCACGATGACAGGCGGCGTCGGCCACGACCAGTTGAAGCGGTTCTACAAATATCATTTCGTCGACGCCAATCCGGCGGACACGCGCCTCATCCCGATCTCGCGCACGATGGGCGCGGACCGGATCGTCGATGAATTCGTGTTCTGCGCCACGCACGATCGCGAGATCGACTGGCTGTTGCCCGGCTTGGCTCTTACCGGAAAATATTTCGAGGTTCCCATGCTCGCCGTGATCTGTTTTCGCGGCAACAAGCTGTACAACGAGCATATCTACTGGGACCAGGCGTCGGTACTCGTGCAGATCGGTGCACTCGATCCCACCGGCCTGCCGGTCGCGGGTATCCAGACAGCAAAAAAACTCCTCGACGAAACTCTGCCAACCAACACGCTGATGCCGAACTGGCAATCGAGCGAAGGCCGCCCCGTCTAGGTATTTTTTCAAAGACCGTACCTGTCCTGATCGTCGTGCCGCGCTGTTCGCGCGGGGACGGCGTTCGTCCATTTCCTTAAGCGAGCGTCACCATGAAACTTGCCACGCGCATTACCGCCACGTCGAAGAAGTCTTTCGGCATGTATGAAAAAGCTGCCCGCATGGGCGGCGATACGGCGGACCTGATTCACCTCGAACTCGGCAGTCCGTACGCCGATACACCCGAGCTGATCAAGCAGGCAACCTGCGACGCACTCATGCGCGGCGAGGTGCATTACAGCGACCTGCGCGGACTGCCCGCCCTGCGTCGGGCGCTCGCAGCGAAACTGCAGCAGCAAAACGCGCTCGACGTCACGCAAGACGAAGTGCTCGTCACGAACGGTCTTACCCACGGTTCGTTCGCCGCCTTCTTCGCGCTGCTGGATGAAGGCGACGAAGTCATCTTGCTCGCGCCGTATTATCCCCAGCACGTGGGCAAGATCGAACTCGCGGGAGCGCGTGCAGTGCTCGTCGACCTCGATCGCGAGAACGATTTCTCGATCGACGTCAAGGCGATCGAAGCTGCCATCACGCCGAAAACGAAGATCATCGTGATCGTTAATCCAGCGAATCCCACGGGCCGTGTCTATACGCGCGACGAACTTCAGCAACTCGCCGATCTCGCGATCCGCCACGACCTGGTGGTGATGTCGGACGAGGTCTACGAGGAAATCGTGTATGACGACGCGCGCCACATCAGCATTGCGAGCTTGCCTGGAATGAAGGCGCGCACGATCTCCATGTTCGCATTCACCAAGTCTTACGCGATGGACGGCTGGCGCATCGGTTACGTGGCCGCGCCGGCGGACGCGATCGGTGCAATGCTCAAGATCACCGCGAACGATGTCACGCACGTGAACACGTTCATCCAGGCGGGCGCGCTTGCGGCGGTCACTGCGCCGCGCGACACGCTCGCCCATCTTCTCAACGACGACCGCGAGAAGCGGGATCTCGTGGTCGACAGCTTGAACGCAATGCGCAACGTGACGTGCGCGCAGCCAGAAGGCGCGATTTACGCATTTCCGGATATCAGCAAGACGGGGCTTTCGGCGCAAACCTGCGCTGACCGGATCCTCGAGGAAGCGCGTGTGGTGGTGGAAGCGGGCAGCTTCTACGGCGCGGCGGGCGAAGGTCATGTGCGGGTGTGCTTCGGATCGGAGTCGAAGGCGCGCATTGCGGAGGCCATGACGCGCTTGTACCGGTTCTTCGAAACGCTTTGAGATTTCAGGCGCACTGAAAAAACCCGCTGACTCTCACGAGTCAGCGGGTTTTCCATTGGGCGGAATGTTCTCACGTCCCGCGTGCCCGGGTCAATCAGAAGCGATGCCGAATGCCGATGTCGCCCACGACCTGATTCGCCGACGAAGACGTGCCAATGCCGATGATGGACGCATGCGCATCGTTGCCTTGAGCGTGTTCGGTGAGCACCATTGCATAGACGTCGGTGCGTTTGGAGAACGCGTAGTCGATCGTCGTGCTGACCTGATGCAGCTTGAGGCCGCCGAGCGTGGTGAGCGTGTAGCCGGCGGCGCCGGTCAGCGCAGGCGTGAACGAATAGGTAAACCCCACTTCGCCGTTGCGGAACATCGCGTTTTCGACGTTCTTGCCTCGAACTCCGGCATATAGCGCCTGGGTGTACATGGCATAGACGAAGGTCTTTTCGAACTTGTAGCTCGTTGCAACACCCATGGTGCGCAGATAGCTGCCGCCCACCACCTTGCGCCCCGTGGGAAGTCCCGTGAGCGACGAGACGTCCAGTAGCGACCCCGACCCCGCGACCTCCGTGTAGGCGGCGGCAACGTTCCACGCGCCGAGGTTGTAGCTTGCCGAATAGCTGTACGAGCGGCCGTCGCCGTTTATGTCGCCGGGGAGATTGGAGAAACCATACATGGCGCCTAACTGCAAGCCGGACCATACCGGCGTCAGGTACTGCACTGAATTGGTCAGGCGCTGCGCGTTGGCGCGGTCGTTGGCGAGCGGATGATCAGAATACTGGCCAAGAAGCCAGGTCGATGTCTCATACATTCCCAGCGTTGCGCCCATGTAGTCGTACTGGTTGCCGAGCGTCAGCGTGCCGTATTTCTGGTCTTTCAAGCCGACATATGCCTGGCGGCCGAAAAGCTTGCCGCCCTGCCCCAACGCGCCGGTTCCCGTGTTATAGCCGTTCTCCAGCACAAAGATGGCGCTGGTGCCACCACCCAGGTCCTCAACGCCGCGAAAGCCGAGCCGATTGGCCTGTATGACAGAGTTGGTGAACTCATATTCGTGCTTGCCGCCAATGTTGCTGACGTACCCCACGCCGGCATCCACGATGCCATACAGTGTGACTGAGCTCTGCGCGCGTACAGAGGGCGAAAGCGTCGTGGCGAAAGTTGCTGCGACGGCGAGTTGAAGTGCGGTCGAACGTCGTGGATAGAGGCGGTTGGTCATGTGCAGGTTGTTGAGAGTTAGGGTCGACCACCGCCATTTGTCGCATGGTAAGCATTTCGCGACTGCCTGGATCGCTGAATCGATAATTTGATCAAATAATCATTTGATGGAACAGATTGTTTTAGAGACGAAATTCGCTGTCAAGCGTTTGATTCAGCGTGTCATCGGTACACCACACCTCGTGCATGTGGCACGTTGCGGTCTTCGCTGATACGATGTCATCGCTGATTTGATCGAACGATCACGGAGTTTTGATGTTAGGAAATCAGATAAAACGAGTAGTCAAACGAGCGACCATGCAGGAGTCGATCTATGCGCAGTTGCGCACGTCGCTCATGCAAGGGGGATTCGAGCCGGGTCAGCAGCTCACGGTCGCCGTGCTGGCGGAGGCCTTCGGATCGAGTGCCATGCCCGTGCGCGAGGCCCTCCGGCAACTGGTTGTGGAGAAGGGGCTGGTTGCGCTGCCTAACGGCACGATCCAGGTTCCCGAGGTCAGCGAGAAGCGTCTGCGCGACTTGTGTGAGGCGCGCCTCGCGCTCGAAGGCCTGGCGACAGCCATGGCGTGCGAGAACATGGACGCTTCGTCGATACGCCGCCTCAAGCGGCTCATTTCGGAGCACGAGCTTGCGATCAAGCACGACGGCATTCATGAAAGTCTCGAAAAGAACCAAGAGTTTCATTTCCTGATCTACAACGCCTCAGGTTCATCCGTGTTGCCGCAACTCATCGAAACCGTGTGGTTGCAGTGCGGTCCTTACATGCGCGTGGTGACGGAGGAAGTGGAACGCAATCAGGACGTTCCGTATCACACGGCGGGCACGAACTACCACCACATCGTTGCGCAGGAACTGGAAAAGCGGGACGCGCAGGCCGCGCGCGAGGCGATGGAAAAGGACATAAGACTTGCGTTCGATTTTCTTATCGATGTACTACGCACCCGAGAGCCGCATTCCATTGCGGAATAGCCGCTCATCACACAGAAATCTCAAGCTGGTTTGTTCTTGTGAGTGTTACTTCACCGCGCAATGTATCTTCCACGGTCCGGCTAAAACCTGAACCAGATCCCGGCGATGAAATTTACGTGATCAATGACGGTAACAGCGTCGGTATTTATGTATTCAAACGACAATTTTATTTATGGAAAGTCATAAGTACGCACGCTAAATGACCGCTCGAAGATCCATCGTGCCTTCCCAGATGCGCGACTTGACGGGTTGTTGTTCGAGCTCGCCGCTAGCGCGTTGTCGACAAATAACCGCGCGCGGCTTTGGAACAACTCATGTTCGCGTCTCATCCAATACTGCGCCGTGGCAGGCTGCTTAACGAGCCCACACTGCCAAACGATATGGTCTTTATGATCGAACCGATGCAAACTCGTTGAAGGCGACGATCGAGGGCGTAGGTGTGCCGCTTCGTTGCAACGATGATCACGCAAGATCGCCACGAGAGGTCGTCATGCATCTCGCCGCCACAATACTTCCGATCTTTGCCGTCATCGTTATGGGCTGGGTGGCCGCTGCCAGCGGCTATCTGCCTCGCGACCTCGCCGCGCCGCTGATGCGCTTCGCATACTACGTCGCGATGCCGGCGCTCGTATTTCAGACAATCGCAGACGAAACTGCCCGCGCGCTTTTTGACTGGCGCTTTCTCGCCGCGTTCGGCGGCGGCTCGATGCTGTGCTTTGCGGTGATGGTCATCTTCGAGCGCATCGTGCACAAAGCGCGTTGGCGCCACTGCGGGATGCGCGCCGCGGCCGTCTCGATGACAAACACGGGCTTCGTCGCCCTGCCGATCCTCAAAGCGCTATTCGGCCAGCCCGGCGTGCTCGCCGCAGCGATCGCGACCGCCTTCATCGGCCTGGTCGTGTTTCCGGTGCTGGTCGTGATGCTCGAAATGGATCGCGATCTGGCGCGTGAGCACGGCGCCGGACAGGTGCGCGGGGCAGCGCTGCTGCGGCAGATCGCGACCAATCCCGTAATCCTCGCGACTGCTGCCGGACTCGCGTGGTCGATCGCCGGAATCGCGCTACCCTCGCCGGTCAGCGCTTTCTTTGCAGTGCTCGGCGAGGCGCTCACGCCATGCGCGTTGTTCGCGATCGGACTCGAACTCACGTTCAGCGAACTGCGCAGAAACTTGAGCGCGTACGTGTGGCTGAGCGCGCTCAAGCTGATCGCTGTACCGCTCGTCGTATATGGCCTGTGCGTCGCTACGGATCTCGATCGCACGGCTCGCATCGCCGCCGTCATATGCGCCGCCGTACCGACCGCGAAAAGCGCGTACGTGCTCGCGGTCGAATACGACGTCGACAAGCCGCTTGTCGGTGCGGTGATTTCGATCACGACGGTTTTTTCGATCGTGTCGCTGCTTGCGTGGCTCTACGCGCTCTAGCTTGCCGCGCGGCGTCCCGTCGCGAATCGTGTTCGGCGCGCCGATTCCGCGCCTGATTCTCGCCAATGCCGTCGATCTGAGCGGTTGATCTTGACCGTCGGACAAAACTCGATCGCGACAAGGGGTAATCGTCCTTTTGGTGCTAAATCTGGCGGTTCCTCCGCAAAGGCTTTATCCATAAGGCTGCCATCGGCTCTGACTGTTGTCTGGAGGTCCCAAAAGCGTCTGCGATAACATACCTGCCGCGACTGCGGATCGCGCGACCTTGATGGGAGGCAGGAGATGCCAGGTCTGGAATTTCGCTATGTGGGACAGGATCGCCTGCCCACCCGATTGTCCGAATTCGACGTGGAACGTTACTTCGCGTTGACTGGCAGCGACGTTGCCGCGATCAACGAGCGTTTTCGGCGTGATCGCCCGTGCCGGCATTGCGATCCCCCTGATCTTTCTGCGGGCCAGTGGCCACACTCTCGATCATGTCGGCACACTGCCGCGTCAGTTACTGCGCTATGTCGGCGAGCGGCTCGGTCTTCCCACCCCGACGATCGCCTCCCTTCGCACGCTTTATCAGCGCTACAAGACACTGTAGGAGCATCAGGCCTGGACCTGCGAATACCTTGGCATGACGTCGATCAGCGCAAGTCACTGGGCAGAAGTTGAAGCGCGGATGCGACAGGACGCCACCGAATCCCTCACCCTCGACGAGTTGCTCCAGCATGCCCATTGCTGGCTGTAAGAGCATCGCATTCTGATACCTGCCGAGCGGAAACTGCGGGATATCGGCCGTGCGATCTGGATTGACGAACGCGATCACCTCGTCGTTCGCGCTCAGACTGGCCCCCTCCTTCCCAAAGTCGAATGTTGCTCCGGGATTAGGTTTGACAATATCGCAATCGATACCGTCGAACACGACTTCAATCTGAGCACTAAGTGCGCTGGGATAGCGGCTCTTCTGCCAATGCGTCGGGCTTATCCCAACGTCACCGGCCAACAAGCTCTGACTTTGCGTCATATTCTGCACACGCACGTCGTATCGAAGCGTTGCCTTTTCTTCGCTAGGCGGGAGGGACCATCTCATTAGTTGAGTGAGCGGCGTCTCGCTCCCGAAATTCCGCTCAACTATCCCGCTATTAAGATAACTATTCTTATCCTAATAGCACTTTCTTTACGTTAAACTTACGCGCATGCTAACGCGTGAGACTTTGATCGGACCCCAATTAACAACGCCATCGAGCGATTTGCCCGATGACGACGCACTCGCCGCCCTGAGGTCGTGGTACGAAGGCGTGCCGACACGGGAAGCTGTCAGTCGATATCTTCCGCATTTGCTCACACCTGGTAAATCCGCTCGCGGCGTGCTCAGCGAACTCCGTCGCCAGCTCATCCGCTGTGCCCTCACCCGTCATCGCGACGACCTCGCCAAACTCTTTGCTCTCAGTACAACCGAACGCGTGAAGCACGCGCGGCTGGTGGCCAAGGCCATCGAGCTGCTTCGCGTCGCACCAGTGGCTACGCCGTCGATCACCGATGAGATCGGCCGCTGGCTTCCACCCCGTGCGGTGCGCGCCCTGCACGTCCACGGCATTACGACACTGGCTGAGCTGACGCTGCGCATTCCCCGCCGCCGACAATGGTGGAAAGCGATTCCCAAACTTGGGCAGGAAAGCGCCCGGCAGATCGAGGTCTTTTTTGCGGCGCAGCCGGCGCTCACCGAGCGGGCG
>Ga0153932_1000094_pt1 | contig 49931 bp, 46 predicted proteins | sample TSNJ016MetaG_FD_102273 | JGI IMG/M metagenome (GOLD analysis project Ga0153932, IMG submission 102273) | Attine ant fungus gardens microbial communities from New Jersey, USA - TSNJ016 MetaG | ecosystem: Host-associated > Fungi > Mycelium > Unclassified | place: USA: New Jersey, Wharton State...
CTCCATCAGCGTACGCCGATGAATAATCCGCTTCGCAGCGTGCGTCCTGAGAAGCCCACGCGGGAAGCGGGTTTTGACGAAGGGTGTTGTTTGAACTGACTCTCATCTTGAAACCTGAAGGAGAAAATGATGGCATTAGCCAAGAAATCCGTCGCAAAGAAGGCTGCAGCAAAGCCGGCCGTTAAGAAGACGGCTGCCAAGAAGGCAACGGTAGCCAAGAAGGCGCCGGCAGCCAAGAAAGTTGCAGCCAAGAAAGTCGCAGTGAAGAAGGTCGCGGCGAAGAAGGTTGCAGCGAAGAAGGTTGCTGCTAAGAAGGCGCCGGCGAAGAAAGTTGCAGCCAAGAAAGTCGCAGTGAAGAAGGTTGCAGCGAAGAAGGTTGCAGCTAAGAAGGCGCCGGCGAAGAAGGCCGCTGCCAAGAAGGCGCCTGCCAAGAAGGCTGCTGCTAAAAAGGCTCCTGCGAAGAAGGCCGCTGCCAAGAAGGCGCCTGCTAAGAAGGCTGCTGCCAAAAAGGCGCCTGCTAAGAAGGCACCTGCCAAAAAGGCGGCCGCCAAGAAGGCTGCGCCCGCCAAGAAGGCTGCCCCTGCTGCGAAGAAGGCCGCGCCTGCTGCGAAGAAAGCAGCAGCTCCCGCCCCTGCCGCTGCGCCCGCTGCAGCGCCTGCTCCGGTTGCAAAGAAGGCTCCGGCCAAGAAGGCTGCCGCTGCGAAGAAGACGACTGCTGTAGCTCCGGCAACGACGGCAACGACCCCCGCAGCGCCGGCTCCGGCTGCAACGGTCAAGACGGCGTTGAACCCGGCTGCTGCATGGCCGTTCCCGACGGGAAGCCGTCCGTAAGCGCAGGTGGTAATGCAGTAATTCGACACACGCAATGTGTGTCGCGGCCGCTTAGTGTTACGCGGTCCAGACCCGCTGTCCGGTTTATATCGGCAGCGGGTTTTTTTATGGGCGAAAAAAAACGCATGCGCCCGAGGGACCATGCGTTTTCGCAAGCGTCGGCACGATCTGTTCGATCGCGCCGACGCGTCATCAACTTCAGTGGGTGACGCGCGTCACACCGCCGCTCGACAACAAGCGGACACGTTCGCCGGCCTGGAACACTTCGCCGGTTGCGGTTTGCGTAATGGCGCGCATGTCGCCGTTATCAAGACGCACGGTGATCTCCAGTCCGTTTTGCGTGGCGACACCGTTTTCAACAGCGTTACCCGCGACTGCGCCTGCGATACCACCAACGATACCCGTCAGGATCGAGCCACGTCCGCCGCCCAGCGCGCTGCCGGCCACTGCACCCAACGCACCGCCGCCGATAGCGCCAAGGCCGCTCGGCTGGCCGTTGTTCGAGCTGATCTTCACGCCGCGCACGCTGTCGACGGTGCCCATGCGGACCGTTTCTTCGCGTTGCGCCTGCGATGCCGTGTACACGTCCGGCGAGCTGCTGTTGTAGGCGCATCCCGTCACGAAGACGCTGCTAACCAGCGCTGCTGCCAGCACTACTCGGTTTGTCGTGTTCATTCTTCACCCCTGCTAATTACTGCCGGCTGCCGTTTTTGAATAGCAGCCGGCCACGTCGTGTTTCATTGCTTCACGCTCAAAGCGCCATGCCGAACGCCGACTCGAAACGCTCGGCGATCTCAGCGCGCGTGGGCGCGTAGGTCTGTGGTCCCTGATGTTCGATCTTCAGCGATCCCATCAGGCTTGCGAGACGACCGGTTTTCGCCCAGCCCAGCTTGTTCTCGATGCCGTAAAGCAAGCCGCCGCGGAATGCGTCGCCGCAACCGGTTGGGTCGATGATCTGCTGCGCCTTCACAACCGGAATTTCTTCGATACCGTCAGCGTGCAGGATCTGCGCGCCGTGCTCGCCGCGCGTGATGATCAATGCGTCGACGCGGCTCAGAATTTCGTCGATAGACCAGCCGGTCTTGTTGCTCAACAATTTCGCCTCGTAATCGTTGACCGCCACGTATGTGGCAAGTTCAATCATGCGACAAAGCTCCACACCTTCGAGAATCGGCAGGCCCTGGCCCGGATCGAAGACGAACGGAATGCCTGCGGCCGCCAGTTCTTCGACGTGCTGGCGCATGCCGTCGGCGCCATCCGGTGCGACGATCCCAAGCGTGATGCCCTTCGTTTCTCCGGCATGATTCAGGTGCGAATCCATCATGGCGCCGGGGTGGAATGCGGTGATCTGGTTGTTCGCCAGATCGGTCGTGATGAAGCACTGCGCCGAGTGCTGGTCGGGCAGGACACGCACGTATTCGCGCGACAAACCCAGTGCATCGAAGCGATCGAGGTAGAGCTGGGCATCGGCTTCACCGAGCGTCGCCATGATCTTTGCATCGCCGCCGAGCAACTGCAGTGCATAGGCAATGTTGCCCGCGCAGCCGCCGAAGTTGCGCCGCATCGTGGGGACCAGGAAGCTGATGTTCAACTGATGTACTTGGTCCGGCAGGATGTGGTCGCCGAAACGGCCCTGGAACGTCATGATGTTGTCGTAGGCGAGCGAGCCGCAGATGAGCGTAGACACTGGCGAAATTCCTGAAAATGATGGTGAAGGTGCGCGCAGGTGAAGGTTCCTGAGCACTGTGCATGCCCGGATGATGGCGCTGCGCATTCGTTGCGTTGCTCGTTGCGCGTTTCTCGCGTATTCAACGCCACGAATGCACATGCCGCTGACTTCTGATGTCATGCATTGCCGGCGAGCAACGTTTTCATTCCTCGCCGGCGTCCCGCAAATTCTTCTGCTTACTTCAACGCGGCCAGCGCTGCGTCGTAGTTCGGCTCGTTCTTGATTTCCGCCACGAGTTCCGAGTACAGCACCTTGTCGTTTTCATCGATAACCACGACCGCGCGCGCTGTCAGGCCCGTGAGCGGACCGCTCGTGACATCGACGCCATACGCCTTGGCGAAATCATGGCTGCGAAATGTCGAAGCCGTCACCACGTTCGCGATGCCTTCCGTCGTGCAAAAACGCGACGCTGCAAACGGCAGGTCGCCGGAAACCACCACGACGACCGTGTTGTCGAGGCCGGCTGCGGCTTCGTTGAACTTGCGCGTGGACGTGGCACACGTGGGCGTATCCAGGCTCGGTACGATGTTCAGCACTTTCCGCTTGCCGCCGAAGCTCGCGAGCGTCAGGTTGCCGAGGTCCTTGCCGACCAGCGTGAAATCGGCTGCTTTTGCGCCGGCAGACGGGAAGGTGCCGGCGACTTCGATCGGGTTGCCGCCGAGGGTAACTTGGCTCATGTCTACTCCAGAATGGGTCTGATGGTCAGGGATTGAGCGCGTCGTCCGGCCAGAAGGGACGGGCGGCGCGCACGGAGACAACGACTAACTAAGAGTGAAGCGCGTCAGGGGTAGAAAATCTGCACGCGATAATTCGCCGCAACGGCGTCGCCGGTATCGAGCCGGACGATGACCGGTTGCGTACTGCGAGCGCCAAGGCCCGCGCCGATCTGCGTTCCCGGCCGCGCGTAATCCTGCGGCCAGAGCACACGGCGGATCGCGACGTTGTTCTTGTCGTCGAGCAGCGTGAGTTCCAGCGCCGGATACGCAATGGCAAGATCGAAGCGATTGCGCAGTGACAGTTTCAGTTCGAGCTTGTGCGATCCATCCACCTGACGCAGGCCTGAATTCTCGATCTGCAATCCATCGATATCGCGCGGCGGCGCAACCGTGCAGCCAATCTGCTCGCACGCCTGAGCGAACAGCGGTTGCGATGCCGGCCAGTAGACCATGACGGTCTCACGCTGCCACCACGCGACTTGTGCGACGAGGGCGACAAGCAGCACGAGCGCAATCAGTGAGCCGATGATCTTCCACGCCATTCCCGAACGCGCAACCGGACGCGTTTCGCGGGTGACGGGGAAGGGCTCTGCAGGAGGAGGGACCGCCGATGCCGGACGGCCGAAGCGCGGTTCGTCGTCGGCGTGGAGATCGTCGTCGGATTCTTCGGCCCACGGATGCGGAGTTTCGGCGCGTCGCGGCGCGGGCTTCTCCGGTTCGTCACGGGGCGCTGTCCGTCCGACAAACGGCTCGGTACGCGACTCGTGCAATGCTTCATTTTCCGTCCGGCCGATAAAAGGATCGACGCGCCTTGTCGGCTCGGGCTCCACTCGGCCAATGAATGGGTCGTTACGGCTGGGGGTGTTTGGTTCGGCTCGCGTCTGCGGACGATTGACTTCATGCCACGGCGATTCTGCGCGGCCATCGCCCGGGAAATCGCTCGCGTCGCGCGTACGTGACAACGCTTCGGCTTGCGCCGCAGCCAATCCGGCGAACGGCTCTTCCTCCGGCACGGCGTGCGCGGGGTTTGCCGCCAAATCTTCCTCAGTTTGAGGCCCGAGCGCGGTATCCGGGATGAACGGGTGCAGCGAAATGCCGAGCGCCTCGTCCTTGCCGCCGGCGACTTCCGCGCTCGACTTTTCCGCCCACGGACTTGCCGGATCGACCCCGTAGTTCGGAACGGGCGTAACCGCGGCCGCCGCCTGCGCGGTCATCGCAATGGCATCGCGGTCGAATTGATAATGCGCGGCATCGAAAATTTCCTGGCAATGACCGCAGCGCACGCGGCCGTCGTGCGGCGCGAGCAGATGCGGGTCAAGGCGGAAAACCGTATCGCAGTGGGGACAGCGGGTAGCCAGCGCCATAGTTAGCCGAAGGCCAGAGGCCAGTAGATGGACGATGGCGCTATTCTAAAGGCTTTCGCGGCGGGTACCGGCAAGACATACCCATCCTTCGTGCTCGCGCCATACGCTGATGTCGATCCAGCGCGCGTAGACGGCCGCAACTTCGTCGGCCTGACGCGCGAGAATGCCCGACAGCGCAATGCGTCCGCCCGGTTTCACGCGGGTGGAAAGCATCGACGCCATCAGTTTCAGCGGGTTCGACAAGATGTTCGCCACGACGATATCGAACTGTCCTTCGGGTAGATCGGCGGGCAGGCCGTAGGTCACTTCCGCGTGATTGCGCTCGCTGTTCTGGCGCGCGGATTCTACGGCTTGCGGATCGATATCGATACCCATCACCGGATTTGCACCGCATTTCTTCGCAAGAATCGCGAGGATGCCGGAACCGCAACCGTAGTCGAGCACGGACTGGTTTTCGAACACCGACTGCTCGATCCACTCCATGCAAAGCCGCGTGGTCGGATGGCTGCCGGTGCCGAACGCGAGACCCGGATCGAGTTCGAGCACGAGCGCGTCGGGTTCGGGCGCGTCGTGCCATGACGGCACGACCCAGATCCGTTTGCCGATGGGAATCGGATCGAACTGGGATTGTGTGAGGCGTACCCAGTCCTGGTCTTCAACGTCGCGCAACGTGAACGAAGGCGTGTCCTTCAAGCCGATTTCATTGGCCGCTGCCGCAAGCAGCACGGCGGGATCGGCGTCATTGGAAAGCAGTGCAACCACGCGCGAACGGTTCCACGCTTTCTGATCCGGCGTGAGGCCGGGCTCGCCGAACAGGGGTTGCTCGTCGGGGGTATCGGCGTCGGCGTCTTCCACCGATACCGACAGCGCGCCCAGTTCCAGCAGCGCATCCGACAACGCTTCCGCGTGTTCCCGGTCCAGCTCGGCGATCAATTCCCGGTAGCTCATCTTTTGCTGCCTTACTTATAGTGCTGCGTCTTCCGCGGCGACGGCGGCTGCCGCCTTGCGCGCGGCGAGCTTGTTTTCGAGGTAGTGAATGCTCGTGCCGCCTTCGACGAACTTGGCGTCGATCATCATCTCGCGATGCAGCGGGATGTTGGTCGAGATGCCTTCCACCACCATCTCCGACAACGCGATACGCATGCGGTTGATCGCCTGCTCGCGCGTCGCGCCGTACGAGATCAGCTTGCCGATCATCGAATCGTAGTTCGGCGGAACGAAATAGCCGTTATACACGTGCGAATCGACGCGAATCCCCGGACCGCCCGGCGCGTGCCACGACGTGAGACGTCCCGGCGACGGCGTGAACTTGAACGGATCTTCCGCATTGATCCGGCATTCGATCGCGTGGCCGCGGAACTGGATGTCCTTCTGGCGGAACGCGAGCTTTTCGCCGGCGGCAATACGAATCTGTTCCTGAACGATATCCACGCCTGTGATCAGCTCCGTCACCGGATGCTCGACCTGCACGCGCGTGTTCATTTCGATGAAATAGAACTCGTTGTTCTCGTACAGGAATTCGAACGTGCCCGCACCGAGATAACCCATCTTCTTGCAGGCATCGGCGCAACGATCGCCAATCCGGTCGATCAGGCGGCGCGGAATGCCCGGCGCCGGCGCTTCTTCAATTACCTTCTGGTGACGGCGTTGCATGGAGCAATCGCGTTCACCCAGCCAGATTGCATTACGGAACGAATCGGCGAGGATCTGGATTTCGATGTGCCGCGGGTTCTCCAGGAATTTTTCCATGTAGACCTGCGGGTTGCCGAACGCACGGCCGGCTTCTTCGCGGGTCATGTTCACCGCGTTCACCAGCGCCGCTTCCGTGTGCACCACGCGCATGCCGCGGCCGCCGCCGCCGCCCGCCGCCTTGATGATCACCGGATAACCCACGGCGCGCGCAATCTTCACGATTTCCTTGGGATCGTCGGGCAACGCGCCCTCAGAACCCGGGACGCAGGGCACGCCCGTCTTGATCATCGTCTGCTTGGCGGTGACTTTGTCGCCCATCATGCGAATCGTTTCGGGACGTGGTCCGATAAACGTGAAGCCCGACTGCTCGACGCGCTCCGCGAAATCCGCGTTTTCGGACAAGAAACCGTAGCCCGGGTGGATCGCTTCGGCGTCGGTGACTTCTGCCGCGCTGATCAGCGCCGGCATGTTGAGGTAGCTGAGGTTGGACGGAGCCGGTCCAATACACACGGCTTCGTCGGCCAACTTCACATATTTTGCTTCTTTATCGGCTTCCGAATAGACGATGACCGTCTTGACGCCGAGTTCGCGGCACGCGCGCTGGATTCGCAGCGCGATTTCACCACGGTTCGCAATGAGGATTTTTTCAAACATAGCAAGGTTTCGACTCATCGATGGACCGCCGGGACAAGGGTCCGTGGCGTTCCTGGGAGATCGGCGGCGCGTCTCGGCCGTTGTCTGTCTGACAGACGTGGCGAGCGCCCGAGTGCTGCGTTTCACCGGGCGCGCGTGCTGCGTGCGACGCCTCGATTAAAGCGCGGGAGATCAATCGCCGATTACAAAGAGCGGTTGGCCGTACTCGACGGCCTGACCGTTCTCGACCAGGATTTCCTTCACGACGCCCGACTTGTCCGACTCGATTTCGTTGAGCAGCTTCATGGCTTCGATGATGCAAAGCGTCTGCCCTTCCTTGACCGTGTCGCCCACTTGCACGAACGCGTCTGCGCCAGGCGACGGCGCGCGGTAGAACGAGCCGACCATCGGCGAGGTGACAACGTGGCCTTGCGGCACGACGGCAGCCGGCGTAGCCGGTGCGCCTGCAGCAGCGCCGCCGGCGCCTGCATCGCCCGACTGGCTGTACTGCGGCGCCTGGCCCATCTGGCCTTGCGGCATGTACTGCGGGGCCTGCATATAGACCGGCGCGGCGTTCTTGACGATGCGAACCTTGCCTTCGCCCTCGGTCACTTCGAGTTCCGAGATACCGGATTCCGAGACGAGGTCGATCAGCGTTTTGAGTTTACGAAGGTCCATCGAAAATTCCCCTTTCAATGCTTGGTGACCGGGAGCTTTTCCCGGTGCTTGACTTGGTTTTTGGGTGCCGCTGACGGGTGCGTCCGTTGGCGCTGCTGACGCTGGCTCCGCGTCACCGTCTGCGGGCAGTTCGGATCCTAGCGGGTCGCGGCTCAATCGCGCGTCTTCGGGGCAATGCGCTCGAGTGCGAAGTCGAGTGCATACAGATAGCCCTTCCAGCCAAGGCCGCAAATCACGGCTTCGGCGAGATCGGAGAAATAAGAGCGATGCCGGAAAGCTTCCCGCTTGTGAACGTTCGACAAATGAATCTCGACGAACGGCAGCGCCACGCCGGCAAGCGCATCGCGAATTGCGACGCTCGTGTGCGTGTACGCGGCCGGGTTGATCAGCACGAAATCCACCTGTTCGATCCGCGCCTGCTGAATGCGGTCGACGATCGCGCCTTCATGATTGCTCTGGAATGACGTCAGTTCCGCGCCCGCAGCCTTGGCCTTCTCTGCCAGCGCTTGGTCGATCTGAGCGAGCGTGACCCGTCCATAGACGTCCGGTTCGCGGGTGCCGAGCAGGTTTAGATTAGGGCCGTGAAGCACCAGCAGTCGTGACATAGGGCTTTGGTTTATGCGGAGTTGGGCGCACTTTAGCGCCCTTTAGAGAATTTTGTCTAGTTTTACGAAGCTGCACCGGCCGTGGCCTCTAGGCAGATGTGCGTGTACACGCGCATTTTGCACGCATTTTCGGGCAAAGTTCGCCGAATTACCGTTAACTTTCCGTGAATCGTTTCGATTTGACGCGGATCCAACCAGACGCTACAGGCCGTCGAGCGTCGCTTTTAGCTCTTTTGGATCGACCTCACCCAGTTTTGTGGACCGGATCGCGCCTTTCGCGTCGATGACCACCGTGAACGGCAGCGCGCCCGCATTGTTGCCAAAGCTTCGGGCCAGATCGGCGCCGCCGAAGCCCGCAATATAGATGGGGTAGTCGACGGGCACTTTCTGCAGGAACGCGTTCACGTTATTCTCGGAGTCCACGCCTAGCCCGATGAAGGTGATGCCTTTCTTCGCATATTCACGATGCAGCGCCGCGAGCGTCGGCATTTCCTTCACGCACGGGCCGCACCACGACGCCCAGAAATTGACCACGACCGGTTTGCCCTTGAACGATGCCAGGCTCTGTTGCGTGCCGGCGGCCATTTGCAGTTGCTGTTTCCAGAGGTCATCGACGGCATTGCCCTTTGCCGATGTCGTCATGGCCGCTTCGCTCGGGCTGCCGCCCATGATCAAGTGGCTTGCATAAAAGCCGCCGCCGGTCGCCGCGATGGCGACAATCAGGGCAGCAACGATGCGCATGGGTTTCATAGTGATGTAGCCGGTGTGGAAGGAGGGGCGTCGAGCAGTGCCTGGACGGCGGCGGCGTTTGCGCGAGCAAGCTTGCCGCGGCCGTCGGCGCGGACGGCGCCTCGCAGGTCGTTTGTATCGTAGAGCGCGATGTGCAGGCCCATGGGTTCTTCGTCGCGGGAAGGCCGCGTGAGGAAGCTCAGGGTTTCCACATATCCGCGGCCAGCGAAATGGCGCGTCTCGGAGACATCGTATTGAATGTTTGCGTTCAGTAAATAGATTGCGACTTCCTTGGGGTTATCGCAAAAACATTGCAGATGGATGTCCGAGTGCTCGCCTGCGGTGCCGTTCAGCACGGCGCCGGTGACGTAAGGGTTGAACGGTTTGAGGCGCTGCATCCATTCGAGGGTAACCTCGCGCATGCGGCGCAGGACGGCCGGTTGGCTTTCACTTTGGAAGAGTGCCTGGTACTCGCGGATTTCTTCTTCAATCTGCGTGTTGTCGGGGAGCCATTCGCCGCTGACGCGTGTTTCGCCGATCACCTGGCGGGCGGCTTTGCGCTTGGCGGTGGAGTAGTCGAGGCCGTCTTCGGCGATCATTCGCGCCGCCGCGATGGCGATTTCCTCGCGGACGCGCTGAGGGTCGAAATGAGGTTTGCGAATCATGGTGAGGATGATACCGGAAGGGGCGGACGCTGGCGGTTGGGTGGGGTTTTGGTTGGGAGGAGGTTTGTTGTTCGTTACGGCCGGGGTTGATGCCGGGTTGTTGCTCTCCAAGTTCTCGCGCGTTTAATGTTGGCTATTTTCTTTAGCACTATTAGCCACTGTGCGTGGCGGCACTTCATTTCACGGGTTGTGCGCTGGCGCTCGGGACAGTGTTCGTTACGGTCGGGGTTGATGCCGGGTTGTTGCTCTCCAAGTTCTCGCGCGTGCAATGTTGGCTATTTTCTTTAGAACTATTAGCCACTGTGCGTGGCGGCACTTCATTTCTTTTTCCAAACGGCGAAAAAGAAACGAAGCAAAGAAAACGCCTCTCAACCGCTAATTCTTAAGTGTCCCGAGCGTGCAGTGACAACTGTTTGGTACTTCACAAAAACGCTCGACGCCGGACTTAAGAACACTTGAAACCCTGCCCCTCCGTCAACGGCAACCCACACGCTTCGCCACCAGTGTGGGAATCCGTTAATGAGGCTTCCGCGCTGCGCGCGCTGACGCCCAAACGCAGAGGCTGGCTGTACTGGCGGCGAAGTCTAGGGCCAGTTCAAGATGTTGTGGACCGGTTACGGGCTCACCCGTTGTTATGCCAAGGTCAGGTTTCCGTATTGACTGCCACAATTACTGGTGGCGAAGCGTGTGGGTATCTCTTGACGGAGGGGGAGGGGTTCAAGTGTTCTGAATTCCGGCGTCGAGCGTTCTTGTGAAGTACCAAACAGTTGTCACTGCACGCTCGGGACACTTATGAGCCTCTCGGTTGAGAGGCGTTTTCTTTGCTTCGTTTCTTTGTCGCCGTTGGACAAAGAAATGAAGTGCCGCCACGCACAGTGGCTAACAGTGCGAAAAATATCAGCCAACACGGAACGCGCGAAGACCTGAAGAGCAACAACCCGGCACCAACCCCGACCTCCCCCGCCCCAGGCGCCAGCCGTCCAACCCTGTCGGTTACAATATCTCCCTCCGGGCGCAGGAATATTCCCAACTTCCCCCCGTGCCAACAAACCTCTATGCACATTCACATCCTCGGCATCTGCGGCACATTCATGGGCGGTCTCGCAGTCCTCGCGCGCGAAGCCGGACACCGCGTCACCGGCTGCGACGCCGGCGTCTATCCCCCCATGAGCACGCAGCTCGAAGCTCAAGGCATCGAGTTGATCGAGGGGTACGGGGTCGAACAGATCGCACTGGAACCCGATCTCTTCGTGATCGGCAACGTGGTCACTCGCGGCAATCCACTGATGGAAGCCATTCTCGATCGCGGCCTGCCCTATACGTCCGGCCCGCAATGGCTCGGCGAACACGTCCTGAACGGCAAATGGGTGCTCGCAGTCGCCGGCACGCACGGCAAGACCACCACGAGCTCCATGCTCGCGTGGCTGCTGGAGGATGCGGGTCTCGATCCGGGATTCCTCATCGGCGGGGTGCCGCTCAATTTCGGCATTTCAGCGCGTCTCACCGATTCGAGCTTCTTCGTGATCGAAGCCGACGAATACGACACGGCTTTCTTCGATAAACGCTCGAAGTTCGTCCATTACCGCCCGCGCACGGCGCTTCTGAACAACCTGGAGTTCGATCACGCCGACATCTTTCCGGATCTCGGCGCCATCGAAACCCAATTCCACCATCTCGTGCGCACGGTTCCCGGCGTCGGCAGGATCGTGACGAACGGGCGTGAGGACGCACTCGAACGCGTGCTGACGCGCGGTTGCTGGTCAAGTGTCGAGCGTTTCGGCGTGCAAGGCGGCTGGGAAGCGCAGCCGGCCACCGAAGGCGTTCCCGCCGATGAACAATTCGCCGTCTATTGGGAAGGCGAGCGCATGGGCGTGGTCGACTGGCAAGTTCAAGGCGAACACAACCGCCTGAACGCGCTGGCGGCGATCGCGGCGGCGCGCTCGGTGGGCGTTCCGCCCGCGCAAGCGACGCAATCGCTCTCAGCGTTTCGCAACGTGAAGCGGCGCATGGAAGTGAAGGGTAGCGTCGACGGCGTGACCGTGTACGATGACTTCGCGCACCATCCGACTGCCATCGAAACGACGGTGGCGGGATTGCGAACACGTATCGGTGAGAAGAACCGGATTCTGGCCGTGCTGGAACCGCGTTCGAACACCATGAAACTCGGCACCATGAAAGCGCAACTGCCCGCCAGTCTCGCGGGCGCCGACCTGATCTTCGGCTACGGCGCGCACGAAGGCCGCGACAAGCTCGGCTGGGATCTGCAAGCGGCGTTGAGCCCGCTCGGCGACAAAGCCCGCGCGTTCGACGACCTCGCGCTCCTGGTGAAGTCGGTCGTTGCGGCGGCGAAACCGGGCGATCATGTGCTGGTCATGAGCAATGGCGGCTTCGGCGGCGTGCACCAGAAATTGCTGGATGCATTGTCGGCGCGTCCTGCCACGAAGGAGCGTGAGTGATTCTCTATTTGCACGGCTTCCGGTCATCGCCGCAATCGTTCAAGGCTCGATTGATGCGCGCGCGGCTGGAAGAACTCGGACTCAGCCAAGAATGGTGCTGTCCCGTGCTGCCGGTTTCACCGCGCGATGCCATCGCGCTGGCCGAATCACTCGCCGCGCAGGCAATCGGCCAAGACATCACGCTGGTCGGCAGTTCGCTTGGCGGGTTCTATGCAACATGGCTCGCCGAAAAGCACGGCTGGCGCGCCGTGCTGCTGAACCCGGCGGTCGTGCCGCAGGAAGACTTGAGCGCGTATATCGGCGAGCAGCCGTTGTGGCATGGCGGCGGAAGTATCGTGGTGGAGCCGTGGCATATCGACGAATTACGTGCGCTTTCCGTACCATCGATCACGCAGCCGGAGCGCTACTATTTGATAGCCGCCACGGGCGACGAAGTGCTCGATTACCGCACCATGCTCAAGCATTATCCCGGCGTGCGAACCACGCTGATCCAGGGCAGCAATCACGCCATCAGCGACTTTTCCAGTTATCTGGACGACGTGCTGGCGTTTTGCGCAGTCCAGCCGCCGGCAGCCGCGGCCTGAATCTTTTCAAGCGCATCCATTTTTCGTTGGCCTGGCGCTTGGCAACCGGGGAACTTGCCCGCCTGCACGCCATGCCGACCAACAGTCTTTCGAGAGTACTGAGTGAACGTTTTTTTCGAGGAATCGGGTAGTTTCAAGGCCGGCGCTGTTTTGTCGAAGGCAAACGATGCATTCCAGGTCGAATTGCCGGGCGGACGGCGCGCGAAGGTGCGCGCAAAAGACGTGTTGATCGAGTTCGAGAAACCGAATGCCGCCGATTTGATGCAACAGGCCGACGCCATCGCGAAGGACATCGATCTGGATTTCCTGTGGGAATGCGCGCCGGAGGAAGAGTTTCCGTTCGCGGAGCTCGGCGCGGACTATTTCGGCGATAAATTCGGCGCGACCGAACGCGCCGCGCTCGTCTTGCGCATGCACGGATCGCCGGTGTATTTCCGCCGGAAAGGCCGTGGCCAATATCAGCGCGCGCCGCAGGAACAGTTGCAGATGGCGCTCGCCGGGCTGGAGAAGAAACGGCAACTCGCGCTCGTGCAGGCGGGCTACGAAGAGGAACTGGTCGCCGGCAAACTGCCCGAAGCGCTTGCCGGCAAGGCGATTGGCTTGCTGACGAAGCCGGACAAGAACTCCATCGAATATAAGGCGCTCGAGGGCGCCGCAGCGACGCGCGGCATCTCGCAAGCGCGGCTGATGCTGGAAGTCGGCGGCATTCCGTCGGCGCGTGCGTTGCACGAAGCGCGTTTTCTCTCGGAATTCTTCCCTCACGGGACGGGCTTTGCGCCGGTCACCGTGCCGCCGTTGCCCGACGATCTGCCGGAAGCGCACGTCCAGGCGTTTTCTATCGATGACGTCACGACCACCGAAATCGATGACGCGTTTTCCGTCGAACATCTCGCCGATGGCCGCGTTCGTATCGGCGTGCATATTGCCGCGCCGGCGTTGGGCATTACGCGCGGCGACATGATCGATGCCATCGCGCGCACGCGTCTTTCAACGGTCTACATGCCTGGCGACAAGATCACGATGCTGCCGGACAGCGTCGTGGAAGCGTTCACGCTTGCCGAAGGCGGGTTGCGGCCGGCGTTGTCGCTTTACATCATCGTGAACCGGGAAACGCAGGAGATCGTCGCCAGCGAAACGCGTGCAGAACGCGTGTTCGTGAAGAGCAATCTTCGGCACAACTATCTCGACGAACATGTCACCGAGGAATCGCTCGCGGCAGGAACGGGCGAATACCCGCACAAGGACGACATCGCGGTGCTGTGGCCGCTCGCGCAGGCGCTGTTCGAAAAGCGTCAGGAAGCGCGTGCCGGTTACGGTTTGCGGCGCGAGGTGCAGCGCAATAACGACTTCAATTTTTATGTGGAAGGCGAACACATCGAGATCACGCCGCGCCGCCGCGGGTCGCCGCTCGATCTGATCGTGGCCGAGCTGGCGATTCTTGCGAATTCATCTTGGGGCGCGTTTTTGAATGACCACAGCGTGCCGGGCATTTACCGCTCGCAGCGCGGGTTTGGCGCGCCGGGTCCGAAGCGCACGCGCATGCAGACCACGCCCGCGCCGCACGAAGGGCTGGGCGTTGCGCAATACGCGTGGAGCACGTCGCCGTTGCGCCGGTATGTCGACCTGGTCAATCAATGGCAGTTGCTCGCGTGCGTGCGGCATGGCGTGACGGCGGCGCTCGTCGCGCCGTTCAAGCCGAAAGATGCCGATCTGTTCGCGGTCGTCCAGGGATTCGATGACCAGTATTCCGCCTACGCCGATCATCAACGGCGCATGGAATTCTTCTGGTGTCTGCGCTGGCTGAAGCAGGAGAACAAGAAGCAGGTCGTGGCGGCGGTGGTGAAGGACGATCTCGTGCGCCTCGATGAAATCCCGCTGATGCTCCACGTCCCCGGGCTCGGCGTGCATGCGCGCGGAACGAAGGTGATGCTGGAAGTGATGAATCTCGATGAACTCACCGTCGAGGCATCGTGCCGCTTGTTGCACGTGATCGATGCACCTTCGGGCGCCGCAACGCAGCCGGAAGAGCCGGAAGAAGAGCTGGTCGAAGCGGAAGACCTGAGCGCCGAAAGCGAGGCCGAGGCGCAGGCGGAAGCCACGCCTGCGGAAGAGCCGCAACCGGCTGGCGAAAACACGCCGGACGCGACGGAGCCCGCGCAATGACATCGGGCGTTCGGGGCGAGGGCATCGATCAATACGCGGTGATCGGCAATCCGGTCGTGCATAGCAAATCGCCGTGGATTCACGCGCGCTTCGCCGAGCAGACCGGCGAGCGGATCGAATACGGGCGCGTGCTGGGAACCGTCGGCGAATTTGCAGACGATGTCCGCGCTTTCGTTGAAACAGGCGGTCGCGGCATGAACGTGACCGTGCCGTTCAAGCTCGACGCACACGCTTTCGCCAACACGCTCACGCCGCGCGCTGCGGCGGCGGGCGCGGTGAACACGCTGGCGTTCAACGCGGATGGCGTGCTTGGCGACAACACCGATGGCGTCGGCCTCGTGCGCGATATCGAAGGGAATCTGGGCGTTGGCTTGAAGGGCGCACGCGTGTTGTTGCTCGGCGCCGGCGGCGCGGCGCGTGGTGTCGTGTTGCCCATGCTCGATTGCGGCGTTGCAGCGCTGACCATCGTGAACCGGACGGCATCGAAGGCACAAATACTGGTCGATCATTTCTCCGATGCCGCCCACGCCGCAAACGTGCGTTTCTCGGGCGGCGGCGCGGACAGCGTGGAAGCGGGCCCGTACGATGTAATCGTCAACGCAACGGCCGGCAGTCTGGACGATGCACTGCCCACGTGCGACGACGCCTCGTTCGGCCCCGGCACGCTCGCCTACGACATGATGTACAGCGCGCAGCCGACTGTCTTCATGCGCCACGCCGAAACCCTGGGCGCGCGTTCATCGGATGGACTCGGGATGCTCGTGGAACAGGCTGCGGAATCGTTTTTCCTGTGGCGCGGGGTGCGTCCGGACAGCGGCGCGGTGCTGCGGGCGTTGCGGCTGGAGTTATCGAAGTCAATTTGAAGCGGCTGGCCTTTCCAACAGAACAAGCACGATGACAAGAACAAAATCGCCCGTGCGTCTCGGGCCGGCCCGGTGGATTGTCTACGGCATCTCGGTGATGATGATTGCGGTCATCGCCACGCAGGTCTACTTCTTCGCGATGGTCGGCATCTACACGGTGGTGAATCCATCGTCCACGGCGTTCATGCGTTCCGATGCCTGGCGGCTTGCGCAGGATCGTCCCGATCTTTCCATTCAGCGCACGTGGGTTCCGTACGACCAGATATCGCGGAATCTGAAGCGCGCGATCATTGCGTCCGAGGACGCGAACTTCGTCAACAACAACGGTTATGAAACCGACGCCATCCTGCAAGCGTGGGAGAAGAACAAGGCGCGCGGGAAAATCGTGGCGGGCGGCTCGACCATCTCGCAGCAACTGGCGCGGAACCTGTTTTTGTCGCGGGAAAAGAGTTATGTGAGGAAGGCGCAGGAACTCGTGATTACATCGATGCTCGAGTTCTGGATGGACAAGGAGCGCATTTTCGAGATCTACCTGAATTCGGTGGAGTGGGGCAACGGCGTGTATGGCGCCGAAGCTGCGGCGCGTTATTACTACAAGACGTCGGCATCGAAGCTGACCGCGTGGCAATCGGCCCGGCTGGCGGTGATGCTGCCAAGGCCGAAATACTTCGATGAACATCGCGGGTCCGCGTATCTGTCGCAGCGGGCGGGGGTAATTGCGAGGCGCATGGGGGCGGCGGAGTTGCCGCAGTGAGTGCGCTTGTGCTTTGATCGGGCAATTGAAGCAGCCCGTGGCAAAGGAACGGAAACCCCGCTTGGCGGGGTTTTTTATTTCGCCGTCTGAATAGTCCGGTTCCGCTCAGGACAAATAGTTGTGAGATGCGGAAACTATCTACCAAGCAGCGGCACAAATTATTGTTTTCGTATATAGAAACTAAAGGCCAACGCTGACCCCCTACCAAATAGTTTCTATAAAAGGAAACTATAGTATGGAGTGGGTGTCCAACTTCCATTATTTCCATATTGCACAACTATGGCTCGATCACTGTCTCCGCATGATCCCAATGTCACAGCGCTCGCCCGAGACATGGCTGCGCTCGGCGCCTTGGTACGCAATCGCCGACTTGAGCAGGCCATGCGCATCGACGACGCCGCCGATCTGCTAGGGGTGTCCGCAAGCGTGCTTTCCCGGCTCGAGAACGGGCATCCGGTCGGCTCGGATCGGCTGCTCCGAGTGCTCGAAGGGTTCGGTTTGATCATGCTGGTGCTTCCGAAGAACGAGTCGACGACCGCATTGCGCGCTTTGAATGAGCCGACCAGTCATGCGAAGGCGTCCCTCCGGGGAGGACAATCCTGATGGCGCATGTGCTCAACGTTTCCACGCAAGACGGCCCGGTAGGGCAACTAGGCTTCGAGTCGCAGCAAGACGTCTACAGCTTTAAATACGATGAAGCCTGGCAGGCCAGGGACGCCGCTTTCCCCCTTTCGCCGCATATTCCGCTTTCGGGCGAGCAGCCGAAACTCGGGACCGTGCATCGCTTCCTCGCAAACCTGCTTCCTGAAGGGCGTGCACTTGAAGTCGCCTCGGTCATGCACCAAATGTCGAAGGACAACACTTTTGGCTTGATGCACATCCTGGGGAAAGAACCGGTCGGCGCGTTGAGTTTCACGGCCCTGGCGCAAAACGCTGCGGCCGGCGAAGAGGGCGGCGTAAATGCGGAGGCGGAGTACACGGCCGATCAGCAGGAAGGCGCGCCATCCGTGCGTCGAATCGTCCTCAACGATGAACTGAGCGACCGTATTCGTCGTCGTGATGAAATTCCCTTCCCGGTATGGGATCGCAAGCTCCGGCTGTCAGTTGCGGGCTTCCAGGACAAGTTGCAGGTGCTGGTCGAAGGTGAATCAATTTCGCTTGTAGATGGCGGCCCCATCAGTTCCACGCACATCCTCAAGCCCGAGTCGCTTAACCCCGCATCCGCCTTCATGGTGGCGAACGAGCACTACTGCATGACGCTGGCCGCGCGCATCGGATTGCCGACGGCGGCCGTTGAGATTCGCCGAATTCCGGAACCCATACTGCTTATCGAGCGATTTGACCGGCAGGCAGAACTTGATCCCGCTGACGGCGTCACGGCGCTTCGAGTTCGCCGCACGCACGTCATTGACGGGTGCCAGGCCTTGGATCTGCCTGTGAGCCTCAAGTACGAGCGCAACTTCGGCAACGCTCCGGCGGTTCGTAATATCAGAGAGGGCGCGAGCTTCGAAAAGTTGTTCTTGCTCGAGCGACACCTGGAGAATCCTGCTCAGGCTCGCCAGATCATGCTGCGGTGGGCGCTATTTCAACTCTTTATCGGCAACAGTGACGCCCACGGCAAAAACCTGTCTTTTCATGTGCGGCCTGCGGGTCTGTCGCCCGCGCCTTTTTATGACCTTGTCTCCGTCAATGCCTATGGAGACGCGGTCGAACAGGACATGGCGCTGGCTTACGGCGACGCCTTCCGGCTGGACGAGGTCACGGCGTTTGAGCTTGCGGACTTTGCAAACCGAACCGGTACGCCCCGACCGCTTCTTGCACGCGAACTGACGCGTATGGCGCTTGCAATAAAGCGCGTCTCCGGAGATTTGGCGCGTTCTAAGATCTACGTGGCCGAGGAGAGGCGCCTGGTGCAGCACATTCACGGCTTCGTGACCGTTCAGGCCGATAAGCTGTTGCAACTGGCTCCCGCAGTACCCCGAATCGACCGGTCGCTGCTGTAGAGGGTTCATCTGGAACTCAGCAAGCAAAACCCCGCCCGGCGGGGTTTTTTGCATTTCATCCCAACGTGACGAAACAAACTCAATGCTCCCAATATGTGAACACATCAATCACATATTGAATAATTCAGCGACGCGGCTCTAAAATCCGATCACAGCCAAACGGCAGTTCCATGAGCCTCCGGGTAATCCCGAAGAGCTCATGCAACGACAAAAGCAATCGGAGACGTGTCATGAAATCGCCAGCGCAATCGCATCTGCTCGAGCATCCGCGCGTCCAGCACTCCTTACTGATGAAAACCCGCACTGTCTCGTTGGCGGGCTGATGAGTGTCATGACCAAGACCCTGAACTCCACCATCGAAGCCGAATTGTCGATGGACCGCGTCATCGCCGAGCAGGACGCAAGTGTCGCCAACGAAGCCCAGGCATCGGCCGCCGCGCTGCTCGACCTCACGCCCCAGCAAGCCGGCACGCAAACGCTGCTGCGCGGCCTCGCGATCCTCGAAGCGGCTGCGACCGGCGCGCGCGATCTGCGCAGCATCGGTGCGGCGCTCGGCACGACCCGCAGCACGACGCACCGGCTGGTCAGCTCGCTCGTTCAAGCACGCTATCTGCGCCAGGTCGGCGGCGGTTATCTGCTCGGCCCGAAGCTGATCGAACTCGGCACCATCGCGCTTGAACAAATGCCGCTTACCGCGGTGGCGCGGCCGCATCTGCAAGTGCTCGCCGACTACACGCACGACACCATCCACCTCGGTGTACGCGATGGTGACGACGTGCTGTACATCGACAAGATTCCGGGCACACGCGGCCTCGAAATGCGTTCCCGCGTAGGTCACCGCATGCCGATGGCGTCCACCGGCATCGGCAAGGCGATGATGCTCGACCTGCCGCCCGAAAAGTGGTCGACGCTGCTCGAAGCGTCGCATCGCGTGCTCGCAAAGGTGAGTTTCCGGCCGGATCACCAGCCCGATTCGGATACCTTCGTGCAGCGCATGACGCGCTATGCGCAGGGCGGTTTCACCTTCGATCTGGAAGAAAACGAAGCGTCCATCCGCTGCGTCGCCGCGCCTGTGCGCGATGCATCCGGTGCGATCGTCGCGGCGCTTTCGGTGGCGAGCACGATCCCCTACATGCCGACCGAGCGCATGGAAGAACTGATTCCCGTCGTGCAGCGCGAAGCGCGCGCGATATCGCAAGAACTCGGCTGGCGCGTGCCGCAGCCCGCAACACGCAGGATCAAACGATGAGCGTTGCCCACGACCAATCCACGGCTGCGCTGATAGCACTCGACTGGGGCACCACGGCGCTGCGCGCCTATCTCCTCGATGCAGATGGCGTGGTGCTGGACACCCGCGCGTCATCGGCGGGGATCATGAATTTGCCGCGCCCGGCGGCAGAAGGCGGTTTCGATATCGTCTTCGATGAAACCTGCGGCGCGTGGCTTGGCGCCAACCCGCAACTTCCGGTGATCGCTGCCGGCATGGTCGGCAGCGCGCAGGGCTGGGTGGAAGCGCCGTATGTGACCACGCCCGCGGATTCCGCAGCGCTGGTGGCGGGCATCGTGCGCGTGACCACGAATAAGGGCGTCACGGTGCATATCGTGCCGGGCGTGCTGGAAGACGGCGCGCTGCCGAACGTGATGCGCGGCGAAGAAACGCAGATCTTCGGCGCGCTCTCCGGCGACACCACGCACAGCGAGTTGATCGGCTTGCCGGGGACGCACGCGAAGTGGGCGTTTGTATCGGCGGGACGGATCGAGCGCTTCTATACGTTCATGACCGGCGAGACCTTCGGCGCGCTGCGCGATCACACGATCCTCGGCCGCACGATGCGCGCCGCCGATCAGCACGACATGCCGGCGTTCATTCGCGGCGTCGATACCGCCAAGGACGCCGGCCACGCCGGCATGCTGGCGACGATCTTCAGCACGCGTACGCTGGGCCTGACCGGAAAACTCAAGCCCGAACAGCAGGCCGATTACCTCTCGGGCCTGCTGATCGGCCACGAACTGCGCGGCCTCAACGAAGTGCTCGCACGCGAGCAATCGGACCTCGCGGGCAAGACGCTCAGGCTGATCGGCAACGATGCGCTGTGCGAGCGGTATCGGCATGCACTTGCGCGCTTCGGTTGCAACGATGCCCAAACCGTCGCCCACGCCACCGAACGCGGCTTGCACGAAATCGCGCTGCAGGCCGGGCTGATCCGCTCGACGGCCAGCGCGAACTAATCAGGAGCAAAACATGAGCGATATCGATATCAACCTTCCCGGCCCATACACGCCGCACGCCGGACTTGCCGCTGCGTTCAGCGCATGTCCGCTGATCGCGATCCTGCGCGGCGTGACGCCGGCGGACGCCGCCGACCATGGCCGCGCGCTGTACGAAGCGGGTTTTCGGATCGTCGAAGTGCCGCTGAATTCGCCGCAGCCGTTCGACAGCATCGCGGCGATCCGTCAGGCGCTTCCCGCCGATGCGATCGTTGGCGCGGGAACGGTCTTGCATCCGCATTACGTGGGTGAAGTGAAAAAGGCCGGTGGCGAATTGATCGTGATGCCGCACAGCGACGGCGATGTGGTGCGTGCTGCAAAGGCTCAAGGTTTGGCATGCGCGCCGGGCGTGGCGACACCGAATGAAGCGTTTATCGCGCTGAAGAATGGCGCCGATGTGCTGAAAATGTTCCCCGCCGAGCAACTCGGCGCGCATGTGGTGAAAGCGTGGCGCGCGGTGATTTCGACGAAGGTTCCGCTCGTGCCGGTCGGCGGTATCGCGCCGGACAACATGGGGCCGTTTCTCACCGCGGGCGCGAACGGATTCGGTCTCGGCTCGGCGTTGTACAAGCCGGGTCAAAGCGCGGCGACGACCCTGGCGCATGCGAAGGCGTACATCAATGGATTGGCTGTGGCGCGAGGCCAGAAGAAATGAACCGGCTTGCAGGCAGGGTCGCGATGATCACCGGTGCCGGGCGTGGCATCGGCGCTGCGATTGCCGCTGCGTTCGTGCGCGAAGGCGCGGCTGTGGTTCTGGCAGAACTGGATTTGGGTCTGGCGCGTGAAACGGCGCAGCGGATCGGTTCCGCTGAAAACGTGCTCGCCAACGTGCTCGCGGTGCAGACGGACGTGACGCAAAGCGCGTCGGTGCAAAACGCGGTCAAGGAAGCTGAAGCGAACTTCGGTCCCGTCGATGTGCTCGTGAACAACGCCGGCATCAACGTGTTCTGCGATCCGCTGACCATGACCGACGACGACTGGCGCCGCTGCTTCGCCGTCGATCTCGATGGCGTCTGGAACGGTTGTCGCGCCGTATTGCCGGGCATGGTGGAACGCGGACGCGGCAGCATCGTGAATATTGCGTCCACGCATTCGTTCAAGATCATCCCGGGCTGCTTTCCGTATCCGGTGGCGAAGCACGGCGTGATCGGGTTGACGCGGGCGTTGGGTATCGAATACGCGGGACGGCAGGTTCGGGTGAATGCGATTGCGCCGGGTTATATCGAAACGCAGCTTACGCACGACTGGTGGAACGAGCAGGCCGATCCGGCAAAAGCGAAACAGGCAACGCTCGATCTCCAGCCGATGAAACGCATTGGCCAGCCGGAAGAAGTGGCGATGACGGCGGTGTTTCTCGCATCCGATGAAGCGCCGTTCATCAACGCGAGTTGCATCACCGTCGATGGCGGGCGCTCGGCGCTGTACCACGATTAAGAAAGCGAAATAAGCGAATTCAGCAGTATCGGATGACGCACTGGCCGTGGTGCGACGTCATGAAAACAAAACGCGGCCAACACCTTCGTACCAACTAGACATTCAAGTCAGGAGACAGACCATGAAACGCAGAATGTTCATCACGCTGGTTGCCACGGCTACGGCTGCAAGCGCCACCATGTTCGCGGCGCCGATTGCGCAGGCCGCTGATCCGGTCAAGATCGGCTTTCTCGTGAAGCAGCCGGAAGAACCGTGGTTCCAGGACGAATGGAAATTCGCCGAAATGGCCGCCAAGGACAAGGGCTTCACGCTGGTGAAGATCGGCGCGCCGTCGGGTGAGAAAGTCATGAGCGCGATCGACAACCTCGCTGCGCAAAAGGCTCAGGGTTTCGTGATCTGCACGCCTGACGTCAAGCTCGGACCGGGCATTGTCGCCAAGGCGAAAGCTGCGGGGCTGAAGATGATGACGGTCGACGACCGCCTGGTAGACGGCTCGGGCAAGCCGATCGAATCGGTCCCTTACATGGGCATTTCGGCATTCAACATCGGCAAGCAAGTGGGCGACGGCATTGCTGCAGAGATCAAGAAGCGCGGCTGGAACATGGCCGACGTGGGCGCGATCGACGTGACATATGAACAGCTTCCGACGGCGCATGACCGTACCGCTGGTGCAGTCGAAGCGCTGGTTGCCGCCGGCTTCCCGAAGGCGAACATCGTGATGGCGCCGCAAGCGAAGACCGATACGGAAAACGCCTTCAATGCAGCGAACATCGCGTTGACGAAAAACACGAAGTTCAAGCACTGGGTCGCATTTGGTCTTAACGACGAAGCCGTTCTCGGCGCCGTGCGTGCAGCAGAAGGCCGTGGCTTCAAGGCGGACAACATGATTGGCGTGGGTATTGGCGGCTCGGATTCGGCTTTGAACGAATTCAAGAAACCGAACCCGACCGGCTTCTACGGCACGGTGATCATCAGCCCGAAGCGTCATGGCGAAGAAACGACGGAACTGGTCTACACGTGGATCAAGGACGGCAAGGAACCGCCGCTCGTGACGCTCACGACCGGCATGCTGGCAACGCGTGACAACGTGGCCGACGTGCGCGAGAAGATGGGCCTGGCATCGGCTAAGTAAGCGGCCAAGTAAGTTCTGTGTAGTACGGACCGCGTTGCACAAGCCGCGCGGTCCGCTCGAATTCCAAGGAGGCGATGTGTCAGCGACGCTGCGTTTTGACAATATCGGCAAGATTTTTCCAGGCGTGCGCGCGCTCGACGGCGTGTCGTTCGACGTCAACGCCGGCGAAGTGCACGGTCTGATGGGCGAGAACGGCGCGGGTAAATCGACTTTGCTGAAAGTGCTGGGCGGTGAATATCAACCCGACTCCGGGCGTGTCCTGATCGATGGCAACGAGGTGAAGTTCTCGAGTGCGGCGGCATCGATTGCGGCGGGCATCGCGGTGATTCACCAGGAATTGCAGTACGTACCGGATTTGACCGTAGCCGAGAACCTGTTGCTCGGCGCGTTGCCGAGCACGCTCGGCTGGGTACACAAGCGCGAAGCGAAAAAGCATGTGAGCGAACGCTTGCGGCAGATGGGCGTGGATCTCGATCCGAACGCGAAGCTGAAGAAGCTTTCCATCGCGCAACGGCAGATGGTGGAAATCTGCAAGGCGCTCCTGCGCAACGCACGCGTGATTGCGCTCGATGAACCCACGTCTTCGCTCTCGCATCGCGAGACGGAAGTGCTGTTCAAGCTCGTGCGCGATCTGAAAGCGGACAACCGCGCGCTGATCTACATCTCGCACCGGATGGATGAGATCTACGAGTTGTGCGACACGTGCACGATCTTCCGCGATGGCCGCAAGATCGCGTCGCACGCGAATCTGGGCGAAGTGCCGCGCGATACGCTCGTGCAGGAAATGGTCGGCCGCGAGATTGCGGACATTTACGATTACAAGGCGCGGCCGCTCGGCGACGTGCGCTTTTCGGTGAAGAACATTGAAGGCCACGCGCTGCGTGAACCGACGAGTTTCGAAGTGCGTCGCGGCGAGATCGTCGGCTTTTTCGGGCTGGTCGGCGCGGGCCGCAGCGAACTGATGCACCTGGTCTACGGCGCGGACAGCAAGAAGGCTGGCACGATCGCGCTCGATGGCAAGCCGATCAAGATCCGCAGCGCGGGCGAAGCGATCCGTCACGGAATCGTGCTGTGTCCGGAAGACCGGAAGGAAGAGGGCATCATCGCGATGGCGACGGTTTCCGAGAACATCAACATCTCGTGCCGGCGTCACTATCTGCGCGCGGGTTTGTTTCTCGACCGGAAGAAAGAAGCCGCGACGGCTGACCGTTTTATCCAGTTGCTGAAGATCAAGACGCCGAGCCGGAAGCAAAAGATCCGCTTTCTCTCAGGCGGTAATCAGCAAAAAGCCATTCTGTCGCGCTGGCTCGCCGAGCCGGAACTGAAGGTCGTGATCCTCGATGAACCCACGCGCGGTATCGACGTGGGCGCCAAGCACGAGATCTACAACGTCATCTATCAACTCGCCGAACGCGGTTGCGCGATCGTGATGATTTCGTCCGAATTGCCCGAGGTGCTGGGGGTATCGGACCGGATCGTGGTGATGCGGCAAGGACGGATCGCGGGCGAATTGCCGCGCGGACAAGCGAACGAACAATCAGTGCTGAATCTTGCGCTGCCTGTGCAAACCGAAACGACTGCGCAGGCAGCCTGAAGCGAAAAGTGGAGACGGAGGACATCATGGAAGTCAGGGAAAACATAGCAAACACGCTGGTGCCGGCGAAAAACGACAAGCAGAAGTGGTGGCAGCAGATCACCGAATACAGCTTGATCGTGATCTTCGTGGTGATGTTCATCACCATGTCGCTGTCGGTCGATCACTTCTTCTCGATCGAAAACATGCTCGGGCTCGCGCTGTCGATCTCGCAGATCGGCATGGTCGCCTGCACGATGATGTTCTGTCTGGCATCGCGCGATTTCGACTTGTCGGTCGGGTCCACGGTCGCTTTCGCCGGCGTGCTCTGCGCGATGGTGTTGAACGCGACGGGCAATACGTTCATCGCGATCATCGCGGCGGTCGCGGCAGGTTCGGCGATCGGCTTCGTGAATGGCGCAGTGATCGCGTACTTGCGGATCAACGCGCTGATCACCACGCTGGCCACCATGGAAGTGGTGCGCGGGCTTGGGTTTATCGTGTCGCATGGTCAGGCGGTCGGCGTGTCGTCGGATACGTTTATCGCGCTCGGCGGATTGACGATGTTCGGCGTGTCGCTGCCGATCTGGGTCACGCTGGCGTGTTTCATTGTGTTCGGCGTGCTGCTGAACCAGACCGTGTACGGACGCAATACGCTCGCAATCGGCGGTAACGCAGAAGCGTCGCGTCTGGCGGGTATCAATGTAGAACGCACGCGTGTGTGGATCTTCCTGATCCAGGGCGCGGTCGCAGCGCTGGCCGGTGTGATTTTGGCATCGCGGATTACGTCGGGTCAGCCGAACGCCGCCGATGGCTTCGAGCTCAACGTGATTTCCGCGTGCGTGCTCGGCGGCGTGTCGCTGCTTGGCGGCCGTGCGACCATTTCGGGCGTGGTGATCGGCGTGCTGATCATGGGTACGGTCGAGAACGTGATGAACCTGATGAACATCGACGCGTTCTATCAGTACCTCGTTCGCGGCGCGATCCTGCTCGCCGCCGTGCTGCTCGACCAGTTGAAGAACCGCGGTTCACGCGATTAAAAAGGGGTTGGTAAAACGATGGCCAGTTCAGTCGATAAAACCCTCGCGCGCTATCCGAGTCTCGCCGGCAAGGTGGTGCTGATCACCGGCGGCGCGACCGGAATTGGCGCGGCGTTCGTCGAGCATTTCTTCGATCAGGGCGCGAAGGTCGCGTTCTTCGATATCGATACGAACGCCGGCGAAGCACTCGCCGACCAGCTCGGCGCGGATCTGGACGAAGGCCAATTCCGGCCCGTGTTCCTGCGCGTGGACCTGACGGATATCGTTGCGTTGCGGCAGGGAATCGCCGATGTTCGCAGCACGCTCGGACCCATCGGCGTGCTCGTGAACAACGCGGCGAATGACAAGCGCCACAAGATCGAAGACGTGACGCCCGAGTCGTATGACGCGGGTATCGCGGTGAATGTGCGCCATCAGTTCTTCGCGGCGCAGGCTGTCATAGACGATATGAAACAGCTTGGCGGCGGCTCGATCATCAATCTGGGATCGATTAGCTGGATGCTGAAGAACGGCGGATTCCCGGTCTACACCACGGCGAAGGCTGCCGTGCAGGGCATGACGAACGGTCTTGCGCGCGATCTCGGCCCGTTCAATATCCGCGTGAATTCGCTCGTGCCGGGCTGGGTGATGACGGACAAGCAGAAGCGCCTGTGGCTCGATGACGCCGGAAAGCGTGCGATCAAGGAAGGGCAATGTATCGATGCAGAACTGCTGCCCGAGCATCTCGCCCGCGCCGCGTTGTTCCTCGCTGCTGACGACAGCCGCATGATGACCGCGCAGGAAGTCGTGATCGACGGAGGCTGGGCGTGAAGGCGCAATTGTTGATCGACAGCAAAAGCGCGCTTGGCGAAGGCGCGACGTGGTGCGCCGCGAGCGGGCGGTTCTACTGGACGGACATTGAAGGCAAGCGTTTGTGGCGCTACGATCCGCGCGATGCGCGCCGCGAGTGTTTCGAGATGCCGGAGCGCCTGGCGTGTTTCGCGTTGTGCTCAGATACCGATTTGCTGTTGCTCGGCCTGGCATCGCGCCTGGCGTTTTTCGATTTGCGGACCGGTGTAATCGAAACCATCATGTCGGTTGAAGACGGCTTGCCGACGCGTTTGAACGATGGCCGATGCGACCGCCAGGGCCGCTTGGTCTTCGGCACCAAGCACGATGTAGCAAACGCAGAGAAGGTGGGCGGGTTTTATCGGCTGAATCTGGATTTGTCGCTGGAGCGTTTGCCGCTCGGCGATGCCGCGATTCCAAACAGCATTGCGTTCAGCCCGGACGGATCGACCATGTATTACTGCGATTCCCCGACGCGCCAGATCCGCGCCTGCGATTACGATTCGTTCGAGAATCAGCGCGTGTTCACCGAACTCACCGATGCTACCGGCGAGCCGGATGGATCGACCATCGATCGCGATGGTGGTTTGTGGAATGCCCAATGGGGCGGCTCGCGGGTGGTGCGGTATGGCGCCGATGGCCGGGAAACGGCGCGCGTCGATGTGCCTACCACTCAGCCAAGTTGCGTTGCGTTCGGCGGGCCGCAACTCGGCACGCTGTACATTACGAGCGCGCGGATTGGTCTCGACCACGCCGCGTTGCAGAACGACTTGCGCGCGGGCGGGGTATTTATAGCGACGCCGGCAGCAAGGGGTATCGCGGAGCCGGTGTTTCGCGGAAACTGAAGGCCGTCGATTGTTTCGACGATCGACTTGCAGCACCACGATGCAAAAAAACTGAGGCGGCGCGCACGACGCGCTGCCCGCAAACTCCCGGGCATGCTGGGGCTTCGCGCCAGGATCGCGGGAACGTTCGCCTCTCGGAGACTTGGACATGACCGTTGCCCGTTCCGTATCCAGCCCTAAAAGCCCGCCTGTTGCGCCTCGTCCCGCTGCGCCTACCCGCCGTTCCAAACTCGCTGCTGCAACTGAACCGCCGATCCGGCCGGGTCCATCGACATCCGTTGTAGCGATGGGCGGCGCCGGCCGCGATGGCTGCATCACGCTCGCCAACGCGCAATTGCGTCTGGATATCGCACCAGCGCTCGGCGGGGGCATCACGCGCTTCGACTGGCGCAGCGAAGGCACGCTCGTGCCCATCTTCCGGCCGTGCCTTGAACCCAGCGCCGCCACCGATCCCAACGAACTCGCGTGTTATCCGCTGCTGCCGTATTCGAATCGTATTGGTGGAGGGCGGTTTCAGTTTATGGGGCGCGGTATCGATGTCCCGTGCAACCGTCCCGGCGAACCCTTGCCCCTTCACGGCGATGGGTGGCTTGGCGCGTGGGATGTGGCATCGGAGAGTTCCACGCACGTGCGTCTCACGCTCGACCGGCGCAATGGCAAGCCGTATTCGTACAAGGCGAGCCAGTCGTTCATGCTCGAAGGCGCGACGCTGGTGGTGACGTTATCGATTGAAAACACCGGGCGCGAGAAGTTGCCGTTCGGGCTTGGTCTGCATCCATTCCTGACCCGCGAAGCCGATACCGAATTGTCCGCCGCCGCCGATGGCCTCTGGCTTTGCGGCGATGACTTCCTGCCCGTGCGCCACGTTCCGGCGCCGCCCGCGTGGCAATTCGGCGTGGCGTACCCCATGCCCACGGCCATGATCAACAACGCGTTCACCGGATGGAGCGGACGCACGAGCGTGATGTGGCCGAAGCGGCGTTTGTCGCTCACCATTTCCGCCGATACCGATTACTACGTGCTCTACGCGCCGGCCGGGAAGGACTTTTTCTGCTTTGAACCCGTCGATCATCCGATCAACGCGGTCAATCTGCCAGGCGGCGGCGAGGCGAACGGGATGACGGTTCTCGCGCCGGGCGAAAGTCTCTCGCGTGAGTTCAGCTTTACGGTCGAGCGGTCGGGAGAAGCCGAGCGGCGCGGAAGGCCGAAGCAGCCTGCGGGGCAGAAGGCGCGGAAGACGGCGGCGGTGGTTCGGTAACTGTCATTTGGCGGCTTTTGCACGCGCGGTAAAATGCGGGATCGCTTAATTTGCGCTCTCGCTACGGATACCCATGTCTTTCATCGAATCGCTCAACGCCGCGTGGTCGCGCACCCAGTCAATGCTTTGCGTCGGGCTCGATCCGGAGCCTTCAAAATTCCCAGGCGCGTTCAACGGCCGCGCCGATTCGATCTTCGATTTTTGTCGCGAAGTCGTGGATGCTACGGCGCCGTTTGTTTGTTCCTTCAAGCCGCAAATTGCTTACTTTGCAGCGCATCGGGCGGAGGATCAGCTCGAGCAGTTGATCGCGCATATTCATGAGCGACATCCGGGGTTGCCGGTTATTTTGGATGCCAAGCGCGGGGATATTGGGAGTACGGCCGAGCAATATGCGATTGAGGCTTTTGATCGGTATAAGGCCGATGCTGTGACGGTCAATCCTTATATGGGGTTTGATTCTGTTCAACCGTATTTGGAGCACGAAGGGAAGGGCGTGATCGTGCTTTGCCGCACGTCCAATGCCGGAGGATCGGATCTGCAGTTTCTTAATGTCGATGGGACGCCGTTGTACCAGGTTGTTGCAAAGCTGGCGGCTGAGAAGTGGAATGAGAGTGGGGAGTTAGGGTTGGTCGTCGGCGCTACGTTTCCGAAGGAGATTGAGGTCGTTCGTTCTATTGTCGGCGATATGCCGTTGCTGATTCCTGGGATCGGCGCTCAAGGCGGGGATGTTGAGGCTACGGTTCGGGCTGGACGGGTTAAGTCCGGGAATGCGGGGATGCTGATCAATTCTTCGCGGGCGATTATCTATGCGGGGAAAGGCGAGGATTTCGCCGATGCTGCGGGGGAGGCGGCGAAGCGGACGCGGGATGCGATTAATGGGGTGGGGTGATTTCGTACGAGCGCCGTGCAGGTTTTAGTCGAAAGCGTCTGAATTTGTATGTTTCAAACCAGCCTTAGGGCCTGCGGTATTGCCGACCATCAACATAGTTTACAAGTTGCTTCCGGCGAAGCGCTCATTGCGGAGGATTGCGAACTGATCCATTGCTTCTTCCTAGTCGTGAGCCGCTGGGCTCCGGTCAGCGTTGACGTTGGGAAGCGCTGGGCGCAGTAATTTGCTGGCTGCTTCGCAGGTTGGAAAGTGACCGTGCGTTTCAATAATTGGGTGCAATAGCGCATTCACACTCTCAAACGAATTCGCGGTGTAAATGACTTTGCGCATTGCCTATTGGCAAGCCTGCGTACCTGCTTTGACAAACGCTTCCATTGCTATAGACAAAGGCGGAGCAACATTAAACGCCGTTCTGTATCTCTTTTGAAAAGCTGGCCACGCCTGCTGTAGGTGACCACACCTACGAAAATATGGGTGTATCCATATCCAGTCCAGTGACCAGCTTGGCTCACTATCAGTCCACTCACGCCACCGAAAATAACACGCTCCGAAGACGCGTTGTGGCAGAGGCTCGTCTTCGACTATGCATTCGCGAGCGATCTCGTGAAAGAGATGCGCCTCATATGGCACATATCCAAGCGAACTTTGCATCTCGGTGGCGTCGAATTGCAGCCAGTCAGATCTCATCTCCTTCTTAAAATAGCGCGCCAACGTCTCTACGGCGAGGCGAAGCACAAGTGGAGAGGTAGGGTCAATTTTTAAGGGTGATAATCCGTCCAGGCATTCGTGACGGATGACCGGCGGAGCCATAGAATAGATATCCAGCACTTTCTTTTTCCGTTTCGTGTGACGCGTCTGTGCGCTGAGATTTGTTGGGTCAATTCCTGTTGCTTGACGCTGTCAGCTCAACTACTGCGGTCGCTATTTTGCGCAGCAAATCGCATCGGCCTTCGTGGTAAAGATAACACCCGTTTAGAATCTGACTGCAGGCCAGTGGTGGGTACGAAACAACCACCTTTGTGTTTTGCTGAAAGCAGTAGTCTTCGTATTGGCGCGGACATGTCATTCATACCTCTCGTTTTCCTGTTTAGCCCGCTTATGTGCGGCCACGTTTCCTAAAATTTCCGCCCTTGCGCGACGTGTTCGTCCACGCGCACGACATCTCTAGCAGAGCATCAATCGAGCCATTTTCTGCGAGACAGCCGTGATTGCCATGCGCGCTACTTTCATCCATCAGAACAGGCCATTCATCTCATCAAGTGAAAGCCACCGATTAGCGCGCATTACGCCATACATATCTGAGAAGTGTGTAACGAGACTCAGTGAACCTACCTTGAAATATCTTGAAAACCTCCCTGTATGATCGTGCTTATCATATCGGAATTTAATTCTTATAGACAAGCTTGTGTTAATCAGAAAAAAACTAAGAATTGTCCGAATTTTAAGAGGCGAGGTTGCCCCGATAATTGGACACGCAAATAAATCGTGTCCAAAAATGAAATCCAAATTCAAAGCATCCGCACTCGGTGCAATCGTGTTGTGTTTGAGCGCTTGCGGCTCAGATACAGACGCCCCCAAACCTGTTCCAATTGATAAATTAACTTGGAGTGAATGTACAACGCCAGATAACCCGACCTACCCATATTTCCAGGGCTTCAAATGCAGCAGTATCACCGTACCAATCGACTATTCACGTCCCATCGGAAGTGACAACCAAATATCCCTTTCATTAATCAAACGGCCTGCCAACAACCCAAAATCCTCTCTCGGCGTGTTGATGATCAACTTTGGCGGCCCATGGGGCGAAGACGTCCTCACTCTACCGCGATGGGCGCGAGCGTCAGAACAGCGAATCCTCGATAACTTCGATCTCGTGAGCTTTGATCCGCGAGGAACCGGAGCCAACGCTGTTCCTTGCGACACTCCTAACTTCACAAAGATCCTCGCGCTGAACCTCGATACGGACGAGTCCGTCGGCTCGCTGGTTGACCTCACCACTGAGGATGCTCAAACGTGCAGCAAGGAACGAGCGGCAATATCAAGCCAAAACATTGCGACCTCAGTCACGGTCCAAGACGTGGAATCAATCCGGCAAGCGATTGGCGCCGATCAAATCAACTTCGTTGGCTACTCATACGGAACGCTGCTCGGATCGATGTACTTAAGCAAATACCCGCGAAAAGTTCGGGCCATGGTGCTCGACGCGAACATGCATCCGAAAAACGATTATAAAAACCTGTTGAAGACTGGTGCTCCTGCAGTCGATGACATCGTTGCTGAGTTCTTCAACCAGTGCAGTAAAAAGGATATCAACAGTAATTGCGCCTTATCAGAAAATCCGCAAGCAATTTACAACCAGGCGATGAAGAATGGAACGACACCTTCTTCGATCTCCATTACCGACGTTCCGGCCTCTGTTTTTACCCCGGGTTCCGGATTTATCCGCTCGATGATCCTCGGCTCGATCAAGATCACACGCCCAGCGACATCTGGTGATAACCATTGGTTTCTTTCCCCATCGAACCAATGGCCGGCTTTGGCTAACGGCATAGCGGAAGTTGCGACTTCGCATAAAGCGGATCTTTTTTACAGCATGATGACTGGCGGCGAACCTGATCCGAGCGTTCCAGTCGCCAGCGATACCGGAGATCTGGGTAACGCAGTACGTTGCGCTGATTACGGTAACCACTATACCGACAAGGATGACATCATAAAGTCTGCGGCCATCGCGCGATCGAGTAATCCTCTTCTCGGCGGATATTTCTTCGCAAAATCGGCAGTGGCCTGCATTGGCTGGCCAGCGTCTGAGAAGACCCAATTCAAATCAATAGATCTGCCCAACAACCAGGTGCCAGTCCTGATTGTTTCGAGCAAACAGGATTCGGACGCGGCGCCCGCTTGGAGTAGCGCCATGCATGACGCGATCGGAAATTCGCAGTTGCTCGTCTGGGGCGGCGCCGGCCACACTGCTTATATCGGGAACGAGCAACCGGCTCATTGCGTCGAGGACAAGGTTAATGACTTGTTGATCGGGCTGAAAACACCCGCTGCCAAGATATCTGCCTGCAATGATGTCCCGAATCCCTTCGCTTCGTCAGTCACGCAGTAAGAGCGAAAAGCGTTGGCGCTGTCCACTCCCGGGACGGGGCACGCCAACACCAGATTGAGTGATTCGCAGAATCCAAGACCGACATTGAAATGCTCAACCGGGTTCTGCGACTTCAGACGATAATGTCAAGATCGCTTCCGCCTCCGAGTTCATTTCCAGGCGGCCGCGTCAAAGCAAAAAAGTCTCTCCATACGAGCTAACGCGGCCTGCCTCGCCCGCTCACCCCTCCATCAACTCCCGCACCCGCGCCGCCAGTGCATCGATGGAAAACGGCTTGGTCAATATCTTCATCCCCGGCCCAAGCGCCTCGTCGCCAATAACAGCAGCCTCCGCATACCCCGTAATAAACAACGTTTTCACATCAGGCCGCAACGCTTGAGCCGCGTCCGCCATCTGGCGTCCGTTCATGCCGCCGGGCAGACCGACATCGGTAATAATGAGGTCGATATTCCCGTTAGATCGCAGCGCCTTGAGCCCCGCGACACCATCCGCGGCCTCGACCACGGCGTAGCCGAGTTCCATGAGTACATCGGCAACCAGCATACGCACGGTCGCTTCGTCGTCCACCACAAGCACCGTCTCGCCATCGTGCGCGAAAGCGGCCGGCACCTTGCTTGCCACTTCCGCACCGCCGGCAACAACGCCTGTATGACGCGGCAGATAAAGCCGAACCGTCGTGCCTTGCCCAACGTTTGAATGAAGACGCACCAGGCCACCGGACTGCTGCGCGAAGCCATAGATCATCGAGAGGCCGAGGCCGGTTCCCTGGCCGATCGGCTTCGTGGTGAAAAACGGTTCAAACACACGGGCCATCACTTCCGGCGTCATGCCAATGCCGGTATCGCTGACGCTGAGGGTAAGGTATTGCCCCTCGGGAATGTCGTACGCGCGGGCCGCTTGCCGGTCAAGGGACTGGTTGGCCGTCTCGATGATAATGCGCCCACCTTCGGGCATGGCGTCGCGAGCGTTGATGCACAGATTCAACAGCGCGTTCTCAAGCTGGCTCGCATCGACGAGCGCCGGCCACAGTTCCGGCGACCTCATCGTCTCGATGGTGATGCTGGGCCCCACCGTGCGCCGGATGAGCTCTGTCATCCCGTTCACCAGCATGTCGACATTAGTCGGACGCGGATCGAGCGTCTGGCGTCGCGAAAAGGCCAGCAGGCGGTGGGTGAGTGCGGCGGCACGTTCGGTCGCGCCTTTCGCCGCGACCATGTACCTGTCGAGATCCGTCACCCGGCCCTGGGCAATCCGTAGCCTCATCAGCTCCAGGGCGCCCGAGATGCCGGCGAGCAGGTTGTTGAAGTCGTGTGCGAGGCCGCCAGTGAGCTGGCCGACCGCTTCCATCTTCTGGGACTGACGCAACTTTTCTTCGGCTTGCATCAACTCCGCGGAGCGTTCCGCAACACGCTGCTCAAGGTTCTCGTTGAGAAAGCGCAGGGCCGCAATGGCGCGGTCGCGCTCGTCTTCAATGTTGCGCCTTGCCTCGACATCGATGACAACGCCTGGAAAACTGAGCGGCGTGCCGTCCGGCCCGCGATCGACGCGCCCGTTTGCCTCGATCCAGTAGTAGTTTCCATCAACACGACGGACCCGATACTGGTGGGCATAGTGGCCGCCGCGAGCGATTGCCTCGTTCATCGCACCGGCTAACCCGCCTTGGTCGTCGGGGTGGACGTTTGCGACTATCTGGGCGAGCGGAATGCCATCGCGACCAAGCGCTGGATCGAGACCAAACGCCCGGGCAAAGGCCTCGTCGACCTTGAACCGGTTGCTAAGCAGGTCCCAGTGCCAGGTACCGATGATTGCACCAGCGGCAAGTGCAAGTTGCACGCGTTCCGCGTTCTGGCGGGCCAACGCTTCGCTGACACGCAGACGCTGGTCCGCCTCCCGGCGCGCGGTTACATCGTTGAAGAGGATCGCGATCTGACGGTCAGCAGGGTCCCCGACTCGCACGGCCCGCACGTCGAACCAGCGCTGGAAAGCTTCGGCGTAGTTTTCAAAGATGGTCGGCTCGCCAGTCTTGGCTACGTGCCCATATGTCTCGAACCAGAATGGCTCCAGGTTCGGTGCAAACTCCGTCACCCATTTGCCGCGAAGGTTCACGCCGGCCTGACGCTCGAAAGCCGGGTTGGCTTCAAGAAAGCGATAGTCAATGGGGTGGTCGTCGGCGTCGAATTTGACCTCGACGATGGCAAAGGCTGCCTCGATCGTCTCAAGAATCGTCTCGAAACGTTCTTGAGCCTTCTGAAGGGCAGCACCAGCGAGATGCTCCTCGGTGCGATCCCGCAGAATCTTCACGAAACCAAGACGCTCTCCGTCATCATTCAACAACGGCATCATCTCGCCCGACGCCCAGAACCGTGTTCCGTTTTTGCGAAGGTGCCAGCGTTCGTCCGCAGCGCGTCCGTCCTGAATGGCCCGCTGCATTTCGAGCTGGACGCAACCGGCGGCTCTGTCTTCAGGCGTGAAAATCCGCTCGGCGTCGTGAGCCTGCATCTCCTCGGCGCTCCAGCCGAGCAGACGTTGCGCACCTGGATTCCAGTCGGTCACGATCCCCCGCGGGTCCGTGATGATGATGGCAAAGTCCGCCGCGCTCTCGAAAATGGCGCGGTGCCGTGCCTCGCGACTGACTAGCGCGGTCTCATCATTGTTTCGTTGGCCGACAGACGGATTCGAGAAAGGATGTGGATCTCGCTGCACCTGCCGATCCCCGATCTGATCCGGATCGATGCCCGCTTCCATCAACGCTGCACGCAGGCGTGCGTTTTCCGCCTCAAGCTCGGCTCTGGTCATAGAATCAGGAATTCCTGCTTTTTGCATCGCTATTTCCGGCGCGAAACGGGCATTTGATCTCGCGACGCAAGTGCCCCAGACTGGCCGACAAGCGTCGCACGAAAGATGAATCCAATACTACGACCTCGGATGTCCGCATTGCACGCTAGATCCGAAGCACCCGATCAATCTCATCCACCGCCATCGCCATCGCATCATCGCGGGCACAGTCAACCACCCGCCGCCCCTCGATCCCTCTCAACCACGTCAACTGCCTCTTGCACAACTGCCGCGTGGCAAACACGCCTTTATCGCGCATGGTCGTGTAGTCGACCAACCCATCCAGATATTCCCAGGCTTGCCGATACCCCACGCATCGCATGGAAGGCATCGCCGGCGATAAATCCCCACGCGCCCGAAGCCGTTCCACCTCTTCGACAAACCCACCCGCAAGCATCGAATCGAACCGCTTCTCGATGCGCTTATGCAGCACGCTTCTATCCGATGGCTCCAGCGCAATCGGCACGAACTCTGGTTCACCGTCCTGATTCTTCTTCGGGTCTTTCAATATCGTCGATAAAGCCCTGCCGCTCAGCATGAACACTTCCAGCGCGCGCTGAATCCGCTGCGAATCATTGGGCGCCAATCGCGCCGCGGTCTCGAGATCAACCGCAGCCAATCGCGCATGCAAAGCAGGCCAGCCATCGCGCATGGCTTCTTCATCGAGCGCCGCACGCACTTCCGGATTCGCTTCGGGCAGTTCGTTCAATCCGCGCGTCAACGCCATGTAATACAGCATCGTGCCGCCGACCAATAACGGAATGCGTCCACGCGCTTCAATCTCGGCCACCAGCCTCAGAGCATCGTTCCGAAACTGCGCAGCAGAATACGCCCCGGTCGGATCGATGATATCGATCAAATGATGCGGCGCAATCGCGCGTTCTTCTTCGGTCGGCTTTGCGGTGCCGATATCCATACCGCGATAAACCAGCGCCGAATCCACGCTGATGATCTCCACTGGAAAGCGCTGCGCGAACGCAAGCGCGGCTGCGGTCTTCCCCGATGCCGTCGGCCCTAGTAAACAGGCAATTTTCGGCGCGTTCATTGACCGCGCATGAAGAGTCGATCGAGATCGCCGAGCGTCAACTGGAACCACGTCGGCCGGCCGTGATTGCATTGATCGCCGCGCTCGGTGGCTTCCATCTGGCGCAGCAAGCCGTTCATTTCATCGAGTGTCAGCCGCCGATTCGCGCGCACTGCGTGGTGACAAGCGAGCGTGCCGAGCAATTCGTGTTGCCGCTCGGTGAGCACGCGCGAGCCGCCATAAGCCTGCAGATCTGCTATGACGGCTCGCGCCAGCGACTGCAGATCGGCGTCTTTGAGCAACGCTGGTACGGCGCGAATCGCAATCGATCCCGGCGACAGAATCGCGAGGTCAAAGCCGAGTGCGTCCAGCACTTCGCGCTCTTCTTCGACAACGCCCATCTCGACGGCATCGACGGTCATCGTCACCGGGATCAGCAGCGGCTGAACCGCGATCGCCCGGTCAGCGAGCGAGTTCTTGAATTGCTCGTAAAGGATGCGCTCGTGGGCCGCATGCATATCCACGATGATCAAGCCCTGCGCGTTCTGTGCGAGCACATAGATGCCGTGGATCTGGCCGAGCGCGAAGCCGAGCGGCTGTTCATCGACGGCCAGATTCGGTGCGCCAGGCATCTCGGCATAAACAGGCGCGCTGGGTTCTGTCGGCGAATAGCGCTCCGACGAAGCCAGCGAAGTGGTCCCATCAGGTGTCCCCGCGCCAATATCCCTGCGCCCGAACAACGCGTCATACAGCGCCAGCGGTTGGGCGACGGGCAGGTTGCCCTGCGTCATTCGCGATTGCCGCAACCAGTTTGTGCCGTTCTCAGCCTTTGGCGTCGCCTGAAATTCGCCCGATCCTGTGTAAGGCCGCGCGCTGAACGACGCAAGCCCCGTAGGCTGCAACTGCGCGGCATGTCCGCCCGCCGTCGTTTCCGGCGACGCTCCGGCATTGCGTGCCAACGCCCGCTGCACCGCATGAAATACGTATTGGTGTATGGACCGCGAATCGCGAAAACGCACTTCTATCTTCGATGGATGCACGTTCACATCCACGCTTTCCGGCGGCAAATCGAGAAACAGCACGTACGACGGATACCGGTTGCCGTGCAGCACGTCCTCATACGCGGCGCGCACGGCGTGCGTGAGCAGCTTGTCGCGCACGAAGCGGCCGTTGACGAAGAAGTATTGCTGGTCGGCGCGGCCGCGGCTCGCGGTCGGCAACCCTGCGCAGCCATATACGGCGAGCGGTCCGGCGCGTTCATCGAGGGGAAGGTGCGCTGTCGCGAACACCTCGCCGAGAATCTTGGTCACGCGCGTCGCCGGGTCGGACGCATTCCAGTGCTCGACGGCCTTGCCGTTATGTATCACCGATATCGCCACATCCGGCCGCGCCAGCGCCACGCGCCGGATCACTTCGAGGCAATGTCCGAGTTCGGTCTGCTCGCTTTTCAGGAATTTGCGGCGCGCGGGCGTGTTGAAATACAGCTCGCGCACTTCCATCGTTGTACCGGTAGTGCCGGCTGCCGGCGAGATCGCACCGGTCTGGGCATCGATGCGTGTGGCATGCGGGCACGTGGTCGTGCGGCTGGTGATGAACAACTCGGAAACCGATGCGATCGATGCAATCGCCTCCCCGCGAAACCCGAGCGACGCCACGGCTTCCAGCTCGGCGAGCGAGCGGATCTTGCTGGTGGCGTGGCGCAACAACGCAAGCGGGAGTTCGTCCGGGGGAATGCCACAACCATCGTCGACAATCACGATCCGCTTCACGCCGCCTTCGTCCAGCGTGATTCGCAGGCTCGTCGCGCCGGCGTCGAGCGCGTTTTCGAGCAATTCCTTCACCACGGACGCCGGGCGTTCAACCACTTCGCCGGCCGCGATCTGGCTGATCAACTGGTCGGGCAGGGGCTGGATGGCGCGCTGAAAGCGCGTGGCGGCGGGTGCGGACGACATTGCGTCGGAGAAAATCGCGTCGGATGAATCGATGGTATCGGTCATCATCAAATTATAAAGCCTCGCGTCCGTGAACGATTTCGGGGCCAGCCAGTCTCCATATAGCCCTGTGCCGCGAATCGGCCTGCGCGCAAGAAAGCGCACCGATTCACGCCAAAAGCCGTGCCCAAACCTGCCGTTCGTGAATTTTCCAGCAACGAGTTCGGTATCATGGCGCGACTGTTTTTCTCGCAACGATGCCACCGCGCGTGCACGTTGTCATCGCCAAATCCATCTTGATCGAGGCCCCATTTGGATACGCTGCTGTCATTCCTGAGTCTTATCCTCCACATCGACAAGTCGCTCGGCGTGTTCATCCAGCATTACGGCGGCTGGGTGTACGCGATCCTGTTCCTGATCGTGTTCTGTGAAACCGGGCTCGTGGTGTTTCCATTCCTGCCTGGCGACTCGCTGTTGTTCATCGGCGGCGCGTTTGCTGCAAGCGGATCGATGGACCTCGTTCCGCTGATCGTCCTGCTGCTGGTCGCGGCCGTGCTCGGGAATACGGTGAATTACTGGATCGGGCGCGCAATCGGCCCCAAGGTCTTCGATACCAACATACCCGTACTCGAACGATTCCTCGATCGGGAAGCGCTGCGCAAGACGCACGGTTTTTACGAACGCCACGGCGGCAAGACCATCGTGCTTGCGCGCTTCGTGCCGATCGTGCGGACGTTTGCGCCGTTCGTGGCGGGTGCGTCGGCCATGAACGCTGCGCGCTTCCAGTTTTTCAACATTCTCGGCGCGGCCATTTGGGTCTTGCTGCTCGTGCTGCTGGGTTATTTCTTCGGCAATATTCCGTTCATCCGCCAATACCTGAATGTGATTGCGATCGTCGGCGTGTGCGCTGCGATTGTCCCGATAGCGCTCGGCGCGCTCTGGAAGATGATGCGGCGCAGAGCCAAATCGTAAGTATCCGGACGTTTTTTTTCGCGCCCGGCCACTGCTCGCTGTGTGCTCTTTCGCCGCAAAAACGTAAAAGGTTAGAATGCCGAATTGTCAGATCGATGTATCGAATATCGAGATGAACAAGCCCGGTGTTTCATGAACAAACGTTAAATGTTTTATGCTGGCGAAGGTTGGCGAGGCAGGTTGCATATGTTGGAAAGAACGAGTCATACAAAGGGATCGGCGCGCAATGACAATTGGCGTCGTCTTAAGCTGGCGGTGGTGGTGCTGGGTGTTACGGCGCTGCTCGCGGGCTGCGGGATTTTTGGCTGCGGCGGGAGCGCCACGAACGGTGGGGCTTTCGGCGGGTGCGGAGCCGGCATGCGGTTCTAGGCGCTCCGGCACAGCCCGGAAATATCGACAACAGGAAGTCAGGGAAAACGGCAAGCATGGCGGTAATGCGTTCAGGTAATTCTAGATTGGCCGCTGGCGGCCGGGGGAGCGTGCTCGGGGCGCTCGTTTCCATTGGCATGGTGGTGGTGACGGTCGCCGGGTGTTCGACGGCGACTACGCCGGCGCCTATCGTCGACCGGTCTACGGGCGGTACCAGCGCTCCCGCGTCCATTCCTGCAACGACGCCCGTCGCCGGGGCGGCCGCTGTCACGCCGGCGGTGCAGCCCGATGCCGGGCCGGGGTTTTATCGTGTGAAACCGGGTGATACGCTTTATGGCATTGCCCGCGCGCAAAAGCAGCGTCCAGCCGACCTGATCAAGTGGAATAACCTGCCGGAAAGCAAGCAGGTGAATATCGACCAGTTGTTGCGCGTGGCGCCGCCGGGCAGCACGCCCGCCGGCAGTACCGATGAGTGGAGCAAGTCGGCGGCAGCGGCCAATTCGTCGAAGTCGGGGCCGCCGATCATCGGTGGAGCTTCTCCAGCGGCTTCGGCTCCTGCCACGACCGCCAGCAGCAACGCGACGGCCAAGGCCGAAGCGCCCGATACCAGCACGCCCACCGTCAGCGCAAAAGGCGCGTGGCTCGCGTGGCCGGCAGAAGGCAGCGTGATCACGAAGTTCGGCGAAAGCGGCAGCAAGGGTATCGATATCGGCGGCAAGGTTGGCGAGCCGGTGAAAGCCGCCGCCGCCGGCCGCGTGGTCTACGCGGGCAATGGCTTGCGCGCTTACGGCAACATGATCATCGTCAAGCACAGCAGCGACTACCTGACGGCGTATGCGCATAACAGCAAGCTGCTGGTGAAAGAGGGCGATACGGTGCGTCAGGGCGCGCCGATCGCAGAAATGGGGTCGGGGCCAAGCAACAAGCCGCTGCTGCACTTCGAGTTGCGCAAGTCGGGGCAGGCGGTCGATCCGGTGCCATCGCTAAAAAAGGCAGGATGACCAGCGCGGCCCAAAAACGCCGCCCGCGATGCGCACGCGGCGTTCGCCCAATGAGAGGTCGGCGGATATGAAAAGACTCATGCTTGCCGCCACGTGCGCGGCGGCCGTGCTGCTCACTGGCTGCAACGAGAGCCAAAGCGAGGACGCCATGAACAAGTTGAAGTCGTTGTTCAATGCAGTCAAACCGGACACGCTGTTGCTGAAAGACTTGACGCCCGGCGTCACGACCGAGGCGCAGATCCGCGACCAGATGGGCGAACCTGAAACCGCGCGCATTTTCACGGATGGCTCCAAGCGTCTGGAATATCCGCGCGGGCCTGCGGGCACGAGCACGTATTTTGTCGATATCGATGCAAACGGCAAGTTCGTGTCGGTGACGCAGGTCCTGACGGCGCAGAACATCGCGAAGATCCGGCCGGGCATGACGCAGGACGAAGTGCGCCGGATTTTGGGAAAGCCCACGACCATTGCCGAATATCCGCTCAAGAAAGAGCGCGTGTGGAGCTGGCATTGGGAGGAGGGCGGCGTGACACGTAACGCCATGTTCAACGCCCACTTTGGTCCGGATGACATCGTCACCACTACATCGCGATCCGAGGCGCTGGGCGGCGGCGCGCATTGAGCATTCATTGAGCATCACCCGCACTCAAGTCAAACCGATGCAAAAATCAAAACACGCGTTCGAGCGCGAGGAACTGATGGCGCTGGCTGAGCGCTATCGAATGGAACGGGCGGCGGAGTCGTCCGATTCGGCCGAAGCCGGTTGGCAATGCGGGCGCGGTCACGCATGGGACGACGCGCTCACCGCCGTGCAAAACGTGCGCTGCATGAACTGCGCGTCGCAGCGGCGCGAGCAGCGTCTGGAACGCCTGCGGGCGCTGGCGGCCGAGCGTGGGGGAAAGCTGGTATCGGCGGATTATGTCGATGCAGGCGCGCCGCTTGAATGGGAATGCGCGTTCGGGCATACCTGGGAGGCGCTGCCGGCGGATGTGGCCCGGTGTTGGTGTCACGAGTGCGCACGCATGGGTGTCTACGACCAGGCGGTGGGCTGAAGAAGTTTGCCCACGAACGCCTTGGTACTCCGCATCCAGCGACACCCCCAGATTATGGCGGAACACTTCCAGATGGTCATGCATTGCGGCGCGCGCCGCCTTGGCATCCTGCTTTTCGATAGCCCGCAAAATCTTCTGATGCCCCTTCCAGGAACGTTCCGGCGCGCCGGGTAGTTCCTCGGTCAGCACATACCCGTCTCGGATCACTTCGCGCACGGGATCGAGCATGGCTCGCAAGAATAGGGCTTTCAAACTCCCCAACGACCACCGCAAAAACTATTTTCAAATTCTCTGGAATAGACCGGGAAAAAATGGGTTCGCCCTAGTACCAACCCGTTAAACACTCTGGAGTCGAAAATGAAAAAGATTGCCCTGTTCGTGATGTCCGCCGCTGTTCTCGTGTCGTCGAGCGCTTTTGCTCAAGGCCTGACCCGCGCTGAAGTTCAACAACAACTGGTGACGGCCGAGCAAGATGGTTCGCGCCTCGTCAGCAATGCGTCGTATCCCGATGTCGCCCGCATCTATTCGAACGAAGTCGCGCAGAAAAACGATGGCGCCAATGCATACGGCGGCGTAGCTGCGGGAACGAGCGCGAGTTCATCGCGGATTGCCAATGTCGGCGGTTCGAGCCATGAAACGTGTGTCGGCCCGGTCAGCTTCTGCAACCTGTATGCAGGATCGTGATCGATGGACGGACGGCTCGCTTCAAGTGCGCGCCGTCTGTTCACCGTAGAAGGATGAGTCGAGGCACAGCGTCGTCGCCGCACCAGACGATTGCGTTTTGCTTGTAACGCGCGCCCAGTTCTTTTGCTGCATCCAGCGAGATACCAAGTACCAAAAAGCTCGGTTCGCCCGGCCAGTCGCCGGATGGATGTTGTCCAGCGCCATCGATGAATTCGAAGTGTCCGAGCGTTAGATCATCAGCCAGCTTTGCCTGGTGGCTCAAGTTGTCTGCTTCATCAGTCTGTTCACTCAACGGATTCGCCGCGGTGATAAACGCGCTGCAATCCACGTCATGCGCGCGGTGCAAATCAGCAAGCTGCGCATTGCGCACGCCGATGATCAAGGTCATCGGCAGATCCCCAAGGACCCGATACTCGGTTTCTTCGTAAGCGCGAATCGTACTGGCGCTGATCGATGAATGCGCGTTCACGTTCACTCCCAGTCGGGCACGCTGTCGGGCATGCTTTTCAATTCCGATGTCATCTGTCAGCAGCGAATCGATGAACCACTGATAGTGATCGATATCGCGCGATACCAGAACCTGCGGCCCATGTTTCTCCTCATCAAGTGGCCCGTCGAGCGCTTGCTGACCTTCAACGATACCGTGCTTCACGCCATCCCGTTCCCGCTGATGCTCGTGCTGATGTTTCTGCTCGCGTGGCGTCTCGCGAGCATGGGCGTGGCGATTTTCAGCGTGCTGGGGCTGGTCGTCATCGCGGCGATGGGCGTCTGGGCGCAAGCCATCACCACGCTCTCGCTGATTGCGACGGCCATTGTATTCTGCGCGCTGATCGGCATACCCATCGGGATCTGGTGCGCGCGCAGCGACCGCGTGTGGCGCATCGTGCGGCCCGTGCTCGACATCATGCAGACCACGCCGACGTTCGTGTATCTCGTACCTGTGGTGATGCTGTTTGGTGTCGGCACGGTGCCGGGCGAAGTCGCCGTCGTGACCACCGCGATGCCGCCTTTGATTCGCTTCACGCATCTCGGCATCCGCATGGTCGAGCATGAAATCGTGGAAGCGGGTCTCGCGTTTGGCGCGGACCGTCGCCAGCTTTTGTGGGAAGTGCAATTGCCGCTCGCCATCCCGACCATCCTCGGCGGCCTCAACCAGACCGTGCTCACCGCGATGGTCATGTCCGTCGTGATCGCGATGATCGGCGCCGAAGGCCTGGGGCTCGTCGTGTTGCAAGGGCTTGGCCGGCTCGATGTCGGACAGGCCGCGATTGGCGGTATCGCAATCGTGTTGCTCGCGATGATGCTCGACCGCATCACGCAGAAACTGGCGCAATCGAAGGGCGGCACACGCAGCGCGCTGCTGCCGGTTCTGATGCGGTTTGTCCGTGGCGAGCGAGTGCCTAGGAACGCTGAAGCCAAGAAAGCTTTGTGAATTTGAAGATCAGGCAAAACCCAGGCGCATCCGGCCGAGAGCCGGATGATCGAACGATCACGATAGAGGAAAATTGATGAGACCATTTGCATGGGCAGGAAGGGCACTCGCAGTTGCGGCGTTAGTGGCTTTGACATCGGCGAGCGTGGGTGCATTTGCCGATACGCTGCCGGGCGACGGCAAGACCATTCGCTACGCGCAAAGTGATAGCGTCGGCGGCAATTACGTCGCGGCCCAGATCGTGATGAAAGCGATGAAAGCGCTTGGCTACGACGTCAAACTCAGCACGATGAACACCACGCTGTTCTTCCAGGCCGCGGCGCAAGGCGACGTCGATCTTGCCACCGATGTCAATTTTCCCCAGCGTGAACCCGGCTTCAAGGCCGTGGAAAAGCAGGCGGAGATCGTGGGCGGGGGAATGATCGTGGGCGGCGGAATCAACGGTTATCTCATCGATAAAAAGACCGCGGTCGCCCACAACCTCACGAGCCTGGAACAGATGAAGGACCCGAAGATCGCCGGGCTGTTCGGCAGCGACGGCAAGGCGGAACTCATCAGTTGCGATCCGGGCTGGAGTTGCGGCGACGTGGTCGACTACCAGATCGACAAATTCGGACTGAAGCAGACGGTGCACGCGGTGCGTGGGAAATACGAAGCCTTGATGGTCGATGCCGTCACGCGCATCAAGGACGGCAAGCCGGCATTCTTCTACGCGTGGAATCCGTCATGGACCACAAACGCGCTGGTTCCGGGCAAGGACGTAGTCTGGCTGCCGACCCCAAGCGATGCGCTGCCGCCGAACGTGCCGAACAAGGCATCGGCGCTGGTGAACGGCGTCGAAGGGTGCGCGGGCGGGGCGAATCCGTGCCGCATGGCAATGTCGTCGTGGAACTGGGGATCGGTGGGCAACAAGGAGTTTATCGCCGCGAACCCGGCGGTGAAGACGCTGATCGAGCAGATCCAATTCCCGGGCAAGACGTGGTCGGGATGGGAATACGCGATCAGCAAGAACGGTGGTTCATCACCCTTGATCAACAAACTCGCCGATGAATGGCTGGCCGCGAATAAACCGCAGTTTGATCAGTGGGTGGCGGTAGCGAGCAAGGTGCATTGAGCCGCCTTTGAGCCCTGGCCGGCAATGAAAAAGGGCTCAGCTTTCGCTGAGCCCTTCTTGTCTTTGGTAGGCCGTACGGGATTCGAACCTGTGACCAACGGATTAAAAGTCCGCTGCTCTACCAGCTGAGCTAACGACCCAAAGAGCCGAAATTATAGTCACAGCGAGCACTGGTTGTCAACGGCGCGTAAAAATCCATCGCACGATGAAACAGACAAAAGGAGCCGAAAAGGCACGCAAAACCCAAAGAAAAAGCCCGTAGCACAACGCTACGGGCTTTCTCACGAGAGGCGCGACTCAGGGTCGAAAAGCAAAGCCACAGGACCCTGACGCTTACTTCACTTGCGACATCTTGCTTTCAGCCGACTGCGCGGCTTCGGTTCCACCATACTGCGAGATGATTTGTTCCAGCGTCTTCTTTGCAGCGGGTTTCTGACCCTGCTCAATCTGGTTGTTCGCGATTGCGAGCAGCGCGTCGGGCGCCCGCGGATGCGTCGGAAAATTCTTCACCAGATTCTGCCAGGTAGCGGTCGATGCCTTGTAATCGCGCAACGCATACTGCGCGTTGCCCAGCCAATACTGCGCGGTCGGCTGATACGGACTTTGCGGATACTTCGCCACGAACGTCTTGAACGACGCCGCCGCATTCTTGAAGTCACCGTTGCGAAACTGCGTCGATGCCGCATTGAACGAATCAGTCTCGCCGGGCTGCACCGTACCCTGCACGCCATCCACCGTCTGCTGCTGCGGCTCGAGCTTCTTCAACCGCCCATCGAGGTCGGCATAGTAGTCTTTCTGCTGCTTCTGCAACGTGGTCAGCTGGTTGGCCAAATCCTCGTTCTGGCCACGAAGCGTCGCGACCTGCTGATTCAACTGGTCGAGACGGTTCTGCTGATCGAGGATAGTGCGCTGAGCCGAAGACAACTGGCTCGAAAGACCGTCCGTTTTCGTGCGCAAATCGAGCACGGCCTTGCGGGCTTCATTGTCGTCGAACAATGCTGCATGCGCCGATCCGCCAACCACGGCCGAGCCCAGCAAACAAGCAACTGCGACCGCGCGCAGCGAAGGGAAGCGATACAACATACGGCGAATCACCCGTGACTGGTTCTATTACTGTTGATAAGCGAGATCAGCGCGGCGGTTTTGCGCCCACGACGATTCGTCATGACCGGTAGCCTGCGGCTTTTCCTTGCCCAGACTCACGGCTTCCATTTGCGTGTCGGCCACACCCAGCAGCGACATTGCACGGCGCACAGCTTCAGCACGCTTCTGGCCCAGCGCCAGGTTGTACTCACTCGTGCCGCGTTCGTCAGTGTTGCCCTGGATCAGGACGTGGCGATCCGGATGGCTCTTCAGATACTGTGCGTGTTGCTGCAGCAGCGGCTGGTAGTCGTCACGAACTGCGTAGCTGTCGAAGTCGAAGTAAATGCTGCGCTTCGCCAACGGGCTGTTCGGATCGTTCAGCGGATCGACGTTGACCTGTTGAACTGCGTTCGCGTCGGGTTGCGTGCCGATCGCGCCTTTGTTTGCACCTTCATCCAGCTTGACGCCTGAATGACATGCGGCCAATGCACCGACCATCGCCACTGCAAAGCCGATACGAATTTTAGACATCATGGTTACTCTCCTTGTGTGTTGCTGCTTGAGTTATTGCATTAGGTTTACTGCATGAACGGACCCCAGGACGGCTCGCGTACGCTGCCCCCCTGAAGCGACAAGACTTGCCGCGTACGACCATCGGTCGACACGGCTGCCAACACGCCACGCCCGTTCACCTGGGTGGCGTAGAGGATGTACTGACCATTCGCCGCGAAGCTGGGCGATTCGTCATGCGTGGTGTCGGTCAGTCCCGTTGCCGTACCGGACGCAAGGTCCAGCAGATACAACTTGAAACCGCCGCCAACGCGCGAAATGTACGCGACTTGCTTGCCGTCCGGGCTCACACGCGGGCTGGTGTTGTAGCTGCCCGTGAATGTGACGCGCTGTGCAGTGCCGGCGCTTTCGCCGTTCGCCGACATCTTGTAAATCTGGGGCGCGCCGCCTCGGTCGCTCGTGAAGTAAATCGAATTGCCATCGGGAGAGTAAGCCGGCTCGGTGTCAATCGAGCTGCCCGTCGTCAGGCGACGCAGACCGCTGCCGTCTGCGTTCACTTGGAAAATCTGCGTGTTGCCGGTCTGGGACAGGGCGACCGCGAGCTTGCGGCCGTCCGGCGACCATGCCGGTGCACTGTTATTGCCCTTCTGATTCGATACGATCACGCGTTTGCCTGTCGGCAAATCGTGAATGTAGACGACGGGCTTTTTCTTTTCGAACGAAACATACGCCACCTTGGTGCCGTCAGGCGACCAGGCCGGCGAGATGATCGGCTCGGGGCTGGAGAGCGCAATGCGTGCGTCCTGGCCGTCAGAGTCGGAAATCTGCAATTGATAACGGCCGCCGGTCTTGATTACGTAAGAAAGCCGCGTTGCGAACACGCCGCGCCCGCCCAGCAACTTGGCGTAGATGTAGTCGGCAACCTTGTGCGCGCTCATGCGTAAACCGCTTTCCGGGCTCACGAGCGAGAGGCCGCCAAGGCTTTCCTGCTTGACCGTGTCATACAGGCGAAAGCGCACTTCGAACTGGCCGTTCGGCAGCTTGGTCACGCTGCCCGACACGAAGGCGTCTGCGCCCTTGGCTTTCCAGCTGCCAAGGTCGACGGAATCCGTTTCCGACACCGGCGTGCCGCCCGCATCGACATTCGTGAACTTGCCGCTGCGCTGCAAATCCTGGCGAATGATCGCGCTGACCTGCTGCGGCGAATTCGCTTCGTTGGCGAAAGTAGCGGTGGCGATAGGAAACTGAGTCGAACCCACGCCAGTCACGAGCACATTGAGTTGCGCCTGCGCGGCGGACGTTCCCACAGCGATCAGGCAGGAGGCAACAAGCGTTTTCAGGCCAAGCTTCGTCATCAAACTCATGTATCTGATTCCAAAAAAGCAATATTTAAACTAATGACGGCTGCACAACAGACCGCCAATCGCACAATTCGTTCCCAATCTTCACACGATGGACGCCAGCATTACAAAAATAGTGAGCCGCCGTCCAAAGTCCGATCAACCGCCCGCCGGGCGCAGGGTGATCGTAAATGCGGAGGGCGCCTGACCGTTGGTATCGACGGGCATTGGGTCTGAACGCTGGACCGCTCGCAGCGCCGCTTCGTCCCATTGCTCGTTGCCGCTCGAACGGCGAATCGTCGCCGATAACAACGTTCCGGTCGGCGAACAACGCACCGCGACCACGGTCTCCAGTCCCGCCGTCTCCCCGGCCCACACGATATTCGGACGCACGCGGCGCTGCACCTTCTCAGCATATCCCGCCGATGTCGCCGTCCCGCCCGCGCCGCTGCCCGTGCCGCTCTTGGCCAGGCCGTCGCCGCTCGAACTCGTGCCGCCGCCCGCCTGGCCCTGCAGCGCCGCGAGCCGCGCACTGCGTTCCTTGTCGAGCTTGGCCTTCGCTTGCGCGTCGGCCTGAGCCTTGGCTTTTGCCTTCGCCTCAGCCTGTGCCTTTTCGGCTTGGGCCTTGGCGTCTGCTTGTGCCTTCGCCTTGGCGTCGGCTTGTTCCTTCTGCTGGTCGGCCTTGTCAGCCTCGGCCTGCTTTTCCTTGGCCTGCTGCGTCGCTTTCTGCTGATCGAGCTTCTGCTGGGCGAGTTGCTTCTGCTTATCGGCCAGTTTTTGCTTTTCCTGAGCGGTTTTCGCCGCCGCGGCTTGCTGCGCCGCCTGTTGCGCCGCAAGCTGCTGGCGCTTCGCTTCAGCTTCCTGCTCGGCCTGCTGCTGGGCGCGCTGTTGCTCGACGAGTTGCGCGGCGCGCGCCGCTGCTTCCTGCTTGCGCTTTTTTTCCTGCAGCGCGATGTCGGCGTCCTCGTCCTTCGCCGGCGGCGGCGCCGGCTGCACCTTGACCGGCGGCGCGGGAGGCGGAGCGATGCGCGGCGTGGGCGCCGACAAATCCGGAATATCCGTCCACAACTCGGCTTCCGCGCCGGCCGGCGTGTTGTTCTGCCAGTTCACGCCGTGATACAGCAGGATGCCGAGCAGCACGTGCATCAGCGCGGCGAGCGCGAACGCCTTCCATGTGCCGCGTTCACGCGGCGGACGGATGGGGCGCGCGCTGATCCGCGCGCCAGGGTTCCCGCTGGGCTGCCGATTCATCATTGCGATTTAACTAACAATCCGACCCGTTTGACGCCGCGCGCCTTCATATCGGACATCACGTTCATTACGATTTCGTATTTCACGGTCTTGTCGGCGGCGATCACGACCGGCTGGTCCGGATGCGATTCCTGCCGGTTCAGCACGAAGTCATTGAGTTCCGACTTCGTCATGTTCTGCTGTTGCGCAGCACCGCCGTCTTCCTTGTAGCGTACGTTCATGCTGCCGTCGGCCTTGATGTTGACCACGACTGGCGGCGTCTGCTCCTGCGGCGCGGCGTTGCCGACCGTCGGCAGGTTGATGATGGACGGCGAGACGAGCGGGGCGGTCACCATGAAAATGACAAGCAGCACGAGCATCACGTCGATATACGGCACGACGTTGATGTCGGACATGGCGCGCCGTGAACTGCCGCGCATGCTGGAACGCATTGGACCTCCGGCCATTCTGAACTCCTTAGTGAGCCTGACGCTGCAAGATGTTCGAGAACTC
>Ga0153932_1000095_pt1 | contig 49736 bp, 47 predicted proteins | sample TSNJ016MetaG_FD_102273 | JGI IMG/M metagenome (GOLD analysis project Ga0153932, IMG submission 102273) | Attine ant fungus gardens microbial communities from New Jersey, USA - TSNJ016 MetaG | ecosystem: Host-associated > Fungi > Mycelium > Unclassified | place: USA: New Jersey, Wharton State...
AGGGTCGACACCGTCAGTACCACGATGGACGTCTGCTTGCCGCCTTCCTTGCTTACTGCACGGTGCGTATCGAGGAGGAGGAAACGGATGCCGGCGCAGAAGTGGAACAGGAAGGACCACGACGGCACGAGCACGACGAGCTTGACGAGAGGATTGGCGAGAAAGCCCTTGAATGCATCGAAACTGATTTCCGATGTCAGGCTTTGGTCCAGCAGATAAAGCAGAAACGGTAGCGCTACGAATAGAAGCAGACCACTGATGCGGTGCAGAATCGAAACCTTCCCCGCTAGTGGCAAGCGGTAGGTTGCGAGCTGAGCAAGTCCGATATTCCGGTACTCAGGCCTTGGTTTTTTTACAGCTTCAGCCATGCTAGACCCCCTTACTTGGACGAGACTGATCTACTAACCTCATCGCAGTGCGTGCTCAAATGAGTGGCAACGGCCCATAGTGTCGCAACGGTGATATTCTGTCCAATATCTATCATGTCTTCCTGAAATACCTTAAAAAGATATCGCATGGAACTACGTCACATTCGGTATTTTTTGGCAGTTGCTGAAGAAAGCAATGTCACGCGTGCGGCCGAGCGGCTGGGCATCGGTCAGCCGCCACTTAGCCAACAAATTCATGCTCTAGAGAAGGAGATTGGAACGAGGCTATTTCGCCGCACCGGGCATGGCGTGGTTTTGACCGACGCTGGCAACGCTTTTGCGACCGATGCAAAAAAGCTTCTGCAAGACGCACGGCACGCTGTTGAGAAAGCGCAGAGCGCAGCTCGTGGAGAACTGGGACAACTTAACATTGGGTTCACAGGCTCGGCTGCCTTTAACCCAGTCGTATCGAAGTTAATTCAAACCTACCGACAGTCATTCCCAGGCGTCAAGCTAACTCTCGCGGAGGGCAACACCGCCCAGCTTCTTGACCTTCTGCACGACGGCAGCGTCGATGTTGCTTTCGTCCGTTTGGGAGGCGAGTCACCAACCGGCGTTCAGTTAGATCATATTGCTACCGAAGCTATGAGGGTAGTTATTCCGAGCACACATCCACTAGCTAAAAAACGGCGAGTGGCGCTCTCCGACCTTTCGCAAGAGCCATTTGTTTTACTCCCGCGGGTAGTTAGTCCGACACTGCATGATGTCATCTTGGACGCATGTCGTAACGCAGGGTTTGTTCCGCGCGAGGGGCAGCAGGCACCACAATTGTCATCCGTAGTGAACCTCGTTGCGGCAGGATTCGGGGTCTCATTAGTACCTTCGTCTGTTTGTCAGATCCGAATTGATGGTATTGCATACGCCGATGTACTCCCGCCAAACGTATCGATTCGCCTCGCATTGGCTTCACGTTCAGACGATAGCGACGTTAAAACAAATAACTTCGTCGCGATCGCCCGTGGATCATCCGGCTGACGAAACCTGGTCTAGCTCCTTTCTCCCGACGCCAGTGTTCCGGAGCTTTTGATGTCGACAGATATTGGCGAGTCATGTTCAATGTGTCCCAGATGTGCGTAAATGAACGGGCCACAGCATTGGCTTTCGTCGGCTTTATTATTGTTGGAAAGGAAGCGACTGTGCGAGTGGGAGCGCCACTTCCTTGCGCTAATCGCGACCCTTACGCCGCGCTCGGCGATACCACGAATTAGGTGGCCCGACTCTCTCGTGCGATTCGTAAGACGACCGAGATTCAGACTAACCAAGACGATTCAAAAGTTGAGATCAAAGATCGGCTACTGGTCTTCAGTAACGACGAAGGACGCCCGATCCTTGCCTGTGATGCGATGGGGTTCTCGTCCCAGGCCACTCCAGAACGCACTCGAATCTGGGGCATGATAGAAAGGGCCGCTGTCAACGCGTCCCTTCCATGTTTTCTTTGTCGAAAACAAACCATCCACCTTGAATCGGCCCTGGAAATTTTTGCTTTGATCTCAGCAAGTACTGATGCCGCAGCCACGTCACGGGCCGCGGCTATCTGGTAATCGAGCTCTAACGCCCGAGCCAACAATTTTTGGTAGTTCGAAGCCTTTCCTCTCTTTCTCTGCGATTGATTTCCGTACGGTAGCTACTCATGCAGATTCAGGGCTATAGCGAGTGCTGAACTGCACGTGCCGAGCCGGATATATCATCCCCAACGCCTGCGATCGTATTACAGCCTGTCAAGGTAAGAAAAGCACCCAAGACCGATAAAATTGCCAGAAGACGTCCGAATTTTCTCATTATCAAAACTCCATTGCGGCTTCCGGCCGCAGTACGGGGCGCGCGTACGCCATATTTACGGTATCCAAATGCAACATAAATTTCGGGGAGAATGCAACGACCATCCGCGCGGAATCGACTCAAAAGGCTACCTTCGTTACCCATTTTTTCGCCTTAATTGCCATTTTACATACGGTATAAGTCCCATCTTGCATTTCGCCGGCGCCAACAATAATTCGCCTTCGCATCCACCGGTGATAATGCCAGGGGCGCCGCTGTTCTGGTGGTACCGGCGCACGATTGCTAGCGACTGGTGGTTTGCAACGCCATGTAAAGGTCTCGATCGCCACGATCGTGTGCTTACCACGGGTTTGCAATGTTCTTTTGTTCGCAAAGGGCTGTCGCTGACGCGGGTTATGCGACGACCGGCGAAGCGAACATTCGATGGCTACCGTCAAAACGTCGCCTCACCGATGGTTCCTCCTGGACCTCGCAACCAAATTCGGTGAGCTGGTTATTAGCCCATCGATATGCTCTAAAGGTACGAGGGCGCAAACCGCTGAACCGCTTTCGCCGAAATTTCGATGCCTTCACGCGGACGACATCACTTGCATTTGTAAAAGTCGATCCCATTTGCTCTTTCCAAACATCCGGAGGTCTTATGCGCGTTACGAAGGTCTTGATTTTTTCGCTCCTGACATGCTTAGGAGTTGCCCAAGCCAATGCCGCGGGTTGCCTTAAAGGCGCGGCCGTCGGGGGTGTGGGGGGTCACTTTGTCGGCAGTGGTCATGCGGTGCTCGGCGCAGCCGGTGGCTGTATAGTGGGCCATCACATGGCTAGCAAAAAAGCAAAACAAGATGCGCAAGCCAAGGCTCAAGCTCAGCAGCAGACTCAGGCGCCGCAGCAACAGAGCCAGTCTAGTCCCCAGTAGCTGCTTCCGTGCTAAGTCCTGGTCGCCACAAGGCGCCAGGCAAGTTACGACCGATGCTGCACAAGCGAAGGCGCTCGGGCACTTATGTAAGCTGAGTAGCTTGCAACGTCCACAGCAGTATGTGTGGTTGCGTCCCACGGACTTTGGATAGCCCCGAGCGTGGCATAAGCACAAAAGTCGACCGGTTTGCGATGCAGAAGACAGCGAGGTCCGCTTCGAAGCGAAACGTCAATGTACTCCCAACGCAACGATCACCGAACTTACCATTGCAGCGCCGTCTGCTGAACACCCGAGTTCATGAGCCACCCCGTTAAGCAGGTAAGCAGTCGGCCGTGCCGCTTGTGCCGACGGTCGCGGCACGAAGGATGATTCTGCACTGGTAGCCCGCTGTGATGCCGGCAAGCCCACAATGACGACCGGGTGTCGCCGCATGGCCCGCAAGGCTGACTTGCGATTGACACAGCTTGGAACAACGTGTTTCCAGCGAACGGCTAACGCGGTTTTCAATGCGTGGTGCTCAATGGTGATGGGACCACCCTTACATGATCGCTAAACGCCACGTACAATGCATTTTGAATCACCAAGCGAATGGACCTAACATGCAAATTCTAAGTGAAGATGAACGGCAGGCGATCCGTGCAGTAGCTGACGGCGATCGCTCGCAACTCGAGTGCGCGCGCCGTGCGTTTCACCGTGCCGCCCCGCGCCATGGCATTGCGTCCTGTGTCGAACTACAGTTTATGTCGGAAGTCTTGACACCCGTGCCGGACCTCCTGCTTCGATCAAGCTATCGCCGTGCGTTGCTGCGGCAAACCGCTTAACTGCTGTGGTTTATCCGACGGGCGTTTGTTCGTCGGCTCTCCGTGCTCGCATTGGCATTACGACGCACTTTCATTGTTTGGGATAACGGCGCTTGATAGCAAATACACACCGCCCAATCCATTTGGTGACAAAAGTTTAAGCCGACTTTGCGGTGGTGAGAGTAGGCCCGAACTTAAGCGTCGGCGCCCCTGGATGCGGGTCTCGCCGTAGGTCGCTTACCTGCTCAATCCCATTCTTCAGTACCGATTCGCAGAATGCAAGCCGGGACCGATAGTACTCGGCCTGCACCTGCGCATCAAGAATTCGCTGCTCTGCCTGGTATAACGCCATGCGCAATTCAGGCATTGCTTTCTGCGCTTGCTGTTCCACTGTGGGCGCGTAACGGGCAGCCCAACTTGCAATCCATCGCAGCATTTCAATTCTCCTGTCCGAACCTGTCTCGGCACATGGGTAGTTAATCTCCTTTTAGCGCCGTGATCTAAACATACCAAATACTCGGATACTTACTTCAGAAAAAGAGCGCAGTGTTGCGGAAACGTCGAAATGCTTTATCAAAAAACTCTTTGCGGCGTCTTACAGCATTCACGGATATTCGACACGCACAGAGACCGAAGCGGTCCGCAGTGACGCGCGGCCTATAATTATTGTTGATAACGACTTCACATAGAGATGTGACTAAAACCACGCTCTACATCTGCTCGAAACGCACCGAAACGGTCATTTATCACGTCTCAAGATGTGCATTGCAGACCCGGTTACGCAAAATCTCGTACATGGCAGCCAAGTAGCGCTCCCCTACCGCGGAACTGGTATCTGCGGTTGGATCCTCGGGACTCGCAGACCGAGCTGCCGAAAGACGATAGATAAATACGGTTTCGAATCGCCCCGGGCACATGCCTGTGCCGCTAGCGCGATCTCTGCATCCCCAACTTGCCTACGTAGCCAAGCCAAAACCCTCCGATCCCGATCGTTTTGCACGCGCACCCAATTTTCCATAGCGCCTCCTAAATACTGTACATATATACAGTATAAGATAGATGAATCTTATGACGAAGGCAAGGCATATTCAGCAAGACTATCGCCAAGCGCAGCATAGATCGAGACGAAAAACGGAGCGGCACAAGTGCGTTGAACCCGGCGTGAGTCGCCCGTGCACAAGATGGTAATTTAACTATACGCAGTGAAACCCGGCGGCTCGGAAGATCGGTGCCGGCCATGCTCGATAACCAAGCGGTACATCGATAGCGCGCCCCAGAAAACGCCTGCCGCCAAATGAGCAAGTCCGCGGGACTCTGTAGGCGAACGCTTGCTCGCACTTCCGGCATAGGTTCTGCCTTGCACATAGTGAGCGACAGCGTGTAATGACGCTGCGGCGCTCGATCCATGACACCTTCCCGCAACTCAACTGCAGCAGCGGCGATTACAGCACAAGTGCCAGACGCGAACGCGCGACCGAGTGAGCGAGCAAATTGATGATTTGGATGTTGCTTCTGTGTGTAATCGATCCACCGCAAGGGGCATTCTCAGACGTCAATCCGTCCCAGCGGCAATAGGACATTGCTCTGTGGATGCTCTCGCGAATTTAGAAAGACGGCAAGGATTGCCTTCATTCGACCCAAACCACGTTTTACGTGCGCGTTACGAGTGTCGATATCAAGAAACACGACGAGCCGTCCGGCTTGAGCCCGGCGGCTTTTTTGTGCCACCGACTTTGTATGCACAACCTTCTGTCGTAAGCGGGGAGCGATTATTGCAAGGCAACAAATATCACCGCGACCTGTTGCGCTCGCTTAGCTCACGAATAAAAGGAATTCCACATGTCGCTAGACAAGCTGTTATCACCGATCAAGGTCGGTTCGGTCGAACTCAAGAACCGCATGGTCATGGCGCCGCTCACACGCAATCGCGCTTCTCAACCCGGCGATATCCCGACCGACTTGAACGCGCGCTATTACGCGCAACGTGCCGGTGCAGGTTTGATCGTGTCCGAAGCGACACAGATATCGAAGCAAGGACAAGGTTATTTCGCGGCACCCGGCATTTATACGGATGAACAGGAAGCGGGCTGGACCAACGTGGTTAAAGCCGTTCACGAAAAAGGCGGCAGGATTGCCCTCCAGTTATGGCACGTCGGGCGGGTCTCGCATCATCTCGTACAAGCCGATGACAACCAGCCGGTGGCACCGTCGGCTATTCGTGCCGAGAACACAACCGCGTTCGTGAAGCACAAAGACGGTTCGCTCGGACCGATTCCGGCCGATACCCCGCGTGCGCTCGAGACGCGGGAGTTACCGGGCATCGTCAAGCAATACGTGAGCGCTGCGAAGCGCGCAAAACAGGCCGGTTTCGATATGGTTGAGGTCCACGCGGCCAATGGATATTTGCTGCAACAATTCATGTCGACGAATACAAATCATCGCACCGACCAATACGGCGGCAGCGTCTAAAATCGCGTACGGCTAGTCGTGGAGGTGCTCGAAGCAGTGGTGGCTGTGTTCGGCGCAGATCGCGTGGGGATTCGCATTTCGCCGAACTTCGTCGGCTTCGACCTAAGCGACACGGAAGCGGAAGCGTCATCTCTTTACTTGGCGAAAGAATTGACGCGCCTAGGCGTGGCGTACATGCATATTGCTGAACCGGACTGGGCTGGCGGCGAGCCGTTGTCAGACCTTTTCAGGCAAAAGCTTCGCGCAGCGTTCAGTGGAAAGATTATTGTGTGCGGGCAGTACACAGCCGAAAGCGCCGAGAAGCGGCTCGAACGCGGTCAGGCGGATTTGATCGCCTTTGGCCGCGCGTATCTGGCAAATCCGGATCTCGATGTGCGGTTCCGCGAAAACGCCCCACTCAACAAGCCAAACGTAGCGACCTTTTACGGTGGCGCTGATGAAGGCTACACTAACTATCCGACACTCGATGGCAGCTCAACCCAAACCACGATGGCTCAAAGATCAGTGACTTGAAAATCCAAGAGAGCCGCTGCTTGCCGACAACCGTCGCAGGTGGCAACCTTTTGCCAATCGTTGGTCGAGTTTGCGCTGGCCTGTCGGTGTGCGTCACTAAATCGGTTTTGCGATGACAGGAACCGAAAGTCATGTTGACGTCAGAAGTGGATGTCACGTTGATCAAGGTTCTTCTTTCGCGCGGTCGCGGTAGTCGCGCATGCTTTGACCAAACAGTAGCGGGGCGGCCCCGGCTCAAAGCTCCCACCTTCGGCCAAGACGAAACTCAGTTGATACGCCGTGGTTTGAGGAAATCAACCACTTTCCTCGACCTAAGCATAATCTGATTCGCCAGACGGGGAACGCCAGGCGCGGAGTCTGGATCGCCTAATGGGTTATCGTCGTCCTCCTTTGGCGGCAACGGCTGATTTAAGCCGGGCTCTATCGGCGCTGGTATTGCATCGCCAACAGGTTTGGAAACTTCCGTTGGCGGTTGTCCCGGGTCTTCGTCGCGCGTGCTCGTTGTCATGTCACCCTCCAGTCGTCATGTATCCACCTATCTGAGCAAAAAGGAGGCCTCAAGCTGTAAGCGAGGCCTGCTACTAAACTTCGCGGCTGAGATTTAAACAGCACGAGTTATGCGGCCCTGAATCAGGAGTGAATGGTCTGTGGTCGGCCCGCCTCGTTGATGCACAATCGCTGCGTCCTTGAATTTTGGCAGCGGCCCTCTTCTTGTCTGCAACGGGTTTTGAAACAATGAATTGCCCCTTTTTAGTCGATTACGGAGGCTGTTGTGGATATGCTTGTTTGTCGAATACATCCATGCCGGAGGGCGGCCTTCGCAGCTGAGCTGGGAACGGCCTTCGGCGACTTAGTGGACGAAGCGGTGTCTCGCGGGATGAATGGCAAGCCGGGAGTTCACGCGCGCGAAAACGCGCGCTTGGTCGGAAAGCCGCCAGCCGACCATCACACTCTGGACGGCGACCAGGGACGTTCGGGACTGTCACTGTTGCGACTGTGACGAATGTTGCGTCGGAACTGCGATCAGGTGAAGCCAGCGCATAGTTTGTGCACACCGCCGCACGATGCAGGTCAAACAGAAACGCTAGATGAGGAGTTGCATGATTGTAGAGAGTAAACGTCGCGCCGAATTGTTATGCTTCCTGGTCCTGACCGCTGCGGCTTCGCATAGGTTGACCAATGAATGGCGAGTGGACCACGTGGTCGAAAGTTGCCGGCTATGGCTCAGACGAAACGCTGTAAAGATGCCGTGGCTTGAGCGAGTCAACCTGGGGCAACTCGCACTACGGCTCGCGAGACATGACCTGTTCAAAGCCAAGGTCGTGATCCGGCAGGCTCACGTTCAAGCGTTATTCACGGGAGATATGTCGTTGAACCTATCAAGCTCCATGGTTCAGCGCGTGTTGACAATCTGCTCGGATGCGATCGCGCAGCGCCAATAGCAGCCGGCCTTTGTTACTGAAGAGCCGAGACATACGCGCTAGCGTTGTATCCCAATGGCACAGCGCATCGCTATCGTGATGCACCGACCGGTTCCAATAATCTTCTCAAGGATCGTTGCTCAGTGAGCGTTTCCAAGCAAATGCCGAGCTCATCGACCATCGATCGCCGCCGGTGACGTCTTCAATCCATCCCCGGCAATAGGCATCGACATCGCTAGACCGGGCCGCGCGAGAGGAGAAGTGCACGACAGTACTTTCGCCATGGGCGTTTTGCAGATAGTCGGACGAAGGTTTTGCCAACCCGGTTTCCCAGGTCTGAGATTGCCGAAAGATAATCAGATAGAACCTCTAGCTTGCGACAGAACTACCTTCAAATGGCTCGAACGCCTTAAGGACCAAAAAGCGTCCAGATCCGCTAACGGGGCTTTACGTATCTCGTCCCAGCAGTCTAAACACTCGCGCGGTCGTTCAATCTCAACATACACGCATTGATATGTATCGGGCCGATCAAGCTGGCATCTTTATTGCGGCTAAGCATCGCAGCCGTCATTAGCAATGTGGGGAGTGATGAGTTGCTATCTCCGGCCTTGGAAGTGAATCTTTTGTCACGAGGCAGGGTGGAGACCGGCAAAAGAGTGAACTCACCTAGATCTGAAGTCTGTGATGACCGATCTCTTTGCTGAAAACGAAGATTGCGCGAAGGCCTAACAAGTGTTGGAGCAAGCGGCCAGCCCAGTTGACAGTGTAAAAATCAAATGAGCTCAATTGTTTTAAAGGGGTGGGATACCTTGCCGTCCTACCCACTCGACGAGGTGAAGTCCCTGACAAGAAGCTTCACAAGAATTAGCGCAGCAACGAGTTTCGTCGATACGCTTATTACTGTTCCTACACGCGGTCTACCGATGGTCGACCATGTGAATACTCGCTCAAGACCGCAATGATGCGCGAAGGGCTAACTCCAGGCCATTGTGAACCCAGCTCGTTTGAAAATCGGAATCCTCACGCACATCAAACACCCGATCCGCGAGCCCTTCGCAGGTGGCCTGGAGGCATTCACCCACGACATTACCCAGCACCTCAAGCATCGCGGCCATGACGTGACGCTCTTTGCGCATCCCGATTCGGCGCCCCGGTTGAATGCAGTGCCAATGGCGCCTGTCGGCAGTTATCGCGGCGATGCCGTTAAACATGAACACGACACGCTGAGCTCCGATTTTATTGCGGAACACCATGCGTACATGGACTGCCTGCAGGGTATCGATGCATACGAGTTCGACATCATCTTCAATAATGCACTGCACTACGTTCCCGTCACAATGTCTGGCATGATCGCCACGCCGATGCTGACCGTTCTGCATACGCCACCATTTTTTGAAATGATCAATGCCATTTCCGCTCAGCACAGACGTGGCGGCGGTAACTACTGCACGGTGTCGCGCTCCAATGCAGCAGACTGGGAGGAACTGACGCCCAACTGTCACGTCATTCCAAACGGTATTGACCTGGAGCAATGGCGGCCGACGGGCAGACCTATTGGCAACCACGCGTTCTGGTATGGCCGGCTTGTAGCCGACAAGGGCGCCCATCTTGCGATCGACGCAGCTCAACTTGCAGGAATTCCCTTACGCATCGCCGGGCAAGCGATCGACCGCGCGTACTTCGACGAAGAGATCGCTCCGCGGCTTTCGGGAAATGTCGTTTATCTGGGTCACCTGTCGAGGGCCGAGCTTGTTGAAGAACTCGGCTGTGCGAGCGTCTGCCTCGTCACGCCGTGCTGGAACGAGCCGTTTGGACTCGTGGCGGCTGAGGCTCTGGCCTGCGGCACGCCGGTCGCGGCATTCTCTCGAGGTGCAATTCCTGAACTTTTGACTGCCGAGACGGGCGTGCTTGCTTCGGCCAACGACGCAGCGTCACTGGCCACAGCGTTGCTCAGCGCACGCACGCTCGATCGTGCCGCGTGTCGCCGCCATGCTTCATCGCACTGGGGTATAGATTCAATGGTCGCTCGTTATGAGGTTCTACTCGCCAACTTGGCCCGGCTAAAGGTTCGTGATTATGGCTGAGACAACAGTCGGCTATTACGCGCATCATCAGGGAGCAGGACACGTTACGCGCGCCTTGACGATCGCAGCCCACCTGCCCGGCTCCGTGACATTGTTCGGCAGCAGCCTGCCTAGCGAAACCGAGCTTGCCAACGTAACGCTTTGTCACCTCCCAAGCGACTACGATGAGCACACACTCGTTGATACTCCGGTAGGCCTTCACTACGCGCCGTTGGCTGTAGCTGGCCTTAGGGAGCGCATGGGCGCAATGGTTGACTGGTTCAGATCAAGCTGGCCGTGTTTATTGGTCGTTGACGTATCTGTCGAGGTTGCGCTGTTTGCGCGACTTTGCGGCGTGCCGACGGTCTATGTGCGTCAACGCGGACATCGTCTCGATCAAGCTCATACGCTCGCCTACGCATGCGCGAGCCGTTTGCTTGCGCCCTATCCTGCACAGCTTGAAGAACCTGACACGCCTCTGGAGTGGACGCTCAAAACGGATTACGCCGGATCAATTTCGCGCTACGGTCGTTCCCCTTCCGTGCGACAAACCAACCACCGGCATGTGACAGTCATTACGGGCTTCGGTGGTACGGAATTGACTGTCGCACGGTTGGTCGATGCCGCACGAGCTTGTCATGATTGGCAATGGACTGTGCTTGGACCAGTCGCCGACGATCCTTCGATTCCAACGCCGCCAAACCTCCAGCTGCTCGGCATGGTCAACGATCCGCTCCCATGGCTCACATCCGCACATGTTGTCGTAGGATCAGCGGGCGACAGTCTCGTGAGCGAGATCGCGGATCTGCGCTGTCGATTTATCTGCGTGCCTGAAGTTCGCCCGTTTGGCGAACAACAATCCGTCGGAGAACGGCTTGGTGGAGCCGGTCTGGCGATACACTGCGCGGTTTGGCCTGCGGCGGAATCGTGGCCCTCATTGCTCGATCGCGCTGCAGAGCTCTCGCCTGCGAACTGGACCACGTTCGCAGACGGCACCGGCGGGCAGCGCGCCGCGTCGGCTATCACGCGCACGGCACAAGAGGTAGGGCGATGAATGTCTTGACTCTCGTGCACGGTCGTCGCGGTCATTTGCTCAACATGATCCGTGGCCTTGAGCAGTCGACGGTACCGCCGGCTGCGCTCGTTATCGTGCAGATGAATGAAACGCCCTTCCGGTGGGAAAGCTCGCGTTTCCCGATCGTTCATTGCGCCCTAGACAGCGGCGACGACAAGTTACCGCTCGCAGCCGCTCGCAACGCTGCCGTCGACAATGCGCCTGGTGATGACCTTGTATTTCTCGATGTGGACTGTGTTCCTGCGCCGGATCTGTTGGCAGCTTATCGCGATAAACTTGCCCTCTCAAAAAACGTCCTGTACCAAGGCGAGGTGCTGTACCTTCCCTCGGCCCTGGAGAACACTGAAACGGCAATGGACCTATTTGCGCAATACGGAGCGCCCCATCCGCTTCATGTGGGGCGATGCAGCGGTGAAACCGTGCCGCACGCCCTCTTTTGGTCACTCAACTTTGCGTGTCAACGTGAGACGTTCGAGCAAATCGGCCGCTTCGATACGCAATACCGCGGCTACGGCGCAGAAGACACGGATTTTGGCTTTCGCGCGGCGGAAACCGGAGTGCCAATAGAGTTCATCCAGGCGCGCGCGTTCCATCAGTTCCATCCTAGCTTCGATCCGCCGCTCAATCACCTTACAAGCATCGTTGCCAACGCACGACTCTTCCGCGCGCGCTGGGGATTTTGGCCCATGGACGGCTGGTTGACTCAATTTGCGAATGCTGGCTACATCGAAATGGACGATGAAGCGATCGTGCTGCGCCGAATGCCGACACGCATTGAAATCGCGGCAGCTCTTCGATAAGGCTGCACCGTCACAAAGTTAGATAACCGCATGGTGCTTGGCTCTGAGATGAGCCGACGCCACGGCAGGTTTAGAAGGGGTCGAGCCGTGATACCCGCGTGCCGTGCATGTCGGGGAATCATGCATGACCGCCTGCGGTTGAATCCAAAAACAGGGCTGCGGGTCCTGCTGGTTGCAACAGGAGCGAGCGGCCGAAAGGCCGCCCTACTTACTCTAGCTAGATTTACACTGCCGGCGCTGTCAACGCTGCTTGTGGATCGCTGACAGCGTCAGCCACTGTCGGTGCGGACGCTGTATTGCTTAATCGAGTCGCCTTCTTTGCAACTCTCTTTTTCGCGACCGGTCCTGACTTTTTAGCCGCAACCTTCTTGCGTCCAGCCACGGCTTTCCTCGACGGGGTATCCTTCCCTTCACTTTTCACAGCAGTTGTTTTTTTGACAGTAGCCTTCTTCGCCGCAACCCTCCGCAATACTTTTTTGGCCGCGCTCGCTTTTTTGGCAGCTGCAGGCGATTTACGCGTCGCTTTGGTCGCGAGTTCAGTGACGGGCGACGCACCCGCCTCTTCAATCAAGAATTTGGTGCGGTCTTTGACGTTCGCGAGCCACGCGGGTGCGCGGCCTTTACCGCTCCATGTTGCGCCTGACTTGCGGTCGCGATATTTAGCCGGCTGCGGTCCCGTTCGGTACCCGCGCGGTTTCGCGGTAGCCGTTGCATTAGCGTTCTTGACTGCGGGAGACGTGACGTGCGCCGCCACCGCATTGTTTTCAATCAAGAACTTGGTGCGATCTTTTGCTTTCGCGATCCAAGCCGGTGCGCTTCCACGGCCGGTCCACGTGGCACCGCTCTTCGGATCCTGAAACTTCGGAGCGACTTTAGTGCCAAGGGCATTGGATGCTTTCCGCTTTGTCGTAACAATCGGACTGCCTGCCCCTTTCGCTTCCCGCTTCGCTTTTGCTTTGGCTTCGATATCTTCGGTCGTTAATCCGTGTTCCAGCATCAGGCGACGAATCTGATCCAATGCAGATTGCGCTTTCTTTGCGATCAGCGCGTCGGCTTGCGCCTGCAACCTCTTAAGCTTTTCTTGAATGACTTCGAGTGTGGGCATAGTACCTCCGATAGTAAATACTTGCACTATGCCATGCCGCTTGATTTATGCAAACAAACTAGTCAAATCACAGCACTACATCCATGTACGACACTACTTTGCGACCACAGACTTACCTTTATTTCCTGTACTTTGATGCTTGAGTCGGGAGGTGGTATAGATTGTCGCTTCCAACACCATCGGTATCCATTTGCCTTGATGGAAGTTCATTGAGACTTCCCTGATCCTTCTTTTTTAGATTCGATCTGCCTTGCGCGATCCAAGCTTCTTCTTGTCTCGTCCCCCGGATCGGGTATGCGCAAATCCCCGTCATTCCAAAAATATAGCGAGCACAAAGAAGGATCCTTGGAGCCTTCGTCGCCGTTTAAAACGACAATTTGAGCCGGATATCGCTCAGTAGGTTAGGTAAGTCGTAACACAGACTGTCATTGACTCAAGCTTCGACGCATCGAGAGTAGTATGTCTCGCATCTGTTACACGAGGAAGTTGATATGGCCGAATTGAGTTGATTTAACCAAATCCATCGAGAGTGGCTAGCGCTTAAGCTTCACGATACGGCGTTGGACATCGAACAGTTCTATCGACATGTTGTATCCGCGTATAGATCGGGTTTTGCGCCACTCGAGTCCATTGCCACGACTGCCAACGCCCTGCTGTTATCAACAATCGCCGGCGCTCCGTATCTTGGCCGGAAACTTCTTGTGCAGGTCGGTATCGATAAGCATCCAGCGTTGCGCGTCGCTTACGCGTTGTCGCTCTTTGCAGGCACGGGCGGCGACAGCGACCCGGAGTTAGCCAATCGCATCCTTGGAGACGTCTTGAAGGATGAAAACGTGCAAGACAAGCGGAAGGGATTTTCGGCTGCGGCGCTTGGCGATAGCGCCCGTCTGGGACGGGGCGAGGCGCCTGACGTCGAGCTCGCAAAGGCGAGTACGAGATGGCATTCGGCTTTGGTCATCGCGAAGTAGCCCAAACGCTCGCTCTCTATTGGAGAATCGCTGGGGGTGTGCGGCGTCAGGAGACTCGCTTCCTAACCGCGCAATTGCGCAGATGTGGTACAAGCGTTGCGGCGAAAATAGTCAAAATTTGCTGCAGATATCAAGCCCCGCCACTTCGAAGATAGTGACCTGCGATATCTTCCGGCTCAGCATCATCCGTCAGGCTAGACGCCGATTGACCGCCATACCGCTGCTCGGCTTGATAGATGCCTTTCCTCGATGAGCCCGTAGATGCGACGCTTCGACGACCTGTTTCAGCGGCGTCTGACCGACCTAAATCTGCACAAACCTGTTTGTGCCGCTGCCCCCCGCTTCCCGGACAAGCTAAACAAAAAGTGATGTGTTGATCAATCAAACAATGGGTCCAAGAAGAAATACTTAATCAGAGCAAAACCATTTGTTGCAAGAGTTCCAACGCCGTGGTTTCGTTCAAATGACCCGTCCGAGCCTTCGCAGCAATTGTCTTCAGCAATGCTTCAGCGATGGGTGGAATGCCACGCAGATGAGCAAGGTCGCTTGCTACTGAAAGCGAAAACGCTTCGTTAGCCAAATCTTCCTTGGTACTCGACAATTGGTTAAACTGGTCTGCAATCTCAACCTGTTCAACGGGTGGTTTAAGTAAGGGTGCAGCCGCCATCGCAGTCGGGACATTTTCCATCGCGTTGCTCATCACGTCTTTCTCCGAGACGCCAACATTTTGCGATGGAGACACCGCACTGGTTTCGTCCGCATCATCTCTCGCCGCCGCTTGCGGTTTTGGACTCGTTGCTGTTGGCATCACTTTCTTACGTCTTCTCGAGGTCGGTGCGAGGAGTTCGTTCACGTGACCAGGCACGTCATCCGGCTGTCGCGGCGTGTCGAGCCACCCCGCTGGCAGCTCCAATACATCGGTAAATCGCTTCGCCTCAACATCGTCCAAACGCTTCTTCCCGTGCAGCCGATGCGCCATGTTTGACTGGCTTAGATTCAACATTCGGCTCAGCAGCGCTTTCGATCCTTTGCGAGCAGTCAAGACATGAAGGTTTGCTTGTCGAACCTCAGTGACCGACGGCGTGCTCGCCAGTTCAAGCGACTGCTGCTGCACAGCCTTAGCCGCTTTCAAAACGCTCTCCGGCTGCTCATTCTTCGCGCTTGCGCTGGTACCTTTCGGCGCAACCACTTTGCCCTTTTTGCTAGCCGGTACGGAAGCGGTGCTGGTCTTTCTTGGCATATCAACATCCTTGGCTGTTACAGCTTCGCTCACCGTGGGGTGCTCTATATGATCGGCGGACTGATGGCTCGGTGAAGGCTCCACGGGTTCATCAAAAACGCTGTCATTCGGCCTATTTTCCAGCGGGGAACGCAGTCGTGCGATCACGTTTGGTGGCAACGTCGGATTTGGATGATCGAAGAAACCATCGGGAAGACCAAGCGTCGTTTCCATGTGAAACGCCGTCTCGGGCGTAAAACGCTCACCGCTGACCAATTCCGCGATGCGGGCCAGATTCGAGTCGAGACCCAATGCCACATTTTCGGCACCAACGGTGTCGACGAGTACTTTGAACGCTCGAGTCTTAAATATAGATGCTGTCTGGGTCGTATCCTTTGCCTGAACGGGTTTTACATAGTGCTTTTTTTGCGTCTGAGGCGCGCTGCTTGGCGGGTGCTGGCGCGCTGGACGTGGACCGCTGCCTCGCGAACCTGGGCGTCCAAATGTACGACTCATAAAATGAAACTCCGAATGTTTCGCTCGCCAATTTAGATAAGAGCGAGAGCCCAATATGCAAACAAATTTTTGTCAGGTGGCTCAAGGTTTGGCTACTGCAATACATTGAATCTAAAAATTAACCAGGCCTACGCGTCACCGCAAAACCGATAAGGGCTGAAAGTATCTGAGCGTGTTGAAAGCGTAAGCGCCTACTGCTAAAAGTCTTGCTCATCAAGGCGAACTTTTGTCGAACCGCGACGTAAAGCCAAACGTCGCGTGACGGCCGCGATGCGATGGCGGCCGTCAGCAAATATACGCAGCACATGGCCTTCGTTTGCATCTGGGCGCGACCAGAAGTACTGCTCTAACGCCGTCTTCGTGATCAGTGCGCTTACTTCGCGACCAGCGTTCAATGCCGTGGACATAACGACCCGGCCATCCTCCACAAGGGTTGGTTCATATGAATGTTGCACGCACTTCTTTCTTTGTCACTTTTCAGAGCTAAGCCGAGTCAAACGAATCATAGCGCAAGCGTATCGAGCTCTATGCTAACACTGCACCGCCTATGAGCACGTCGGGATTACTAGCGCGCAAACTGCCGTGAAACACGGGGCGTTACTGATTGACGCTATCCTTGAAGCCTTTTCCTGCAGTGAACTTTACTGTGGTAGCTGCAGCGATTTGCAGCGGTACGCCGGTTTTTGGATTGCGCCCCGCGCGAGCGGCACGTGCCCCCTTACCGAACGAACCAAAGCCGATTAATTGAACGGTATCACCTGACACCACTGCTCGCGTGATCGCTACTAGGACCTCATCTACGATCTCGCTGGTCAAAGCCTTGCCTACGCCGGTTTGTGCCGCGACTGCATCAACATGTTCTTGCTTGTTCATCAAAGGTCCTCTCAAGAGTTTTTTTGTTGGTCAATCTTTACCATTTTGCGTTAGGTCGGCACCAAGAGAGGTTTTAAGATAATCGATTAATATTTGCTGCGCGCTAGCCTCGGGTTCCCGCCACCCTCAACAGTGCCCGCTCCCGTTCCGGATGCTGCACAAAACCTTTACCGTCAACGGCAATGGTCGAAGACTTGCCTTTGGTCTCAGCTGACATACGGAGAACATGGCTGAGGCTGCTAAGCATCGACGATTCGGAAGTCTAATTGTTTATTATGCTTCTCGGGACGTCCAAATGCAGACCGCAACGCTGTTGCGGATGCAGCTCGCAGGCATGCCAGTGCGACCGGCATAAAAATCGATCTCCTCTGTTTTCGAAGTGTTACAGGTTCGACGGACGGTGTGGGATCGTCGACTGCGACGGCGCGTTAGCTGAACTTTATTTGCCCGATTAAATGTACGCTGGCGATACGTTCTCCTAAGCAAATTGATACGGGGTGCCAACAGATGGAACGGCGCAGGTTCGATTTAAGCGAGACGTTGAGCTACAGTTGATGAATGTTTTGCAATTTTTCTGCCTCTCATTGCACGTAGAGCATCGTCAGGCGACAATTTTTAGCACCACATCGACGGCCATAGGTCGCCGTCAACTTCTTAGTAGTACGGCTTCCAGTGTCGAGCCGATAATCAATGAAGGTTTGTTTACCAAGTTTGATTTTTTCGATAGTACGGGTACACATCCGATCGCCGTCCTGTTCGGCCTCTCGGTTCGTTTCACAACTTTGCCTGATCCAGCATGCGGAATTTCCGCTAACGGCTCCATCGATCGCCCGGCCGTCGCCTAAACCAAAAAAATGACGTGCGGCCCTCCACGCTTTCGTGCGCGCAACCCGATGATTGGCCTCGCGTTCAGAAAGCACTTCGCCCTTGTATTCCAGCAAATAGTCGGCGTGCGCAATAATGGTATCGGCGAATACGCCGCGTCCATGGATCGGAGAACGCCTTACAAAAAAATCCTGCACGTTTATTTGCCGCTCAATAGGCTAAATGACCGTCATCGATGACACATCAATCGACGGAAAGTGACAGATTTGAGGCGTCTGGTTTTTGTCTAATAACATTGCTCGTTTTAAGCAACAGCCTCCTCGTGGGACACTGGTGCGTTATAACGATCGCGTAGCTGAGGTACTGGGTATCGCCAGACGTAACAAGTCCACGGGAGATCTGTTCATGCGAGCAGTACAACACGGAACCGTGCGGTCGAGTGTAGAAATCTGATAGCGCTTGGTGGCTGCTTCCTTCGCTAACATGTTTCATTCACTCGGCCCTTACTACTTACTTTCGCGCTATTGGTTTTTCAACAAGCCTTGAAGAAGCTGTACTCGCGTACACCATGAAGTATTCTACCGAGTTGACATTGGGCGGTCCGATTCTTCGAGACACAGATGCCACTCGTGCTCGACTTGCAATTATCTTCGCTGCAAAAGACAACGTAGAAGTATGACTCGGGCTCGGTTCGGCTAGCCGGCGGTGCAAGCTCAATGCCTCGCTACTCGTTCTGTGTTCAAGCGACATCCGCCAGATTAGAGTTCAACGGCCTTTTATGTGCGCTAAGCAGTAACGACAAACTTTACTCATCGAGAGCCTGGCCGAAATCTTCCACGGCGGTTTCGGCTTTGCGTCGGCTGGCGCGCAATCGCTTGAAAGCAGCGATTGTGTCCATATCATAGTAGTGAACGATGACATGTCACGATGTGGCGCTTCGATTCCGTAGGAGGCTCAACATTGCGTCGGAAAAATTCGCGAATCCTATCGACGCTTACATTAATCACCACTGCCCGAATGAAGCGGATTAGCGCGCGTAATCACGGGCCGGTCCTCGGTGCAGTGCTTCATCACGGTCAACACGACTGAATCAGCCTTCAATACGAGCACTGCCTCTTCACCAGTGTCGTTCAAAGCGAGTAATAGGCGTTCATTTCCGTGCGCGCCACTCTCCTGACCATTAGGCAGTTTATCGTCTGTGTGCAGTTAAAATCGCATCAGCCTTGACGAGCGGACAGCGCTTTTTTCATCTTTACAAAGACATGCGAGCAAAATGCATCGGCGACAACCCGGTTTGCCGTGAGGATATTGCTTGGCGTCAGCAATTCGCGAGTCAGTTCCTGTTTTTCAATGAGTCGTTGCGGTATCCGCTGCCCAACGAACGAATTAAACAGATCGCTTTGCGTCTGTGCATCGGAGGAACCGAAGAAGTCGCGCCCTGCTCTAATTTCATCTTCCATCTTGGCTTTAGCGACGTTTTCTTGTGCCTGCCGATGGGCGTTAACGTTCGCCGTGACGACTTCGCGCGCCAGAGCGTCTTTCTTGTTTTCCGCAGCGTGCGCAAGTTTGAGTGCGGCCATCTTGCGGTCCGCTTCACCAATCCGATAACTGCCTTCCAACGCTTTGAACAAATATCCTTTTGGGCTGACTGTAATCGCACCACGGTCGAGCTGGAAGCGAGTGTATTCAATCGCTTGCTCAAGCCGAGCGTCGGTCCAGACGGCGCGATTTTTCGCGAGCCGTTCGAAGTCGGGGGAATCAAAGGCGAACTCATGGTGAAGCACGAGGTACATGGAATCTTGGATGCCGGCGCGGGCAGCGTCCGCGCCTTGCTTTTTGGTGAACCTGAAACGAAGCTTCAATTTCTCGGGTGCAATGCGCTCAGCGTTAGCTTCCCAACTGACATCGAAATCGGAGACTTCGTTCAGTTGCTCGATCGCGGGCTGAAGGAAACGCTTTTTAAATTCCTTTAATTCCTTACGCGATTCGCCCACTTTGCCAGGCCACTCCAGCACGTCTTCGTATGCGAACCACTCCGTCACGCCCGGCCCTTCGCAGGGAATGAGCCGGTCATAGATAGCGCGCGCGAGCGAAAGCGAAAATGCTGTCGACGCGCGCAAACTCAGCCAGTGCGCTTTGTACGGGCTAATTAGGTATTTGATAAGCCGCCCGGACAGCAGGATGCAGACAACATTTCTCTCGATATAACAGTCGCCTAGCAGCCCGATGGTGCCCCACGAATCTTTCTCTGTCAGTTCTTCGATAGACGGAGCCGTCATGATTTCGACGCGTGCCTTGGCGGCGGCTCGCATCAACGAGATCAGGTGGCTATGGTTACGGCTGTCGTAGCGCATCAGCCATTTGAAATAATTGATTTCGGCTGTGAAGGTGTAGACACGATCGTCGGAAAGCTCCTCAGGCGCTTTTGTTGCCACAATGAAGTAGGCTGCGTCAAGCACCCGCCGCGCGGCAATTCCGAGCCCGCCTACACGGGTAAAGATGTTATTCCTGAGGAAGCCAATATCCCTCGTGGCACCGCTTATAGCCGTGCCTTGAGCGGACATGTCGTCATAGATGTCCAAGGCAAGCTGGTGCGGTGTAACAGAGATATTTTTGTTTTCCATGCGGTGGTTTCGACCTTAATGCTGAAACTTTATCAGTCGCCAGAAGGGTGTCAACACAAAAACCACCCCGTTCCAGTGGTCGCCCCGTCGCGCGTCGCCCCGAACTGGATTGACCATCGATTCTGTTTGGCATGAGTCGCGCAACACAATTTCCACCCCTAACGTCCCAATTTTCGCCGGGGTTGCCCAATTTCAGGTCGACCCTTCACAAAAACCGCCCTGTAGGGCACAAAAACCACCCTTATCCACAGGAGTCGGCGTTGATTTCTAACGGAATTTTTTTCTTGTTTGTATGTTCGTGGGTTATTTTTTAAAGATTACAAAACAAACCTGCATCCGATTCGTCCGAGCTTGCTTTGTTCATTTTCGAAGAAGTGATGGTAAGTGTTTGAAAACAATCATAAAAATCTCCTGTTTAGAACCAGCACAAAAACCGCCCCCGGGGTGGTTTTTGTGCTGAGCGAGACTTTGCCCATATTGGGGTCGTTGGAAAAGTATCGGGAATGCAAGACATGATCTGAGTTGCAGGGAAGGTTTAAAAGTACTGCTGTCCCAAGGCCAGCGCTGCGTCATGATTAAATGTTAGGCACCGCAACTGTGTTTACGCATATTCGTGTATTCTGCGCTTTAACGTCAATAATTGGAGAAGCGCAGAATGGTCAACGTTGGCACCTTACCGATGGAAAATCGTAAAGTCACACTTCGCGAGGTAGCCGACTTCGCAGACGGACTTGAGCCTTTCGCAGACAACTTGCGCGAGCAGATACTTGCACCGCGACCCAGGAAAGTTGCGCCGTTCTATACCATTAGTGAATTGGCTGAGATGTGCAACATGACTCGTCAGCAGATTCAATACTTAGTCACCAAGGGAGAGGCCGGCTTGCCGATCGGCACTTTGAACGGCAGCGGACGCAGCCGAACATTTACCCTGCCGGAGGTTCGCGTATGGGTGAAGATGGCTTCGGACATTTATCAAACCCGACTGGACGAAGGCGACGGAAAGTTTCGGGGCAAGATACTGACAACAGCACAACTTAAGGGCGGTTCGGCGAAGACCACGACTACGGTCTGTCTTGCTCAGGCGTTGACGCTGCTCGGCCGTAAAGTGTTGTTGATCGATCTGGATCCGCAAGCGTCGGCTTCAGAGTTGTGCGGTCTTTACGCGGAAAAGGAGGTCACTGGAGAAGACACCGTCCTTCCTTATATTTACGACCAAAATATCGAGGGCGGACTTGCTGCAAAAGTACAGTCGACTTACTGGGACGGTCTTGACCTCATCCCAGGGCACACCTTCCTATACGGCGCAGAGTTCCTGTTGCCCGCGCGTCAAAAAACAATCCAAGGTTATCGTTTTTGGGCGGTGTTGCGTCAAGGACTCGAACCATTGAAGTCGCTATACGACTATATCCTAATCGATACTTCCCCTTCCTTGTCTTACATGAATCTGAATGCCCTGCTTGCAGCTGACGCGTTGATTATGCCCATGGTGCCCGAAAATCTTGATTTCATCAGCTCGCTCGCTTTCTGGCGCTTGTTCTCTGATGTTGCGGAGGATTTTCTTCCTTATGAGGAGGACAAGGTTTACGAATGCATATCCGTATTGCTATCAAAGGTCGACTACGGGAAGACCTCGTCGGCGCCGGTCGTACGCCAATGGGCACAGAGCGCGTACGGGCGGTGGCTCGATCCGTTTGAAATACCTGCAAGTTCGGTCATGAGCGGAGGTGCGCTGTCCTTTTCAACTGCGTTGGATGTTGTGAGCAGTCATTCGACGTCGAAGTCTTTACAGCGCGTCAAGCAGCCAATGATCCAATACGCGAAGTGGCTCGACGACATGTTCGTCAAATCCTGGAAGGAGTCGGCATGAGCAATATCAGAGAGCAGCTAATGGCGAAAACGGCGAATTTGCCTACCCCGGCCGATTTCAAGGGTGACAGTAAAAAAGATAAATCCGGTCGCGGCCCGCAGACGATGCCAGGTATCACCAGTGCGCTCGCTGCGGCGCAATTGCGAATTCAGGAGCTGGAAGCAAAAGGAATCGCAACAGATATTGAAGTGGATTTTGTGACCCCAAATCCGTGGCAGCCACGACGCCAATTTAATGAGGCGAAACTTGCGGAGCTCGCTCGTTCCATCGGCGAAGTCGGTTTGCTACAGGCTGCGACAGTCCGCAGAGTGGGGGACGGGTTCCAGCTCGTCGCTGGGGAACGGCGTTGGCGAGCGCACAAGTTGCTTAACAAGCAGAGCATTCGAGCGGTGGTGATTGAATGCAGCGATCAGGATATGGCCGCTTTAGCGTTGATGGAAAATGTCACGCGCGATGATCTTACCGACTACGAAATTGCAATTGCGGTTCGCCGCGCAGAGAGCGAGTTTCCGCAACGTACCCGGCTCGCAAAGGTTATGGGCGTGACTCGGAACGATCTATACAAATTTCTCGCGTTCGATGAACTGCCTGACTTTATCAAGAGTGATCTTGATCTTAATCCATCGCTGTTAGCCGCGAACTCCGCGCAGGAGATTGCCAATGCGCTCAAGAAGACGGGGGAGGCAGGGCTAAAAGCAATAAAAGACCTTTGGCCGCTTGTTGTGAATGGTGATTTAGTTCCGTCGAAGGTCGCTGCATCGATCAATGCGCAAGTAACTAGAGGCGTTTCGGCTGCGGATGCTGGTGGGCGCAGCATTCTCAAAATCTTTTCAGGAAAGATTCAGGCCGGCAGCATCACCAAAGACGTGAAAGGTTTGACGATCAAATTCAAGGCCGGAGTGGTGACTGAAGAGCAGGAGACTCTGCTCCGTGAGCAGATTGGAAAGATGTTTTCAATTACGGAGTAGAAGGCAATCCTACCTTTACGGGTTGCTCTTACTGAACGGGTAGCGCTTTGGATCCGCAGTCTTGGTGACTCTTGCACAAAATTGCGTGCGTCGGAAAGTGTTCTGATCAGAACACTATTTATTTGTTCTGCGCATTCAGCCTGCTCCCGTAGCAAGGATAACAATCATCGTGCGCCCAAAACACCATGTCGTGATTGAACAAGTATCAATCGCGAGGTGGGAATAGCACGCAGCCCGCGCTGACCGTCGTTACAGAATTGGTGGGAAGACACATTTCGAATTTGATGAGCGACCGGCTTAAGCACCGCGTGTGGATCACTGTAGCGGCACAAACACGCTTTCTTAATATCGAGGCGAGCGGCGAATGACAGCTGGCAGCAGCGCGAACCCGAGGAAGTTGTGCGTTCACGTTTAATGATGCTGGATTCAGTTCGGCGTGCAAGTTGGCGCACGCCTTTTTTTGTAAGAGGGCTGTGTTCGTCGTGCTTGCAAGAGACCGGACTCACATGCAAGGGCCCGTGTCAATCTCTGCCGCCCAGCGCTAAATGAATGGTAAGCGCCGTGTGCACCGCAGTGTTTTGGTGAAAACCGCACAAAATCACACGCGTTGGAAAGTGTTCTGATCAGAACACTTTCTACTTTGATCTGCTCATCCATCCTGCCCGACAGCGCGGGTAACAATCATCGCCCGCTCAAGGCACCCCTTCGTCAATAAACGATTGTTGATTGCGAAATAGGACTGGCATGCAGCTCGTGCTAGCCGTCGTTACAAATTGGCTGGAAGACATATTTAGAATTTAGTATGCAACCCTCTAAAACACCGTGTGTGAATCACCAGAGCAGCGCGAAGGCCGGAAAGAGGTGCGGTCAATTTTTTGATGACGCAGGATTCAAGTCGGCGTGCAAGTTGGCGTATGTTTTTTTAAGAGGGCTGCGTTCGCTGTGCTCGCTAAAAGGCGGGACAGCTACGCAATGAGCCTTGTCGGTGTTGACAACCCTGCGCTAAAACTGTTGCTACCGTAGTCTGCTTTGCCGCCTACCAATGAGGTGTGTTCAAAGCAAGCGCTCTCGCCCGCTAATCGATAGAAACAGTTGAACGCGCGCTGTATTAAGGTCCGCTTTCAGCACTTAGTACGGTGCCCGAATCATTGCGTCGTGTTAGATGTCGCTGCCTAACAGTTCGCAACTCTCTTGGCGTCAACACTCTCAAGTCGCGTTTATAAAACCGTTCTAATCAGAACACTTTTTCGTTCGCTGCGAGGGGTGTTTTGCAGCCTCAAGACACTAGTCAATTGCAGTCGTGCTGGCGATTTGTAACGAACTAGACTGATCGTTTCACCGGGACCGCATGTGAGGCGCTTCGAGCGTGGTGTAGAACGGGACGCGAGAAGGGTTTCTTACCTTTGACTGCGATGACGCTGACGCGCAATAAAGAGCAACAACGGGCGGTGCGAAGGACTCACGGAAAATGTAATACGCGATGGGAGATCGTTGCGGCAATGTCGCGCGGACTTGGACGTTTGTGTCTTTTCTTTAATCAGTTTCTTCCAGTCGCATTACAGCTTGCCCTGCAGGTTTTTGAGTCGGCAGACAGGCAAGCGTACGCCTGTATGAACCACATTACCGGCAGTCCCTGTGCTTGTCGAAGTGTGAAAAACACGAGATTGGCGCGTGCGAAAGTGAACACGATCAGTGCTGGGTGGCCGGCATTGAAAGGCACTGAAGCGCAATCTGATCATGCGCCTCACGAACGAGATCCATCCGATGCAAGCGCTTTGATTCGCTTTCCGTTGGAGACAACTAAATTCTCAGCGAATTAAGTTTTTCCAACTTCACAGTCCCTGCTCGGCGCCGTTTAACAGGGTGCTGCATTGTCGCTGCCGAATACGCTCTAACTGAGCTTTAAGGTTTTACTGCGATCGCTGCAAATATGCATTAGCTGTAACAAACCGCAGAGGTTGCTAACGCGTGGGGGATTGAGCTTGAGAGCACTCAAATCAATCGCTAATCCGTGTAACAGCGTGCGCATGAAGCTAATTAGTAATGCCCCGACGCAAGGCTAGTGGAGCCCGTTTTCGACATGAGCTTGCGGGATTGGGTGCTGTGTATACATACAGCTCTAAGACGAAGCCATGAGTAAATGACCGCAATCAGGGAGATCTTGCGATGGGTAGTTGGTCATTGGAAAGCAGTGCTGCCTACGTCGCTCCTGTTTATTATCGCCGACGCGTGGACGCTGTATTTGTCGGTCGTAGGTCACCGAATCGACTCTTGAAGCGCGAGTTCAAGTGAGCTGGGCGACTTGATAAAACCCACTGACACTGTCCCGGCGAACAACCTCATATCCTGCTACCTAGCAGGCAATTGATTTCCGTCTCCGATCGTGAAACAATTTAAAATTTTCACCGACCAGATTTTATTTAGCGTTATCAATGACTTATTGCGTGTTTATGAGATTGTTTCACGAGATTGTGCGTGCGCTCTGCCGTTCGACGGGCAAGATACGCGACAATGTCTAATTCTCACCAAAATCCGTTGAGTGTGGCCGATCGCGTACTTTTCACTACGTGTATTGTAACCATCAGTACATGCATAGTTCGATGCCACCTAATTCTCGGCCGATAAATCTCAATGCATCGAAACTGCACTGCAGAAAAGATACAACCCCCTCCAGTTGCTTGTACCAAACGGCGAAGCCCTAGATTCTAGTGAAGAATCTTTAATTTGGAGTGGTACTGCGTCTCGAAGGCGAATAGGTTGACCGATGCAGGCTTCTGCGCGGGCAGCGGCTCGCCAAGGTAAGAAAAAACGTAAATCGCCTTGCGCATGTCCACAGGATCACGGCTGATGTATGCGCGAACGTCCGAGGCAATCAGCGCACCGGCCATCTCTGAACTGTCCAAGCACCAATCGAACGATGAGCTCGGCATTAAACCCGCTTAGCTCGATGCGAACGCCAGCCAGCCAAAGCACCACTCGGTCACGCGAGTACGATGCGTGCAACGGCGGTGTTGCGTCGGGCGACAACGGCATCGAACCTGTATCTGTATAGGACACAATGAATGCCGCATCTGTAGTAATTGCAAGCTCCAGTTGGTTCTCTTTGAGGGAATCCGAAAACTTCTTGCGCCACAGACCAAACGTGCTGACCGCGAGTCCGCGCTCTCGGGAAAACCGTCGGCCGCCGAGTCCACTCGCCTTCTACGATGACACTATCTCCCGCCAGAATACTTCGCCTGATGCGGTCGGGGTCTGCCCAGCGGGGTTGCCGCTTTACTGATTTCACCTTCCATCGCATTGCCTTTGTTCTTACGAAACTAGTACCTTCGTATCCATGGTGTCGTAATTCGAGCCGGATACGCTGACGATTACGCACTTAGATGGAAATCAAATGATGTGCCGTCGGCGGGTTCCGCGTGTTCACCTGTGCGGCGGTGCACGATTCTCTACTAGGGGAGGGGAGCAATCACGACTTTTCTGATAATTAAAAAATGCAACTAACCGTCTGTTCCTTTCAACTGCGGAAAGTTAAATGCTCTATACATCGTCGAGCAAGGGTATAGCGAATCGTCCCGCAGGCTGCTGCCAAGTTGCCGTTGTTTGCAAATTCATACGTCGCTGGACCGACTAAAAGCCAACGTAATATAGTGCCGGCAGCAAATTTGACCCCAGCGCCGCACAGGAGCAGCGGTTTGTTAGACAAATCACTCCCAAACGGAAATGTCGTGATTTTATTGCGTGAAATTGCTTGTGGGCGACGCACGATTCACATTTGGTCCATCTTATGTGTGGTGTGAGCCGATGAGCTCAAACAGTTAGCGTCCTCGAACCCGTACCATCGTGACAACGACGGATCGGTTATCTTTAAGTTCAGGAGGACTTCTAGGTAGGCTGCCATCTGTCCTTCTTTTATCGTTTCGTGACAAAGCAATGTCTAACGTCGTTTTGAGCAGCACTGAGTACAAAGGCATTCACGGCGATATCATCGCAATCACCGAGGGCAGCCGCCGAGCCGCAGCGCTCAGCGTGAACGCGGCAATGACCGCAACCTATTGGGAATTTGGCCGACGTGTCGTCGAGTTCGAACAAAGTGGAAAAACCGGGCAACGTATGGTCAAGCGCTGCTTGTTCGACTGCTGTCTCACGGTCCAGACAGTTGCGCTTGGGATAAATGCGGAAGCCACCGACCGTCTTGCCGGTCACCAGCCGTCAGGCGTTTGTATGCGGATTTCACGTTGCGCCTGGATAGCTTCAAGGTGCTTGACAATTTGCTGAGCGAATTTCCGAAGAGTTTGGATGTCGCTGACTTCGATTTCCCGTGCTCGCGTGTCCGTCACGCACAGCGTACCGAGAGGAAGGCCACCAGGCATGCGCAAGACCACCCCTGCATAAAAACGCACTCGGCGCTCGTCGGTTACGTTCGGATGGCTGGAAAATTTTGGGTGTACGGATGCGTCCGAGATCGTCAGCACATCCCCCGACTCAATCGCGCTCGCGCATAAACACTGATGGTTGGGTTGCTTTTCGCGTACACCTCCCCACGCAGCCTTACACCACGTATGTGCGTCATCGATAAAGTTGATCAGCGCGACCGGTACGCGCAGCGCAGAAGCGGCTAGTTCGACCAGCGCGTCGAAGTGATCTTCTGCAGGCCCGTTGAGAATGCCCAACAATTTAAGCTGCGAGAGTCGACCTGGATCGGAGAGTACATTGGCGGTCGACATGATGGGGGCAGATTCAAGGGGAAAGCCTTGAGCCAGCAATGGGCATTCCCACGACAAGAAGAAAATAGGCTTGCTTGCTGGTTTGTGAGATGTTTAAACCGAGCAGTTGCCTTTTTCGCTAAAGAGTTCACGCCGGAGAGGGCGAGGCCATGAACAGACCTTCAACTGGCGCCGAATAATTGAAGTTTGCCTCCGGAAGGGTGGGCAGGAGCCGGAGCGGTCGGTAATTGACTGGGTCCTCGACATGCAGCGCATTGACCGAATTGCGGCTCGTCGATCGCGAGCCGCATTGGAGCGTCTCGTGCATCCGTAATCACGACAGTCGGCATCGCCGGTATCCTCCCTCTACGTAAGTGATAGAGGACATTACGGGCTCCGGTCGTTCGCCAATTCCCCCAGGCCGTCATTAGATTTTTAGAACGGCTAGGCCACTCCGAAACTTGACCGTTAGAGGCAATGCCGGTTAGTTGACCGTGACCGGGGCAATCGTATTCCGGAGGTAATGCGACAGTATCAACCTGTCGCCATCATATTTGTCCGCCGTTGCGCGCAGCGACCGCAACGATGGTCGGTGAGTCAGCAAGCGGAACGAAGCGACGTGTCCCGCCGTCGAGCGCATCGATGTTACCCGTCTCGATGTCATAGACCCAACCGTGCAGGTTCATGCGCTCCTGTTCGAGCGCGAGGGCCACCGACGGATGCGTACGCAGGTTCGCCAGTTGCGCGATCACGTTTTCACGCACGAGGCCGTCGAGCTTCGCGCGAGGCGTGTCGAACCGATGCGCCGCATTGATCGCTTTCGCGGCGTCTGAGTGACGCAGCCAGTTCGCGACCGCCGGCAAATGATCCAGACACGTGCAGCGCGAAATTGCACCCATCGCTCCGCAGTCAGAGTGGCCGCAGACCACGATGTCTTGCACGCCCAGCACCGCAACTGCATATTCGACTGTGGCCGACACGCCGCCCGGTTCCGGACCGTACGACGGCACGATGTTGCCCGCGTTGCGGATCACGAACAGCTCGCCCGGCTCACGCTGTGTGAGCAGTTCGGGCACGACGCGGCTGTCCGAGCAGGTGATGAACAGCGCTTTCGGATTTTGCGTCGTTGCTAGCTGCCTGAAAAGCTCGGCGCGTTGCGGATAGACTTCACGCTGAAAGCGCAGAAAGCCGTCGACAATGTCACGCATGGCGTCCTCCAAATTCGAATGCGGGATGCTGGCACGACCGTTCGATACGCCATCGCGCCGCTGTGGCCGCCATTATCGCTGACATCGTACTATCAGGATTGCATTTAAAGAAACGCCTTTGTGGGCGTGGTCAAGGCGTTTCTCGAGAAAAGCATTCATCCTCAAGGACTCGAAATATTAAGCGCCGCCCGCAACCAGACACGCAACAGAGCAACGGCCTCCGGACACCGGATACACACTCCGATTACCTCTCTAACCTGCAATGCCGTGTGTTCGCCTTCAGCGCATCAAAAGATCGCCTAGTATCGCGATCCAGATACTCCAACAGATTGCGGTACGGCGGGTTATTGGACTGACGCTTCGTGGAGAGTGCGATTCAACTAGCACACCAACCGGTCATGTCTTGCAACGATCGCGCGAAGTAACCTGCCCGAGATTCTTCGCCTGGAGATCGCCTTCACGCACGGGCGCCCCTTGGAAAACGACCTAGGTAACTTGGGCGTCGTTAGGTGATCGTCAAATGGAGCGTAGGGCCTTGGGAAATAGCTCTGCAAATATCTGAAGGCAATGACATTCGAAAGAGACAAAACCTTCAAGTACGCCATCGTTTCAGGCACTTTCAGATCCGCTAGCTTGGGCTTTTTCTGCGAATCTCGAAACTCAAAAAATTAACTGATCTTGCGCCAAAATTTCAAGCAAGCGACGCTCGTCGGCTTGCTGAAAATGGCCCGAGCGCAGGGCTCGGCAGCGCCACTTTTCAAAGGCGTCATGCGCAGAGCGTCTGTAGGCATCGCACCCAAGTGTTCCGGCTGGAAGCATTCCAGCTAGATCCATATATGCTTGGATGATTTCGGTGGCATCCTGCGTCGCACGATCGTAATTAAAATCTATCCAATTGCGAAAGATTTTCGTTTAAAAATACTCAAAAAACCCGCGTTGTCACGGGTTGCCAATGAAATTGCCGTGCTTATAAGCGCAACGGTCATTTTCAAGCTCTCAGGTTCGCTTCCATGCACCTCGTTTTATTTTTAGCTGTCGCGCGTATCTTTTTGAAGATAAGCAAGCTTAGTATCAACGCGATGCTATTCAAACGTATTTGCATTAGATGAGGGGTGTCCGAAACCCTCGCCGTGCTAATAAGAATCTGGTTCCCCCGCCAGCATGGCGTTTACCCATTGAACCACAGTAATTTTGGCCTCTCTCGTGAGAGCAGCCTTGTCTGACAATTGTTATTAGCAGACAAGCGTTTAATGCGTAAAATCAGGGTATTTCCATTTCGCGCCCGTCCCAGAGCTAATGATCTGCTTTGAATCGCGGGTTTTCCCTTACTTCTCGGCTTACGTGCAGACGGGGAGGGCGCATGGCTAATCAGGCGCAGCAGATCCCGCTGCCCACGCCGCGGACCTATACGCGCACCGATTTCGCGGCGTTGCGTGCGTTCGTGCAGCACATCTCGACCTCCGTCATCGCGCATCGGTATTACGATCCGGATGACCGGGAAGTCTCGCCGCAGGCGGCTACCACTGACGCGATGGAGCGATTTCTGCGCACGATGCTCGACGATCTCGTGCAGCTTGCGCTGCGCAGCGGCTCAGCTGCGCTCGCCGCGCATTTGAAAGCGTCAATCAAGCAGCACGGCAGCGCAAAGCTCACTGCGGTCACGTTGCGGATGGTCGAGCAGGCCTCGGTACTCGCGGCTGCGGCTCCCGCAGCGGATCATCACGTTGGCCTCTGGCTGCGACCGCTGGTGACCAAACGACTGACGGCCGAGCGGATCACGACACTCGGCGAACTCGTTGCGTATTGCAATTCGCACGGCGGCAGCTGGTGGCGCTCGGTACCCCGGATCGGCGCACACCGGGCGAGCGTCCTGGTTGCCTGGCTGCGTCGTCACGAGCAGGCGCTCGGAATAAGGGTGGATGACGATGTCAATGCGGGTCCGCTCGTCCCGGCGGTGGGTGTCGGCAACGTCGTCGTGGTCGGCGGTTCCATCGACGCGCCGCTCCTTGCACCGTTTGAGCGACTCGCTATCCCGACCACCTTATCCGGTGAGCATGGGGTTAACCGTGCGCGCGAGTTCGCGTTCATCCGGGCTGACCACGATTTTGCTGCAGTCCACGCGTATCTGGATCGTTATCGCGACCGGCCGCCGACATTGCGGGCGTACACGCGTGAACTCGAGCGTCTGGTCCTGTGGCTTGTAATTGTGCGGGGTATCGCACTCTCGTCGATGACGGTCGAAGATTGTGAGGCGTACAAGGATTTTTTAAAGGCGCCGAGCGCGACCTTTGTCGGGCCGAAACGACCGAGGTCGAGCGGGCGGTGGCGGCCTTTTACGCCCGAGGGCTTGTCGCCCGACAGTCAGGCGTACGCAGTGCGTGCGATCCGCGCGGCGTTCGCGTGGCTCACGACCGTCCGGTATCTCGGCGGCACCCCGTGGAGTGCAGTCACCGATCCGGCGACGACCACGCGCGAGGTCGAAGTGCAGGTCGAGCGGGCGTTATCCACCGATCTTTGGACTCGCGTGCGCGCGGAACTCGATGCCCGATGCGACGGCGAGGATCTCGGCGGCTTGACTCCGACCGAGGACGAAGCGCGCCAGTGGCGCATCGCGCGTGCGGCCATTTTATTGATGGGGAATTCGGGAGTGCGGCGTGACGAAGCGGCCAACGCCCGTCGTGAAAACTTGAGTGTCGCGGTCGTCACGGCGACGGGCTCGTCGACCAAATCGTCAACCGACTCGTCAGCCAACTCGTCAGCCAACTCGTCAGCCGACTCGGCCACCGAGCAGCGCGCGGTGTGGGCGCTGGGCGTGATCGGCAAACGCCGCAGACAGCGCACGGTCCCCGTAAGCGCGGCGACGGTCGCCGCGTTGCGTGCGCACTGGGCGGATCGGGAACTGGACTTCGATGCAGCTTGGGGTCAGGGACCCCTGATCGCACCGGTGGTGATCAATGGGACCGATGCATCGCTGGCGAAGCATGGCGAAGTGTCGGACGGAGAGGGTGCGACTGTCCACCGGTTTTACGCACCCTACGCGGCAGACGCACTGGCAAGACTCGTGCGCGCAGCCATCCGACGCATTGCGGAAGCATTGTTGCGGGAAGGGGCACTGTCGCACGGTGCGCACGTCAAACTCTTGGCCACCTCGGCGCACGCGTTCCGGCACACCTTCGGCACTCAGACGGTGGCCCGCGGCATGCCGATCGATGTGGCGCAACGAATATTGGGTCACGCGTCGCTGCAAACGACATCAATCTACGTGCGGGCCGAGCGCCAGCGCATGCTGGATGAAGCGGCGAAATATTATTCGGAAGATGTAAGCTAGTCTCGTGCGCTGGACCCGAAGCAAAAGCAAAACCGGTGAGCTCCTCCGCACTTGTTGCTGCGGCGCTCGGTAGGTTTGCTGCGTAAGGTAGCCTCCGCCTCAGCATGCATAGCGGCGCTTACCATTCATCAATGGAGAAAGACAAGCATGATTAAGCAGGAATTGATTGACGCAGTGGCAAGCGCAGTGGCATCGCGAAATCGGCGGCAGAAGAAGCCATCAATGCATTCCTGGACACCGTGACGAACGCGGTGGTCAAGGGCGATGCGGTGCAGTTGATCGGGTTCGGGTCGTTCAGCATGGGCGCGCGCGCCGCGCGCAATCCGAAAACCGGCGAGCCGCTGCAGATTGCCGCGTCGAAGACGGTCAAGTTCACGGCCGGCAAAGCGTTCAAGGACGCCGTGAACAAATAGTCAGTTAGATGGGTTTGGCGCCTGCGTGGATTGCAGGCGGTGGCGATGAGCTCGGCTTAGTAACTGCGGCTTCATCCTAGAACAATTGATTGTCAAGCAATTGAGGTTTCCACTTCACCGCGCTGCGTCGCTCGACATGGTCGACGTACAGCGAACGGATCGATCAACTTCTTCCTGTTCAGCGTATAGCGCAGGCGCGTCCTCGTCGCGGTCGCAGTCGATTTCGTTACAGCGCTTGTCGCTAGGGGCGCGGCGCGATAGATAGTCGTTGTGGAACGTGACTTGCGCGCGAGCGGAACATGAATAATCCGAATATCCGACCGACTGCACCGACAGCCCACGACCTTTTTGTGATGGGTCGGGCTGGCTAATGCTCGGCGCCATCCCGACTATTTGCGGAAGCGCGTCTGGCTAGGAGTCGCGGCGTTGTTAGCAGCGGCGAGCCCAATAGCGTCTACCGATGCAATGAGAAGCGCTATTGCCGCGATTATCGATACTCGTTTGCGCCGCTCCCTTTAAGGCGATAGTGCACCACGCCGACTAGCAGTCGACCTCATTGGGTTATCGATCGGTGCTGCGATACCATCCGCCGCGGCAGGCCTGATCCTTCCACGCATTAGGGTTCATTGTTTGCATGCTTTTATTGCTGCGCGCAGATTATCTACTCCACGGGAGCGCAGTTAAAACCGGAGGCAGCCGGTAAGGCAGCGTAGCCATATATTTGTTGCCTTGCGATCAATTGGAGTCTGTCATGCGGATGATCATTGAGGCGCGAATTGACGACGGCCCTGAAGACTCGTCGCACATGGCGTAGCGGTGGAATCTTCGAGGGACGTATTGGTACCTACAATCCAATGGCCGATACCTCGTCAACTACGGGTGGCGCTATCGGCGCGGCATGCCAATCAGCAGCAGCATCGCGGAATCGGCGGTCAATGAAGTCGTGAGCCTCCGCTGTGCGAAGGAGCGGCGGATGCGCTGGACCGATAAAGGCGCGCGCCCGCTCGTTCAAGTTCGGGTCGCCGTACTTAACGGGGATCTAAAAAGGCGAGAAATGCCGGAACCGCTGTAATTCTGCGCAGAGCGGAAACGTGACGATCGCTGCCAATGTGTTGCCTAGCCCTGCTTCCTTCGATTTTGACTGCACTCAAAGGCCGTGTCCATAGCCCATGGCCTTCCAGGGATACTACCGGTGTCTTGTCGATCTTCGAACGACCGTGTAGACAAGACGGGTAGGAGGTTGCCACGGCTTAAGCGGCCTGAAATTTTTGATGGCCTATAACAGATTAGCGTCGGCACGCGTGAAAATGAGTAAGCGTACATGAGGGAGCAGGCTCATCGGTTAAATGAAGCATACCAATCACTTCGCGTGGTTTGCCACTCTATCCCGTCTAGTCGGCGATAGACATCAAGCCAAGCCGCTACAAACTGTTCAAGCTGCGTGGGCTGAGATTCGAAAATACTGTACACACCGGCATTGGAGTCGAAGAAATAGAGAACGCCCCCGCGACTACGATAAAACGCGATCGCGTGTCCCGGGCCGTCACATCGGTCAATTTCAACCAGTACTGCATTTCCCTTCGGGAGCCCCGAGCCTGCAAAGCTGATGCAGGCTCCAGCGACGCGTATAGGGCTGAAATCCGCCCCCTTTGTGACCAAAGTTTGCGGCTCGTAGGCGCTGGGCTGTAGACCTAGATCTCTGGCGACCTGGCTTCTGCCGCCACTGACTACGGAACCGTGCGTGATCGCACCGTAGAGCATCGTGGTCTGATTGCGCACGCCACTCTTTCCTTTATCCGAGAGTTTCTCGAGCACGGATCCTTTAGCCGGTGATAGACCTGCCCTCAAGCGGGAAACGGGATTCAACGGGTTTGAAAATCGCTTCACGTCACTAGTCAACAGGCGGCCGTTAGGGCGCACCAGACTATTGGAGGCGGCTAACTTTTCTTTGATCCAGTTCAAAGTAACGCCCATACACACGCCGTTTGCTAACTTGTCCGAATAGTTGGCTTGCATTGATTCTTTGTTGACCAGGCCGTATGAGTCAGCCTGGGCAAATTTGTATTCTCGGCGGCCGTGTTTCTCCAACGCGCTGAAGTTTCTTCCCATTTTTGATTCCTTTTGAGTCTTGCAGTTATGCGGAAACCCCGCGAAAGCGAAGGCTTCCCAAAAGCTCATTGACTCTGTGGACGTCAGGCTCCGATGGCATCCCTAACCGAAACAGTGCCGGATTGAACCGCTTTAATATGTTCCGGACCAAGACAGTTTCCTCCAATTCCCCAGTCACCTGCCTTGATCTCTTCAAATATAACCCAAGTAATAGGGCGCATATTTTCGCCTTCGATCTCAACTAGCGCGTCAGTGATTTTTTTTATCGCGAGCTGCTTCTGTTCAGACGTAAAAGCACCTTCGATTCCCTTGATTGTGATAAGTGGCATATCGTTTCCTGTTCATGTTAAAACTGCGTGGATACGCGCTTCCGGTAAACTGGAGCGAGACTAGTTAGGTTTTGAAAGCTCTTGCGGTGCTGTATGTGTCTCAATTCAAACAGTCTTCACCCACCGGACATCCCTGCACCCGCCCAAGCATTGTATTGACACGAAAGTGGAGGTTTTACTGAAGCAGATGAGCGAAGCGTCGAAATCGAACGGTATAGGCATCGTCCCGAATTTGGGATCATCCTGGCTGTATGACGGTTGTTGCGAATCCACGCTCACCCCGCACCGCCCAATGAGCCGATCAGTTCGAGCAAGCTAGTCTCGGCGTCGCACGCTGCAAACTCCGCCTCCATCTCTTTTGCCCGACGACGATAATCGGGCATATCAAGTACCTGGCGCACTGCGCAGCGTACCGCCTCTGACTTAGCCCGCGAGGTGTGTAAGTCCACGCCGACGCCCGCCCAATGCACATGCGCTGCGACCTCCTCCTTGTCTTCGCTTAGGCCAGCAACCACCATCGGGACACCGTAAGCAAGCGCCATATTGACGGTGCCATATCCGCCGTTGGTGACAAGGACGTCGACGAATGGAAGGATCCTCTCGAAGGGCAAGAATGTCTCCACATATGCATTCGATGGTAACTCGAGGGCGATACTATCCAAGGTTTGGCCGCCTGTGGTGACGATAACGATTACGTCGTGCTCGTTCTCCAATCCAATTAATGACGGTTCGATCAGTTGACTCATGTCTCGGTTGGCGACGGTACCTTGAGTAACGAGTACTACTCGCTTGGAACGATCCCGCGATTCCCACCAATCGGGCACCACGGACTGACCAGAGGCCATTGGCAGACGTCCAATGTGGTGGACGTTCGAAATGTCGTGGGGATAATCAAAACTAAGAATTCCCGGATGAATGTACAAATCTGAAAGCACCGCCAACGATTCCAACACTGGAACCTCCAAAGGCCTAATGCCGCATTCATGCAACGCGCTGGCAAAGGCGGCCTGAACGGGGTCCAGAATTGACTCTCGATAGTGGACACGTTCGGTGACCCAATCGTCAGCGGTCACGCCGGGTCTCTGAGGCACGTCCTTGCCGCTATGGACATTCAACACTGAAATTCCAAGATGAACGATTGTGGCTCGTTCGGCACGCGGGCGTAGCAAGAGGGGAAGCGTTCCAAAAAAGAAAGAATCGGCAAGAATAATATCGGCCGCAAAGATCTCTAACGCATAGCGCAGGTTCGACGCCTGACTTGCAATGCCCGCTGCAATGTAATGTTCAAGGCCGAAGCGGAGTTGCTCGAGACCCGCGGGCATTTGCGCGAACTCTGGATGGGCGGCAATGAATTTTCCCACAAATGTGCTGGTTTCCGCTGGCTCCGCGATGAACGCAAGTCCTGCCGCTTCGACCATGCCTCTCAGTTCATTGGACGTGGTGACCATCACTTCGTGCTGCTGCGCCAAAACTCTGCCTGCAGATAGCATTGGATTAAGGTGGCCGGGGATACCGAGAGACGCTACGAGAATCTTCATTTGATTGTTGTCCGGTTGGGTCCGACGAGATATCTCAGTCGGATGGAACTGCAGTGGCTTGTGCAGGGAGAACACCAATGGCGCTCTCTATATTCCATTGCTGCAGGAATATTTAAGATCAGGCCATGGATGCAAGTCGGTGCGCATGGTTAAGCTAAAAGGGCGACATGAACTCGCATACGCCGCATTCATTGGCGTAGTGGATGCGGAAGGTGGATGTTTACCGACATAACGGTAAGGATTGCTGATGAAAAGCTGGTCGTTAGTCGTAGTCTGGTCCATGTTTTTAACGGAAGATTTCTGCATTCCCTAGCTCGCAACGCTGTTTGTCTCCAATACATCTACGCAATGACAGAAGATCCGTGTCGGCTTGTTACGGTCCGGTCTTGGTATGCAATGGAATAAATCTCGGCCTAAAGTGTTTGCCAAATCAGACCCACATCTTCTGTGTGCTTGCGTTCGCCTGGTCGACGACGAGATCTACAACCTTATATCCAAAATGATCATTGATTCTGACAGCATCCGACCCGACACATGCCATAAAGTCCAACCACGACAGGCTCGTGCCGGAAAACAAGAGCTCATCTATGCCGAAGGTATATCGACGGAGACAGTCGGCTCACAAGGCATAAACATGCAACTGGTAACCTTATTGCCTCTGGTCCGTGCAAGAGCGCACAAGCATCGGGCACACGAAACAGCCATCTACGTGATCAGCGGAAATTCCAGCGTCTGGTTTGGCGAAAACCTGGAAAACCACGAGAACGTCGGAGCGGGTGAGTTCTTTTATATTCCAGCGGACGTTCCTCACATGCCGTACAACGCGAGCAGTTCCGAGCCCTGTATTACCGTTATTGCCCGCACTGACCCTAATGATCGGGAAAGCGTAACGCTTTTGCCAAATCTTGACGGGCTTCATACTTGATTCGACGTGCTCAGCGCAGGGTGTGCCCCGCTGATGCACAGGATCATGTACGGACCCTTAACATTTTATTGCGATCAAACTGCTTGCCGGTTGCAAACTGCCCCACATGTGGGCGTGCACTCGGGTTGTAGCTTCGCCCCCATTTATCGAGGAATCAAAATGTCGCCGACAAGCAGGATCCTTCATCATGAAGGCGGTGGAGCTGCGATTGATTGCGGCCAACCCATCCCGCACGGGCCGAACCATGGGCTAACGTTTGGTTTGCTCGAAGGCCTGGTGCAAACGCGCCTCCCCGCTCCGCCTGAACAACATGTCATCTACCAACTCTCTACGACTCAAGCTGACGGACTGCGAGAATATCCCAATGGAAGCACTGTTTCATTTCACAAACGGCGCGGCGCTATCACGATCGCACCTGCAGGCAAAGTTGTCCCCATGTGGTTGCTAGCGCCCGCGACGTTCATCTCATGCGCACTCGACAATGCGCACGTGTTGTCGGTGATTGAAGAACTGGATACACCATGCGTTGTGTCCCCCGTATTCGCCTCGGGTCTACATGATCGGTCGATTGAGATTTTGCTCCAATTGCTTCGTAGCGAACTGGCTTCGGGCAGTCCATCCGGTTCTTTCTATTCAGATTCCCTTTCTCATGCGTTGGCAGTGCGTTTCATTCTTAGCGGTCAGGAACACTTAAAACCCTCCACCGGAATTGAGTCTGGGTTGCCGCAGCACATTACGAAGCGTGTCAAAGATCGCATAGAAGCGAACCTTGGGCATTCGCTCAACCTCGAGGAGCTCGCTAGTGTGAGCGGATACAGTCGCGCACATTTTCTGCGCATGTTTCGAAAAACGGTTGGGCAGACGCCGCATCGTTACGTCCTTGACCGCCGCATCGCTCAGGCACAGCGCATGTTGAAAGACGGTCAGGATTCGCTTGTTGAGATTTCGTTCGCGTGCGGCTTCTCCAGCCAGGCTCATATGTCCGCGAGCTTCAGGAAGCTACTGGATACAACCCCTGCTCAGTATCGAAAGACATCCTGAGGCTCAATAATCGTTTCAACCGGGCTGAAAGGACATCAGCGATCCATGTGAACTGATGCCGCCAGAATAGCTTTCGCGGTCTCAAGAAATCGCGGTATCGAGGAGTGACTTGTATGGACCATTCGCAAGATGCCATTGGTCGTGCATACGCCTATTACTTGTTCTCCAGCAATTCCGGACAACACCATGGGTCCCCAAAGTGCAGAAAGTTCAACAGACCCATAGTCGGAGGGAATCGGCGCAGGTCCCAGATTGCTTAAGAGCAGGTCACAGGCTAGGTGGTTGGTCAAATAGGTAGCCGCGTCCTCGACGCTTGGACGTGACCCCATCATTAACTGCGCCTCTGAGAGGCTGCTCAATACCGCTTCTCTTGTCTCGCTTGGAGCAACCCGTTGTTTCATCGATCGTGCGAGCGGCCAGAACGGCGCGTCGGCCGGGCTCGCATCAGGGGTAGCGGTGAGCGTGATATGCACGCCAGCCGCCCTGGAGGCATCCGGCGCTAAATGGCGGATGTCGATCGGTGTGAGCAGGCGGCGCGGCCGCTCGGAGCCCTGTGGCATTAACGTTTGCGCCGCTTTATGGATTGCCGCAGCGACGGCTCCGTACACAGTCGTCATTTCGCCGCGGCATCGCTCGATGAGTGCACGGGTCAGATCGCGCGTTAGAGCGAGTGCGATGACATCAGGTAGCGTTGAGTCGACAGTCCGATAGGATTGGGGCGCAGGTGCCAGGCTTTCGTCGACGGGTTTATCGGGACGAGCCTCATCGACCCTGGCGATTTCGTTAACCAGTATACTTTCAAGCGGCAAGGATAACGGCAATGGTGACAACGTTTCTCCGTCAAGCGCGCGCAAGACATCCTCTATAAAAAAGCACGCGCCTCTGCCGTCCATGATTGAATGGTGGGCGATCACGATCAGCGCGGTGCCTCCATCGGATTCGAGCAACGCTGCGCGCAGCAGAGGTGGGTGAGCGCTGTCGAATGAGTTCGCTAATTCCTTCGACACTTCCGCCTGCCAGCTCGCGCCAATTGCATCGATGACGCGAAGCGAGATCGATGCGTCGGTTTGCGCGTAGAAGCATAGGCCGTCCGCAGCGTCGTCCTTGATGCATGCTGATAAGAGGGGGTGTTTACGTTGCGCAGACTGAAGTGCTGCCCGCCAGTCCATGACCGGCCTTGTTCCCTTAATTTCGGCGACCACTGCAAAATGGACAGGATGCGCCTGGTTCAACAGCCAGAACGTGTGCTCTGCAGCGCCGGCGGCCCGAAGATATACATCGCCATGGGTGACTGTTAAGCGGCTTTCAGTTTCTATGGTTGTAGGTGTCATCTAGTGTCTTGCGTCATAGGGCGACGTTGACGACCTATCCTCATGCTAAAGCTTCGATAGGTGCGTTTGATATTCAAGGGATTGGCTTTCGCTCACATTGAACTTACTTTAGCGCCTGCGGCCGAGCGGCTATTTCAGAAAATTGCGCTTTTTCATCGGAGTGCGAAAGTCTTTTCGTGGACCGTCGGTAGAGGAGATTAGGCGACGAGTTAGATGCGAGGGAAGAGCAGGGTATCAAAGGCGCGATCGGCGAAGTGTTATATGTTGACCGTAATAGTCCTCAACGCTCACAACTGCATGACATCTTCGCACTTGCTTACGCATTTCCGTCAAATTGGGGATCAAGGTTATGCACAAGTTTCCCGCTATCGTAACGGGTGGGCCAGTCGTCTGGCCGTATCTCAGTTACCTTTGACTGGATTTGGATAAGCAACGGTGATTGGGGTTTTTCGATGAATTACCCCTTTTATTTGCATTACCGGGTTGCCCTGCCACGATTGTGCTGTCCCCGACCCCGAGTAGCTGGCAAGCTTTGCAATTTATCCTCGGTTTTTCTCATGGGGCTAGGGCCCCTGAATGGCAAGCTGAAGCGGTTCTCTCGGAAGACTGTCAATACCGGGCAATCGACCGGTCGTCGATAAAGAGTCGCGTTATTCACTACTCAGCAAATGCATTATTTCTCTGCCGGTAATTGCGATATGTCTCGTCAGAACATCCTGTGCGCCCCTCACGTTGCGATCCCTGCACAGCGAGAGTATCTCCCGATGATCATCCTGAGAGTGCAATTTGTAATCGGATCGCGCCCATAACAATCGTAGATATGGTTCAAACGCGAGCCGCAGCTTTTCCAACGTCAACAACGTACGTGGTCGCTCTGCCTTGAGGTACAAGCGCTCGTGAAAGTCCACATTCAGGGCGAGTTGCTCGTCCATCGTACGGGCCTTATCAAGTTTTCGGACGATTTTATCCACCGCTACGAAATCGTCCTCCTCCAGGCGCGGGATCGCGTGGGCGACCAACATGGTCTCGAGCGCGATCCGGAGCTCGACGATCTCTTCCACATCCGTGGGCGATAGCGACGCGACAACTGCTCCCCGCCTTGGCACGATCTCAACAATCCCTTCTTCTGCAAGTAGCCGAAACGCTTCTCGCACGGTCACCTGACTAACGCCGAACTGCTTCGCAATCCCGTCCTGTCGGAGGGATCCCCCCTGTTTCAGGACGCCGCGAAAAATCGCTTCGCGCAATGCATCAGCCACCACACCTGAGATCGGCTGGCGCTTTTCCTGGACCGAGCGAGCCAGCGACGTTAGTTGTTCCATAGGGTTTTCACTAAGCAGAAATTTCGACATCCATATATTGACATAAATTTTGCCTTGGACTAGTTTACCGCTTATCGCTTAGCGATTATCGATAATCAATGGAGCCGGAATGACTTTTGATCTGACCAAATTCAAAGCCCTTACATTTGACGTATATGGGACCCTGATCGACTGGGAACCTTCCATCATCGCGATGTTCCAGAGCGTTGCGGATCAATACCACGTCGATTTGTCGCGCGAACAGTTGCTGCTTGAGTTTGACCGTGCCCGGGCTCAACTGCAGCGTGTCCGCCCGGCGCTTCCTTATCCAGAGGTGCTTCGTCGAGCGTACGACGAATTTTGCGAACGCTACAGCATCCCGACCAATGATGCGGAGCGCGAGCTATTCGCCAACTCTGTCATGTTGTGGCCCGCGTTTTTGGACGCCAAGGAATCGCTCGCTTACTTGCACACCTACTTCAAGATTGGATTGCTAAGCAACATCGACAACCAGTCGCTTTCGTTCTCGACGCGAAAGCTGGATCTGGTGGCAGACGTGATTGCAACAGCGGAAAGCGTCGCCGCTTACAAGCCCGACCACGACCATTTCAAGTCGGCATTCAAAAGCTTTGCTGCTCTGGCGATTGAGCCTGGCGAGATCCTTCATGTGGGCCAAAGTCTGCGCGCAGACGTGATCCCTGCCAACGAGCTCGGTATCCATTGCGCGTGGATCAAGCGGCCGGGACGAAGCCTGGGATCGCGCTTGGAAGACGCGAAGGGGGCAGTCCCAGATATCACCTTCGATACCCTTCAGGAGCTTGCCGCGCATCACCGGGCCCAATTCACCATCGGTGCAAGAACTTAGGAGCATATTTTATGAGCGCGCATTCCGTAGTCCAGATAAACCTGGTTCGTGCCGCGATCGTTGCGTGCATGCTCTCTATTTTTGGAAATATGCCCGCCATTGCCCAAACCGCGGACTCGGCAATAGCGCGCATCAAAGCGCACGATGAGGTAGTCATCGGATACCGACAGTCGAGTATTCCGTTCTCTTACCTCGACGGGAACCAGAAACCGACGGGATACACGATCGACTTGTGTCTCGCCGTCGTGGATTCGCTTAAGCGCCAACTCGGCCGCGCAGATCTGAAGGTGCGATTTGTGCCGGTCGATCTCACGACCATTATTCCTTTGCTGCAAAACGGCAGCATCGACATGGAGTGCGGGTCTACCGTTCATACGCAAAAGAGGGCAGCGCAGGTTGATTTTTCGTTCGTGACGGCGGCTGCGTCCGATCAATTACTGGTCAGGGCCAATTCAAAGATCAAGGAATTCGAGGACCTTGCGGGGAAGGCGTTAGCAGTCCCCGCGGGTTCAACTAACGCAGTCTTGGCTCAATCGATCAACGCACAAAAAAAACTGAAGATTCGCTTCGTATTCGTCAAGGATCAAGCAGAGGGCTTCTTGACGGTCAGCACTGGTCGGGCGGATGCCTATATGTCCGACAACGTGATTCTGTATGGTTTGAAGAAACGGACGAGTGATGCAAACGCCTTTCGCGTGAGCGGCCGGGCGCTTTCGTACCTGCCTTACGGGATTGTCGTCGCCCCGAATAACTCCGCACTGTTGAACGTCATTAACGCCACCCTCGCCGAAAGCTTTAAATCTGGTCGCGCCACTGAACTGTACAAAAAATGGTTTTCGGAAATTGGCATGCCCCTTGATCCGACCGTACAGCAGATCTTTCAGGTGGATTCTATTCCCGGGTAATTGCGTGATCAGGCGTGGTAAGGGTGCTGCATCTCCCACTTGTTAGCCGCGACATTTTGAGTGGCGACAGAGCAATACCTCATTGAACCACTCAAGTGGAGTAATCATGAATTATCAGTGGAGTTGGAGTGCGTTCTATGACCTCTCTGGCGACGGCGTATCGACTTATGCCCACAACCTCGTTTGCGGAGCAGGCTGGACCATTGCCACTGCACTCGCTTCGGCTGTCATTGCCCTGCTCGTTGGTATCGCGGTTGGATTGCTACAGGTATCGACGGACCGATTCAAGCGATGCGCCGGCGCGGCTTACGTAGAGTTGTTCAGGGACATCCCGCTTCTTGTGCAGATCTTCCTGTGGTATTTCGTGGTCCCCGAGCTGTTGCCGTCGACGCTTGGGACCTGGATAAAAGGTCTTCAATACGGCGCGTTTTTTACCTCGTTGCTTGCTATTGGCCTGTACACAGCAGCCCGCGTGGCCGAGCAAACCCGGTCGGCCATCGGCGCGTTATCGAGGGGCCAGCTCATCGCAGGCCTCGCCTTGGGACTGACCACCGCTCAGGTCTTCAGGTTGATCGTCTTGCCGCAGGCGTTCCGAATGATGATCCCGCCTTTGACGTCGGAGATGGTGAACTTGGTCAAGAACACGTCGATAGGCATGACCATTGGTTTATTGGAATTAACCGCCAGGGCAAGAGAAATGCAGGAAACTACTTTCCATACCTTCGAAGCGTTTTCTGCAGCAACATTGGGATACCTTGTGATAAATCTTGTCCTGATAGGAGCGATCCAAGTATTGCCTGCACTAAAAAAAGGTAACAAGGTGCAAGTAGCACGGTCATTGCCGATTGAGGAAGTGATGCCATGAACGATGCAAATTTTTCTGCGATCACATCTAACCTTTCGTATCTGATGATTGACGGGTTCGGTCTCACGATCAAGTTGACCGTGTTGTGCGCATCGGCAGGGTTACTTTTGGGTACGGGCCTTGCCGTGACTCGGCTATACGGGTCACGTTGGGCACAAACTCTGGTCTCAAGCTATGTCAATCTGGTGCGCTCCATCCCGTTGATCCTCGTCATATTCTGGGTCTATTTCCTAAGCCCGTACATTGTGGCCTGGGCGGTGGATGCGCCCAATCCGGTACAGGTGAACGCTTACGCGTCAGCCCTTGTTACTTTTAGCTTGTTCGAAGCGTGCTATTACTGCGAAATCATCAGGGCGGGTGTACTGGCGGTTCCTAACGGTCAGGCCTTTGCTGCGCGTGCGCTGGGATTAAGCGGCGTTCAAGTCTTCACGTCGGTGATATTGCCTCAGGCAATCCGACATACGGCGCCCATTCTGATCTTGCAAGCCATTGTGTTATTCCAGGATGTTTCCCTAGTCTATGTCTTATCGCTGACGGATTTTGTCGGCGCCGCAACGCAGATTGCGCAACAGCAAAACAGCATTGTTGAGATGTACGTTTTCGTTGCTTTGGTCTACTTCATCGTATGTTTTCTGTGTACCAAGGGTGTACGCCGACTTCAACATCGACTTGCCACCCGCTAGAGAAGGAGTTACGGCGCTATGATTCGCATTGAACATGTTTCGAAGCAATATGGAAATTTTAAAGTACTCAACGACTGCTCCATCAGGATCGAAGAAGGCGAAGTCGTCGTCATCTGCGGTCCGTCGGGGTCCGGGAAATCCACGTTGATCAAATGCATTAACGCACTGGAGCCCTATGGCGATGGGCGCATTTTTATCGATAGCGTTGAAGTAGGCAAGAAGGGAATAAAGCTCTCAACGTTACGAACCAAGGTCGGGATGGTGTTTCAGCATTTCGAACTCTTCCCCCATCTGACCATCATCGAAAACCTGGTACTTGCACAGAGAAAAGTGCTCGGGAGAAGTAGAGAAGAGGCTACTGGAAAAGCGCAGAAACTACTTACGCGAGTCGGCCTGAGTAATCAGGCGCTCAAGTACCCGGGCGCGCTGTCAGGCGGACAACAGCAGCGTGTAGCCATTGCCCGCGCCTTGAGCATGGACCCGGCAGTCATCCTTTTCGATGAACCCACATCCGCTCTCGACCCGGAGATGGTGCGTGAAGTTCTCGAACTCATGTCTGAACTTGCGCGGGAGGGGATGACGATGGTCATTGTTACGCACGAAATGGGCTTTGCACGACGCGTATCTGACCGAGTGATCTTTATGGATTGCGGCCGCATTGTTGAAGACGTTCCCACGCAGCAATTTTTTGATACCCCTAGGTCGGATCGAGCGAAGGATTTCTTATCGAAGGTCTTGCACGACTGAGGCGTGCGCATTGTTCTCATGGAGTGGCACTAACGCAATCAACCCTATCTCGGATTCGCCATGACGCCAAATATCTTCAATTCAGGTGACTTAGTTTCGCCGGTTGCGTTCGACGTATTGAATGCAGCGCAAAGGCTGCTGGACGTCGCCGTCCAGACGCCTCTTTTGCAGTCGGCCCGTTTAAATAAGCTCGTGGGCGGAACCGTATTCGTGAAGCTTGAGAGCCTCCAGCATACCGGCGCATTTAAGTTCCGTGGCGCCTACAACAGCATGTCTCGCCTTGAGCGTGCGCAGTATCCGCAGGGCGTCCTTGCCTATTCAACAGGGAATCACGGTCAGGCCGTGGCGACTGTCGGCAGGATGCTCGGTATTCCAGTGACCGTAGTCATGCCTTCCGACGCGCCCCAAGTAAAGGTGGAAAAAGCACGTTTTCAGGCCGCAACGGTGGTCTTGTACGACCGGAAAACGGAGAGCCGCGAAGTGATCGCTTCGCGACTGGGCTCGTCAGGAGAGTTTGCCCTTATTCCACCGGGCGATCATCGGGATGTGATTGCTGGTCAGGGAACCGCGGCGCTTGAAGCGTTGAACACGCTGCCTGCGGATTCCGTCAGGCTGATTATTGTGCCATGCGGCGGCGGTGGACTTGCTGCAGGCACCTGCTTGGCCGCCGATGCGGTTCATTCAACCGCGGAAGTATGGGCTGCTGAACCAGACAGTTTCGACGATACACGGCGCTCGCTCAAGTCGGGGGACAGGGAGACAAACCTGGCGTCGGCCACGTCGATCTGCGACGCGCTTCTCGCACCTACGCCGGCCTGCTTGCCGTTCTCGATCAACCAGCGGCGGCTAAGCGGAGTGGTCACCGCGAGCGACAGCGATGTCCTGGACGCAATGCGCCTCCTGTTCGAGGAATTCCGGGTTGTGGTTGAACCCGGTGGCGCAGTGGCCGTTGCTTCGCTCCTTGCAAACCCTTCGTTGCTGCGTGGACGACGGGCGGTGGTCATTGCTTCGGGCGGAAATGTCGACCCACAGATGTTCGCTCGGGCAATCAGCGCTAGCGAGGGCTAAGTTTCACTTCCACTTTAACATCAGGCGCGCAAAATCATGAACACGTCAGACGATAATTATGTTCGTATAACGAATAAAATGTCGGAAAGAGTACTCAATCTTGAACTTCCAGGACGCGCCGGTATCGGTTACGCGAGCGCACGCGATGCCGATCGCAAGGTGCTCGCATGTGCTCCGCAGAACTTCCTTGATACAACGCACTTCGATACCGTCAGGTTCCCGCCCCCTGAATGGGCACTGGCGGAATTCGCCAAGGCTTCAGCCGATGGATCGCTTGCTTATACCGGATATCGCGGAAACCCGGAGGTTCTTGCGGCGGTTGCGAGGAACGCCGGTTCACTTCTTGGCATCGGGATCGATTCAGCCCGCGAGCTCATCCTGACGCCTGGCACGCAAGCGGGTCTTTTTGGGGCGCTCGCCGGCTTGATTGACGTCGGCGATGAAGTGTTGCTCTTAGATCCAGACTACCTCTTTAGCGAACGGATACTGAGGTTCCTGGGCGCGACGGTTCACCCCGTTGCGCTATTAGAGGGCGGTGCGATTGAACCCGATCTTGACGAGCTTGAGGCCGTTCTTAATCGAACGCGACCGAAGTTGCTCGTGTTCTCGCATCCGAATAATCCAACGGGCGCTGTGTATTCAAATCAAACGCTGCGCCGAATCGCTGAACTCGCCGTCAGGTTCGACTTTATGGTGCTCGTGGACCAGTTGTATTGCCGGCTCGTTTACGACGATACCTATACGCATCTGGTAACCCTGCCGGGAATGCGGGAGCGGACAGTTACGTTGCTCGGACCCAGCAAGACCGAATCGCCGAGTGGGTATCGGCTCGGACTGGTGGTCGCGCCGGATTGGGTCGTTGCCGGGATCGAGAACATTCAGTCAATAACCGCATTGCGTGCGCCTGCCTACGCGCAACATATCCTTTCGCAGTGGCTGGCTATCGATCAAGTGTGGCTTGAGGAGCGCATGCACAGCTTTAGAAAGCTACGTGACCTGACGCAAGAAATCCTTTCTCGTCTGTCTTGGGCCAAGTGGACACCTCAGAATGGGACGGCGTATGCATGGCTCGACATCCGGGCGTTGAATCTTCCTGATGCAACGGTTGCAAAAGCGCTCCTTGAAAAGGCGGCGGTTCTGGTCAGCCCCGGGTATCAGTTCGGCGTGCGGGGAATTGGCCACTTGCGGCTCTGTTATGCACGGGACGAAAGCGAATGGGCGGACGCGCTTAAGCGAATTGTCTCGGTACTCGATGCGCTTTATGTCGAAAAGGCGTCTAAAGAAGAGGCTATCCGATGACAATCGTCGCGGTGAGTACGGACCAAGCGCCCAAACCGAATGGCACCTATAACCAGGCAGTCGCGTACGGGAACTTGGTTTTTTTATCGGGGCAGACGCCTCGCGATCTGGAGGGGAACCGACTGAGCCACAGAACGTTCGACGCTCAAGCAAGGCAGGCGCTGGACAATCTGCAAGCCATCGCAAAAGCGTCGGGCCTCTCGCTTCGGAACTGCGCGAAAGTCACAGTTTATCTCCAAGATCCTGCGAACGCGCGCGAGTTTGACCTGATCTATCGCGAGTACGTGAGTGAACCGTGGCCGGCCAGGACGCTGGTGCAATCCAGTTTCGTCGACTTCGAAATAGAGATAGAAGCGATCTTGATTGGATAGCTCAACGTTGGGGCGACAAATGTTTTCACAGTTCGCCTTTGTAAGTGTCAAGCCCGAACACCCCTCCTGTCAAACGAAGTAAAGTCGTCCGGAAAGTGCTACTAAAGTCGTCCATTCAGGGAATTCGGCGAAATTGTCTCCGGGAATTTCTTTGTTAATCAATGAGGTAGTCCCGGATTGACGTAAAGTAGTCTGGTCTCGTGGACATGGCGGCGTCGAGTTTAGGGTCCTTGGGCTGCTGTGCAGCGGTGCTGACGCGGTGTCGTTGTCGCGACCGAATCGTGCGATATGCCGCAAGTTCCGCCGGGCGCGCGAGTGCGGGATGCAGGAGATAGTACTTGTGCTTGCGCATAAACAGTACGATGCGCCGCCAAACCCAGGCTGATGTCGTCAGGTCGTCCTGTAGCCATGCCATCAGCTGGTCGGTCCACATGGCGTACGCGATCGCGTGGGGACGGTCGGGACTATGAGCTAGCCAGCCGGTCAGGCCCAGTGCGGGCGTCGAGAGAAGGTCGATGCGGCCGCACGCGCGAACGAAACCGAGCCAACTCAGATGCCAACCGATGGCGGCCGCCGTGTCGGCATTTAGGGTATCGGTGGCGATGACGAATTGTTGACGGCACAGCGTGGTCCAGACCCGCTCATCGATATTGCGCAGCGCGTTACCGAAAAGCGTGTCCTGAGTCTGCTGAAGAGTCCGTTCGAACCGAAGAAACCGCTGTCTGAAGTGAGGCCAGCTTGTCTGTTCGAAACACGGGTCGCAGGGTTCGGACGGGCCGGGATTCGGTTGGAACGCGACCAGTGCAGGAGGGGGACGTCTTTCCAATAGTTCCAGAACAGTTGGTGGCGGTGTGTCGTATAGGCGGTTCGATATGCGCACGTGCACCGTGCTGCGAACCGATGCCGCATGACTGCGTCGCACCGTTACGAACTGGCCCGTCAGCGGATCGTGCTGTCGACGAAGCGGTTTGGAAAGGCGCGCGTTGGATTCGCCGACGCAGGCCTGCCATCTTCGCAGGATTCGAGCCGGGCGCCCCGATATCGGCGTGCACCGCCCCGCGGGCAGATGCAATGCCGGCACCCACCGTTGAGCACAGTACGCACATGCAAGCGGGTGCTCCGCCATCTCGCTTTGGAGTGCGTACTTGATGGGCATCGCACAGCTGGGGCAGCCAACTCTGAGGGCCCGCTTATGCAGCGGGCAACGGCTGATAAAACTCCACTGAAACCACGCTGCATGAAAGCCCTGCTGCAAGCACTCGCGACAGTAGCGCAGCTCGGTGCTGGCCGCGACCCAACCAAGCGTAGGTTTGCTGCAGCAAAAGCCGGCTGCGACGGCAGCGGGGGAGACCTCCAACAGATCGCTCAGTCGTTCTTGGTCGAACCGATCGGCGCGACGCAGATCTGCGCCGTGGGTGGAAATCTCATTTGACGGTAGGAGGACCAGGCATGACAGTTCATGCAACGTCAGCTGATTGCATAAG
>Ga0153932_1000096_pt1 | contig 49277 bp, 45 predicted proteins | sample TSNJ016MetaG_FD_102273 | JGI IMG/M metagenome (GOLD analysis project Ga0153932, IMG submission 102273) | Attine ant fungus gardens microbial communities from New Jersey, USA - TSNJ016 MetaG | ecosystem: Host-associated > Fungi > Mycelium > Unclassified | place: USA: New Jersey, Wharton State...
ACGCTTCGCCACCAGTGTAGGAATCCGTTAATGAGGCTTCCGCGCTGCGCGCGCTGACGCCCAAACGGAGGAGTTCGCTGTACAAGTTCCATTGTGCCCGTGCTTACCTGAGACCGACGCGGCAAAGTCTCGGCAAGTTCAGGATGCTGTAGCGCCGTCACGTGCTCAACCCGTTGTTCACTTGGGCCAGGTTTCCGTATTGACTGCCACAGTTACTGGTGGCGAAGCGTGTGGGTATCTGTTGACGGAGGGGGAGGGGTTCAACTGTTCGTGGTTTTGGCGGCAACCGTTCTTCTGAAGTACCAAACAGTTGTACGTGCACGCTCGGGACACTTAAGAATTAGCGGTTGGAAGGCGTTTTCTTTGCTTCGTTTCTTTTTCGCCGTTGGAAAAAGAAATGAAGTCCCGCCACGGACAGTGGCTAATAGTGCGAAAAAAATCAGCCAAGGCGGAACGCGCGAAGACCTAAAAAGCAGCAACCCAGCACCGACCCCGACCCCGACCCCGACCCCTCCAAACCCTCCCCCAGCGCCAGCGCCCCCGCCCGCCCTACCCTTGCGCTCCAATCAAATTCACCACCTTGATTCCCCGCGTATCCGGCACCTCCGCATACGACAACACCTTCAACTGCGGCAAGCTCCTGCGCAGGAACCGCGCAAGCATCGCCCGCAGAGAATGCTGCACAAGCAGCACCGGCGGCAACCCGATATTTTGCTGCCTCATGATCGCGTTCTGCGTCGAATTCAAAAGCGTCTGTGCCAATCCCGGCTCCAGCCCCGGATTCGCCCCCGTCGATAAAGCCTGCGACAACACCCGCTCAAGCGCCGGGTCCAGCCCCATCACCTGCAATTCGCCACTCCCCGGATACCACTGCTGCGTAATCGCGCGGCCAAGCGCAAGACGCACGGCGGCGGTCAGATCGTGTGCATCGGAGATCTTGGGGGCGTGTTCCTGAAGCGCATCGACGATCGTGCGCATGTCGCGAATCGGCACGCCTTCATCCAGCAAGTTCTGCAGCACCTTTTGCAGCGTGGTCAGCGCCATGACCTTCGGCACCAGATCTTCGATCAGCGTCGGCGTGTCCTTGCCAACGCGTTCCAGCAACGCCTGGACTTCCTGACGCCCGAGCAACTCGGCGGCGTGCGTCACGACCAGATGATTCAAATGCGTGGCGACAACCGTGCTGGCATCGACGACCGTATAGCCGTAGACCTGCGCCTGCTCACGCAAATTCGTATCGATCCAGACAGCCGGCAAGCCGAACGCCGGGTCTTGCGTCGGGCTGCCCGGCAGCGTGGCCGTGACCTGACCCGGATTGATTGCGAGCCACTGGCCAGGGAACGCTTCGCCTACGCCGACCTCCACGCCTTTCAACGCAATCCGATACCCGTTCGGCCGCAATTCCAGGTTGTCGCGGATATGAATCACCGGCGGCAAAAAGCCGATTTCCTGCGCGAATTTCTTCCGGATGCCCTTGATGCGCTTGAGCAACTCGCCATCGGTATTGCGGTCGACGAGCGGAATCAGCCGATACCCCACTTCAAGCCCAAGCGGGTCGATCATCGCGACGTCGTCCCAGCTCGCTTCGCTGTTCTCGACCGGTGCGGCGGCGGGCGCCACGAGTTCGGTCACGGCGTCCGCTTTTTTCTTCGCCTGGGCGCGCTGGTTCATCGTGCGTGCGGCATAGACAAGACCGCCGCCAAGCAGCAAGAACGCGAAATGCGGCATGCCCGGAATCAACCCCATGACCCCGATGATCACGCCCGTGATCATCAGCACGCGCGGGTTGCTGAACAACTGCCCGGTCAACTGCGTACCAATGTCTTCTTCGGTTGCCACGCGCGACACGATCACGCCGGCGGCCGTCGAAATGATCAGCGACGGAATCTGCGCGACGAGACCATCGCCGATGGTCAGCAGCGTGTAGTTGGTGGCGGCGTGCGCGAAGTCCATGTCGTGCTGCAACATCCCGACGATCAACCCGCCCACGATGTTGATCACCATGATCAGCAAACCGGCGATTGCATCGCCGCGAACGAACTTGCTCGCGCCGTCCATCGAACCGTAGAACTCGGCTTCTTGCGCGACCTGCACGCGGCGTTTGCGCGCCTGATCTTCGTTGATGAGGCCGGCGTTCAGGTCGGCATCGATTGCCATCTGCTTGCCCGGCATTGCATCGAGCGTGAAGCGCGCGCCGACTTCCGCAATCCGCCCCGCACCCTTCGTGATCACCATGAAGTTGATGATCATCAGGATCACGAACACGACGATACCGACCGCGAAGTTGCCGCCCACGAGGAAGTGGCCGAACGATTCGATGACCTGGCCGGCGGCATCGGGACCGGTATGGCCTTCCAGCAACACGATTCGCGTCGATGCCACGTTCAGCGACAAGCGCAGCAACGTGGAGAACAGCAGCACGGCAGGGAACGCGGCGAAGTCGAGCGGCTTTTGCGTGTACATGCTGACAAGCAGCACCATCACGGAAAGCGCGATGTTGAACGTGAACAGCAAGTCGAGCAGGAACGCCGGCAACGGCAAGATCATCATGCCGAGGATCATGCAGATCAGCACCGGCCCGGCCAGCGCCCTCAAGTTCTGCGTTCCCAACGCCTCAGGGCGCTTCGAGAAAAATCCGGCGCGCGCGTTCATGCTTTGCTTCCTTTGACTGATTCGTTTTTAGCGGCTTCTTCAGCCAGCGCTTCTGCAGCTTCCTGATCGGCTTCGGATTCGGGGACGCTGCCTTTATCGAGTTCCGGGGGAACCTCGAGGTTGTCCGGTTCGTCCGGCCGCTCGCCACCGTTTTCCTTGAACTTGCGCAACTGATACACCCACGCCAGAACCTGCGCGACCGCGCCGTAAAGCGCGCCCGGAATTTCGCGATTGATCTCGACGTTGTGATAAAGCGCGCGAGCGAGCGGCGGCGCTTCGAGCAGCGGTATGTTGTGCTCGCGCCCAAGTTCGCGGATGCGTGCCGCCACGAGGTTCACACCCTTCGCAACGACCTTCGGTGCGCGCATTTCGCCATCGGCGTATTTGAGCGCGACGGCGAAGTGCGTCGGGTTCGTCACGATCACATCGGCCGTGGGGATTGCCGTCATCATCCGGCGGCGCGCGGCCGCGCGTTGCTGCGCGCGAATGCGTCCCTTGACGTGCGGATCGCCATCGCTTTCACGATGTTCACGCTTCACTTCCTCTTTGCTCATGCGCAGCTTCTTGGCATGCGTCCAGAGTTGGTAGGGGACATCGAGCGCGGCGACCAGGAACAAGCCCGCGATCGCCATGCCGCAGCACACCACGATCAGGTGCATGGCATCGGCGAGGGCGAGGCTCAGCGGCTTTGTCACGAGACCAAGCACTTCTTCTTTCCGATGCCACATCGCCCAGCCGGCCAGCCCGCCGACAACCAGTGTCTTCAGAATGGACATGCCGAGCGCGATAGGACCTTGCGACGAGAAGATCTTGCCCAGTCCGCTGATTGGATTAAGCCGGCCGAAGTTCGGAGAGAGCGGTTTGGTGGTGAGAAGCCACCCGCCGAGCGCCATGGGCGCAATGACGGCGGCGAGTGCGGTCAGCGCGAGCACGGGAAAGAGGGCGAAGAAACCTTCCTTGCCGGCTGCTGCTGCGCCGATCAGCATCTGGTTGGTATCGAGTACGGTGTTGTGGTTGAACGTGAGCGCGCCGCGCAGGATGGACTGCAGATGCTGGTTGATCGGCCCGGACATGCCATAGACGCCAAAGAATCCCGCCGATAACAGCGCAAACGAAGCCAGTTCCCGTGAGCGCGCGACCTGACCTTCCTCCCGCGCCTTGTCGAGGCGCTTGGGAGTTGCTGATTCGGTCTTTTCGAGATCGCTTTCTTCTGCCACGTCGCTGCACTCCGGTCAGCCGGCCTTCGATGAAGACCTGAGCTTCTGATCCAGTGAAGCGATTATTGCGAAAAGCTGACCGTGACCATTGGCTGATCAGGGCGGAGAAAGGGGGGTAATTCGGGCGATGACATGCTGCAAGTGATACTTGCGCTGCCGATTAAATGTAACTACAATTAATAGGATGGACATTACATTTGACGCCGCCAAGAGCGCCAGCAACATGGAAAAGCATGGGGTTGGGCTAGATCAGGCAAGACAATTCGAGTGGTCGGACGTGATGTTTTATGTCGACACCCGCAGAGACTATAAAGAGTAGCGAGAAGTCGGGTTCGGGGTGATCAGCGAACGACTTTACTGCGTGGTCTTCACGCAGCGCGGCGACGCAATGCACATCATCAGCATGCGTAAGGCGAACAAGCGAGAGGTGAAAAGCTATGTCGAACAAACCTAAGATCATCATGCCGACCGACGAGGAAGACGCAGCGATCAATCGTGGTATCGCCGCCGATCCGGATACCTATGAAGTTCCTGGGGAGGACTTCACGACAATGAAGCGCCTGGGTGCGCGCGGCCGGCCACGCGTCGAGACACCCAAGGTTCAGTTGACTGTTCGCTACGATGCGGACATCGTGGACAAGTTCAAGGCGACCGGCGACGGTTGGCAAACACGCATGAATGATGCGCTGCGCGACTGGCTGCAGACTCATCGCCTGGCTTGATCGCTCTTGAGATTGCGCCAGGCTTTTTAAAGCCCCAGCACCCCCGGCACCCGCCCATCCGGCCCATAAAACGCCGACTTCACTGGCGCAATGGTCAGCGCCGCCAGCGCCGTCCGGTTGTATTCCATGCGAGTACGGATCAGCACGCCGTTATTGTTATTGCTGCGCTTCGCCCGCCCCGCCACGTCCAGCAATTCCTGCCAGCGGGCAATCAAGGCTTCATCGCCAATAACGGCCTGTTCCATGCCCGCAAACCCTGCGGCCAGGCCCAGCGCGCCGAGCTGCTCATCGCGCCGGCGTTCGAGCACGGCGATCTGCCCGGTCAACGCAACCTTTTGTTCGATGATCGAAGGCAGCGTCTCAAGCGGCGATGCAGCCGTGAGCGCCCTCTCTTCGTAGGCAAGCAGCGATTCAAACGCCTCTACAGCGGCGATTTCTTCCGTAACAGTGGCAAGCAAAGCGTCTTTCATGGGCGACTCGCTAAAAACTCCGGCCCGCGCCAAATGGCGGTGCCAAGGTCAATAAAGCCGCCCGGCGCTGCGTCGCCGCCTGTAAAGCGACGTCGTGCTCAGCCGCCGGTCGGCGGGGATTGCGTCTTCAACAACTCGCTTGCGCTGGACAAGATGCCGTCGGCGATCTTGCTCGAATCGGCCTTGTAGCTGCCGTCCGCGATCGATGCCTTGATCGCCGCGACTTTCGCCGTGTCGATGTCGGCGCTGCTCGACGTACGCAAATCCGTCGACAAAGCCGACAAGCTCACCGTGGAATTCGAGCCGCCCGTGACGCTGGTGGTGGCCTGAGGTCCGTTGGTGGTGCCCGGCGTTTGCGATTCGGCTTGCGCCGCACGTTGTTGCGCAGCTTCCTGCAATGCTGCGATCTGGCTGGTGTTGCTGGAATCGATTTTCACGATGGTCTTCCCTGACGATGTGATCCTTTTATCGGCGAAGCGGTGTAAAAACTTAACCCCTTGCGCCTGCCGGACCACCCGCTACCGGGTTGCATCGGCTGGAAACCCTTATTCCACAAGGCTTCCGGCTAATTGAAACAAAGTGCAACAAGTGAGGGTTACCCCACATAAGCCGCTCAAGCCCGGCTTTTACAAATGGACTTCGACCGTCGAACTGTCCTTCACAATGCCCGTAATGATCTGTCCCCCAGCCGTTTTCACACGAACTTGCTGGCCAGGCGCGGCGTTGTTCATGGCGCTGCCTTCCGCGGATATTGAAAACCCGGCGCCGCTCGTCACCACATGCACCGACGATCCAATTGCGATTGAACTGGCGCCGCGCAGCATGTCGGTGCGCAGCGGCAAGCCGGCGACGATCCGCGACAAGGTCACAGCGCCGATGGCCTGCGACGGATCGGTGACGATGGCTTGCGGCATCGACGTAATGTCGCCATCGCGCGCGGTCAGGTCTGCGGCGCTCAGCACTTCGCCGGGCACCATGGCACGGGCGGCCAAGTAGTAAGTTGCCTGCAGCGAGACACGCGCTTGCAGATAAAGCGTCCACGGCCGTTCGCCCGTACAGCGCACGCCAACCGTGGTGCGGCCCCAGAGTCGCGCGCCTGGCGGCATGAACGGTTCGAGCGTGGAGCAGGGAGCGAGGCCCCGCGGGAACACGGGTGTCACGGTGATATCGGCTTTGCCGGGTAATCCGGCGGCTTCCTGCTGCAGGAACGCAAGCGCGGCGGCGCGGATGGAGTCGCCGTCCTGCGAGGGTTGCGCGCCTTGAGGCGTTGCGGCGGCGGGTGCGAGCGGGGCGCGGATGGGCGCGGCCGGACGCATCGATACAGCCATCATCCCGCCCGTAACCGGCACGGCAGGCGCGGCGGCAATCGGCCGTGCCTGAAAACCGCGCGTGGCGATACGGTTCGGCACCACGGCGTCCTGCTTCGCGGCATCGTCGGCCTGGACGATCACCGGCGTCACATCTCTCGCCGATACCGCCACCTTCTGGATCGGCCGGGGCGCCGCCGCACTATTACTAATAGCAGCGTGCGCGGACGGTTCGCCGTTGCCGGGAATCTCGATCATGCCGCTGGCTGGCAGGCCTTGCGGCGCGCTTGGGGACGTGCTCTGGCTCGGCGTCATCGCCAGTCTGGGTTGCGCGGGTTTTGCCTCGCCATTCCCCGGGATCACGATCATGCCGCTCGAATCGCCCGCAGAGGAAGACGCATCGGCGGCGTCGGCGCGGGCATCGAGGGCGAGCGCTGCTGCGCGCATGGCGGCGTTGGCGCCGTTCACGGCGCGGGCGTAACCACGCGGGCTCGGTGTTCCCATCGGTTGCGCGACGGGCTGTTGCTGCGCGCCCGGCGCCGCAGTCACATTCATGCCGGCGTTCTTTGCCATCGCGACGACCGCAGCCGGATTTGTCTCGCCCGGGCCCGAGATCATGATGGCGCCGCCATTTTCCTGTGCGTGAGCGGGCATCGCGGCAAACGCCAGCGCCAGTGCGCACGCAACGGCGTTCAGCCGCCACGCGGTATCGCTCGTCGAGCCGTCCGTCTGCGAACGGCGCGTGGCCGTCTGACGGTCGGGCGCAGCGAAGCTGTGCATTGCGTTTCTCCCAGGCAAATCCAGATAAATCCGATCGATATCGACCTACGAGACGAATTCTAGATATTGGCGGCGAAAGGCAACCGTCGAATAGAGGCCGCCTTTCCCTGCTATTCGTCTGATTGCATCTTGCGTCCCGCTCCTAAGATTCGTCTCATGCCAAAAAGTCTTCGATGCCATGCAGCGCAGAGACCGAAGACCCGGAAAGCCGAAGGAGAACCGTGATGCTTGACAAGCTCGACCAGGAATTTGCGTTTGGCCGCGAAGCGCTCGATGTACGGGCGTATCGGCAGGAACTGCTGTCGTCGAATATTGCGAACGCCGATACCCCCGGCTACAAGGCGCGCGACGTCGATTTCTCCAGCGCCCTTGCCGGCGCGCTGAAAAAGACGGGTGACGCGTCGGGTACGTCGGCATCGGGAAGCGCGACGTTGCGCATGGCGCAGCCCGTGAGCGTGTCGACGAGTGCGGGGTTGGCGGTGACATCGCCGGGACATATGGCGGGTTCGTCGACGCTGACGTCAAGCGGCGGCAGCACCGACGACTACGGCAAGCTCGCCTACCGGATTCCGAGCCAGCCGTCGCTGGACGGGAACACGGTCGACATGGACTCCGAGCGCGTGCAATTCGCCGATAACGCCCTGCACTTCGAAGCCGGCATGACGGTGATCTCGTCGCAGATCAAGGGAATGATCTCGGCCATTACGTCTAACTAGGCGTTAGAAAACCCCACGAGGACAGGCCATGCCTTCTTTAATGAACATTTTCAACGTAGCCGGTTCGGCCATGTCAGCTCAGGCGCAGCGCCTGAACGTGACGGCGTCGAACCTGGCGAACGCGGACAGCACGACCGGCCCGGACGGCCAGCCGTACAAGGCGAAGCAGGTCGTGTTCGCGGTCGACCCGCTCGGCGGCGCGCGCACGGCCTCCGGCCAGCAAGTGGGCGGCGTCCAGGTCACGGGCGTGATCGATGATCCGACGCCCATGAAAACCAGCTATGACCCGACCAATCCTGCAGCCAACCCGGACGGCTACGTGACCATGCCGAACGTCGATCCGGTGCAGGAAATGGTCAACATGATCTCGGCGTCACGTTCTTATCAGGCGAACGTTGAAACGCTTAATACCGCCAAGCAGCTAATGCTTAAAACCCTGACGATCGGAACCTGAGGACAACCCCGTGACTACCAACACCACGATCGGCAACAACGGGACGACCGTGTCCCAGACGCTGCTGGACACCATGAACGGCGCGTCGAGCACGTCATCGACCAGCTCGACGAGTTCGACGAGCTCGACCGGCGGCACGTCGCCGTCCGACCTGCAGAACACCTTCCTGACGCTGCTCGTCACGCAGTTGAAGAACCAGGACCCGACGAACCCGACCGACAGCTCGCAGATGACTTCGCAACTCGCGCAGATCAGCACGGTGTCGGGCATCGGCCAGTTGAATACGTCGCTGACGTCGCTGGCTGGGCAGTTGTCGGCGGGGCAGTCGACGCAAGCCGCGTTGCTGATCGGCTCGACGGTGCTGGCCCCTGGCAGCAGCGTCACGGTGGCAAGCGGCAAGTCGACGGCCTTCGGCGTGCAGACGGCGAATGCGCTCGACGACCTGACCGTCAACGTCAAGAACTCGTCGGGCCAGATCGTCAATACGCTCGACCTCGGCGCGCAGCCGGCGGGCGTGGTGCCGCTCTCGAGCTGGACGCCGGTCGACAAGAACGGCGCAACGCTGCCCGACGGCACGTACACCATCTCGGCGACGGGCACGATCAGCGGCAAGGCGGCGACCGCCACGGTGCTGTCGGCGTCACAGGTTCAAAGCGTGGTGCAACAAGCCGATGGAACCGCCGGACTCCGGCTCGCGAACGGCACGACGGTCGGCCTGACCAGCGTTGCCTCGATCCTCTAATCAAATTCAAAAGCGGAGACCGTCATGGGTTACCAACAAGGTTTATCGGGTTTGTCGGGCGCGTCGAGCGACCTGGATGTGATCGGCAACAACATCGCCAACGCGAACACGGTTGGCTTCAAGCAAAGCCAGGCGCAATTCGCCGATATGTATGCGAACTCCGTCGCGACCGCAGTGAACAACCAGGTGGGTATCGGTACGAAGCTCGCTGAAGTGCAGCAGCAGTTCGGCCAGGGCACGATCACGTCGACCAACCAGGCGCTCGATGTCGCCATCAACGGCAACGGCTTTTTCCAGATGTCGAACAACGGCTCGTCGGTGTATTCGCGCAACGGCGTGTTCCACCTGAACGCGGACGGCACCATCGGCAATTCGGCGGGCCTGTTGCTGATGGGTTATGCGGCGAACAGCTCGGGCGTCGTGAACAGCGCGGCGACGGTGCCGCTGACGGTATCGACGGCCAACATTCCGCCGGTCGCGACCAAGAACGTCAAGTTCGGATTCAACCTGAATTCGCAATCGGCCAACATCTCGAGCACGACGACCCCGTTCGACCCGACGGATTCAAGCACCTACAGCGCAACCAGCTCGATCAACGTCAACGATTCGCTCGGCGGCACGCATCAGGTGGCCGTGTATTTCGTCAAGAACGATACCGGCTCATGGACTGCGTACGGCACGACCGGCACGCCCCCGGCAGCCGTGGGACCCGGCACCGACGGCAAGCTCGGCACGGTCACCTTCGATGCATCCGGCAACATGACCGGCACGAGCAAGTTCAACTTCACGATCCCTGACGGCGCTGTCTCCGGCGGCACGCAAGCGCTGACGATGGACTTCAGCGGCACGACGCAATACGGCGCCACGAGCGGCGTCACGGCCAGTTCGCAGGACGGCGCGGCATCGGCGAGCCTGACGGGTTTCACGGTCGGCACGGACGGCACGCTCACCGGCAACTACTCGAACGGCAACACGCAGGCGCTCGGTCAGATCGCGCTCGCCAACTTTGCCAACCAGAACGGCCTGCAGGATCTCGGCGGCAACGTGTACGCGCAAACGGGCGCATCGGGCGCGGCGCAGATCTCGGTGCCGGGCGCGACCAACCACGGCACGCTGCAGGGCGGCGCGGTGGAGAACTCGAACGTGGACCTGACGAGCGAGCTCGTGAACCTGATCACGGCGCAGCGCAACTATCAGGCGAACGCGCAGACCATCAAGACGCAGCAGACAGTCGATCAGACGCTGATCAACCTGTAAGCACCACTAGCGCCACAAGCAGCATATAAGCGAGAGAGAGCCAATCCATGGACCGTCTGATCTACACCGCGATGACCGGCGCCGCCCAGTCGCTCGAACAACAGAGCACGGTGGCGAACAACCTCGCCAACGCATCGACGACGGGCTTCAAGGCGCAGCTCTCCGCGTTCCGTCAGGTGCCGATGAGCTTCGAAGGCAGCGCGAACGGCGATCCGAGTTCGCGTACTTTCGTGCTGGCGTCCACGCCGACCGCCGACTACACGCCAGGTCCGATCCAGCAAACCGGCAATCCGCTCGATGTCGCCATTCAGGGCCCGGGCTGGCTGTCGGTCCAGGCCGCGGACGGCACGGAAGCCTACACGCGCGCGGGCAACCTGCATGTGGACGCGAACGGCCAGATCGTGACGGCGAACAACCTGCCGGTGATCGGCACGGGCGGTCCGATCTCGGTGCCGCCGGGCGCTGAGATCACCATCGGCAAGGACGGCACGGTAAGCGCCATCGGTCCCGGCGATCGCGCGACGGCAATTGCCGCCGTCGATCAGTTGAAACTCGTCAATCCGGATTCGTCGACCTTGGCGCGTGGCGACGATGGCCTGTTCCACACCGCCGACGGCAATCCCGCCGACGCCGATCCGGCCGTGACGGTCGCACCGGCATCGCTTGAAGGCAGCAACGTGAATGCGGTTTCCGCGATGGTGGACATGATCACTAACGCGCGCCAGTTCCAGATGCAAACCAAGATGCTCGATTCCGCGAACCAGATGGACCAGTCGGCTAACAAGCTGCTCGATTTCAGCTGATCCGCCGCTTATCGCTTTTCATATTGCTTAGCTTGTTTAGCCCAAAGGCCAATAAAACATGAACCGCTCTCTTTACATCGCTGCAACCGGCATGAACGCGCAGCAGTCGCAGATGGACGTGATCTCGAACAACCTCGCCAACGTCAGCACGAACGGCTTCAAGGGTTCGCGGGCGGTGTTCGAAGACTTGCTGTACCAGACCGTCCGCCAGCCAGGCGCGAATTCGACGCAAACCACGGAGCTCGCATCGGGCAGCCAGTTGGGCACCGGCGTGCAACAGGTCGCAACGGAACGCCTCTACACGCAGGGCGCCCTGTCGCAGACCGGCAACTCGAAGGACGTGGCCATCAACGGCAACGGCTTCTTCCAGGTGACCATGCCCGACGGCACAACGGCATACACGCGCGATGGTTCGTTCCAGGCGAGCCCGACGGGCCAACTGGTGACATCGAGCGGATATCCGGTCACGCCGGCCATCACCTTGCCGACGAACTACACGAGCCTGACGATCGGTTCGGACGGCACGGTCACGGTCACGCAACAAGGCAGCACGGCGAACACCACGGTCGGGCAATTGCAGATCGCTACATTTGCGAACCCCGCCGGCCTCGACGCGAAGGGCGAGAACCTGCTCTCCGAAACCAACGGCTCGGGTGTTCCGAACGTCACGACGCCGGGACTGAATGGCAGCGGCACGTTGCAACAGGGCTACGTGGAAGCATCGAATGTGAACGTGGTGCAGGAGCTGGTGAACATGATCCAGACGCAGCGCGCCTATGAGATCAACAGCAAGGCCGTGACCACGTCGGACCAGATGCTGCAGACGCTTAGCTCGATGCAGGTTTAACAGGTTCAAGCGGCTTCACGGCTGCTACGTATTTCCGAAGGATCACGAAGATGTCGCTCATTTCTTTATCGTTTCGCCGTATTCCGACCGTCGTGCTGGCAGGTTTTCTCGCCGCCACGCTGGGCGCGTGCGGCCTCGTGCCAAAAGAACCGATCACCCAGCAGCCGATGACGGCGCGCCCGCCCTTGCCGCCCGTGAACGCGCAGTCGCCGGGCGCGATCTACAACGCGGGCTACGCGGGACGGCCGCTGTTCGAAGACCAGCGGCCGCGCAATACGGGTGACATCGTGACCATCGTGATCGCGGAAAACGTCAACGCAACGAAGTCGTCAGCGGCGAACGCGGCGCGCGGCAGCGCCGCGGCGTTTGCAGTGCCGACAACGCCGGGAATTTTCGGCGGCCTCTTCAACAACACCAACCTTTCGGCAAGCGGTTCGCAGAAGTTCAACGGCTCCGGCGGCGCAAGCGCGGCCAACACGTTTAACGGCACGCTGACCGTGACCGTCACTGGCGTATTGCCAAACGGCAACCTGCTCGTGAGCGGCGAAAAACAGATGCTCATCAACCAGGGTAACGAATTCGTACGCTTCTCCGGCGTGGTCAATCCCACGACCATCTCCGGCGCCAACACGGTCTATTCGACGCAAGTTGCCGACGCGAAGATCGAGTATTCGGCGAAGGGTTATATCGATGAATCGCAGAACATGGGCTGGCTCCAGCGGTTCTTCCTCAATGTGGCGCCCTTCTGATCATGACACTCGCTCTCCGTTTTTGCTTTGGCGCACTCGCTCTGGCTTTGGCCGCGGTGCTGCCGCAGGCGGCGCAAGCCGAACGCCTGAAGGACCTGGTGTCGTTTCAGGGCGTGCGTGACAACCAGTTGATCGGCTACGGCCTCGTAGTCGGCCTGGATGGCACCGGCGACCAGACATCGCAAACGCCGTTCACCACGCAAAGCCTGACCAACATGCTGGGCAACCTCGGCATCACGTTGAACGCCGCGACCACCCAGAACATGCAGTTGAAGAACGTCGCCGCCGTGATGGTCACCGCCGTTTTGCCGCCGTTCGCGCGGCCGGGCGAGGCGATCGATGTCACGGTGTCATCGCTGGGAAATGCGAAGAGTTTGCGCGGCGGCACGCTGCTGATGTCGCCGCTCAAAGGCGCCGACGGCCAGGTCTATGCCATGGCGCAAGGCAACGTGGTGATCGGCGGCGCCGGCGCGAGCGCGAACGGCAGCAAGGTCCAGGTGAACTCGCTGGGCGCGGGCCGGATTTCGGGCGGCGCGCTGGTCGAACGCGCGGTGCCGAGCAACTTCACCCAACCCGGCGGCACGATGCAGATGGAATTGCGCGACATGGACTTCGACAACGCGCAGAAGATCGTGGCGGCCGTGAACAATCAGTTCGGCATGGGCACGGCAGTCGCACTGGACGGCCGCACGATCCAGCTTCGCGCCCCGACCGATCCGACGAGCCAGGTGTCGTTCATGGCGCAGCTCGAGAATATCGATGTGCGTCCGTCGCAGGCCGCCGCCAAGGTGATCCTGAACGCGCGCACGGGCTCCATCGTGATGAACCAGATGGTGACGCTGCAGAACTGCGCCGTCGCGCACGGCAATCTGTCCGTGGTGATCAACACGCAAACGGCCGTCAGCCAGCCGGGCGCGTTCTCGAACGGCCAGACGGTGGCCGCGCGGCAATCGAATATCCAGTTGAAGCAGGACACGGGCGCGCTCAAGACTGTCGCGGCGAGCGCCACGCTCGCCGACGTGGTCAAGGCGCTCAACGCGCTGGGCGCGACGCCGGCGGATCTGATCTCGATCCTCCAGTCGATGAAAGCAGCAGGCGCCTTGCGCGCCGACCTGGAAATCATATAAGGGCAAGCGCACATGAACGCGAACGGGACGGCAAACAGCACGCTGGCATCACTGGGTGGCTCGGACACGAGCAGCGGCCTGAATTCTTTATCGAACCGGTTTGCGCTCGATGTGCAAGGTTTCGACGCCATGCGCGCCCAGGCCAACGCCTCGCCGCAGGCGGGTTTGAAGGCGGCGGCCAAGCAATTCGACACGGTCTTCACGCAGATGATGCTGAAGAGCATGCGCGAGGCGACGCCGTCCGACAGCCCGTTCGATTCCCACGACACCGCCACCTTCACGTCCATGCTCGACCAGCAAATGGCGCAGAACATGGGATCGAAGGGCATCGGCGTGGCCGACATGATGCTCAAGCAACTGATGCGCAACGCGGGCGCGGGAACGCCCTCGAGCCTTGACCCGACCGGTGCGGGCGCTAGTGGCGACAGCAGCGCGAACGCCGGCAACATCGCCGCGATGAACGCCATGGCGAAGGCTTATGCGAACACGGCGGCATCGGGTGCATCGAAGGATGCGCTGCAAGGCAAGGGCTACAGCGCCAACAGCGCGCTCGAACCGGCCGCACGCGGTGTGGGAACGGACAAGGTGGCGGGGTTCGTCGACCGGCTGGCCGCCCCCGCGCAGGCCGCGAGCGCCGCGACGGGCATTCCGGCACGCTTCATCATTGGACAGGCGGCGCTGGAGTCGGGCTGGGGCAAGCGCGAAATCAAGAATGCCGATGGCAGCACCAGCCACAACGTGTTCGGCATCAAGGCGACGAGCGACTGGACCGGCAAGACCACGAACGCCGTGACGACCGAATATGTGAACGGCAAGCCGCAGAAAGTGGTGGAGAAGTTCCGCGCGTACGACTCTTACGAGGACGCGCTCACCGACTACGCCAGCGTGCTCAAGAGCAACCCGCGTTACGCGCCGGTGGTCGAAGCATCGCGCGATGCCGCCGGCTTCGCGCACGGCATGCAGAAAGCCGGATACGCGACCGATCCGCAATACGCGAAGAAACTGATTTCGATAATGAAACACATTGCGTGAAGAAGCGTGCACTGGCGCGCGTTTTGCTGCAATTTGTCGGGTAGACGAAACGTATTACGAGTAATGTGTCATAAGCGACGGGGCCAATGTCGCAATAGAAGACGAAGCCGGCCGGTGAGCCATTCCCGCATTCTGCAGCGCGCGGGATGGGCCGCCGGCCGAGCCGCATAGAAAATGGGGCTGAGAGCGGGTTTGTTTCTTTTCGTGCGCTTTGGACGTTTTCGGTTGCGAAATCGAGGTTAATCAGGGATAAACCGGGATTTTTAGGTATTTTTTGCTGTCAGCCCTAAATAAACCTGCCCTATTGCCGCTAAATGGAACACCGAAGTGCCGGATCTACACGGTCTGGTTGGACGCGCACCGGCCTTGATACTCGAGGCGGCGCGAGCAAACGAACACGGCAAGCCCATGAACATGAATGAGTCGAACGGTTCCGACATCGCTGACGACGAGTCCGACCATCCCGATTTTGGCAGGCGTAATCCGCTGGAAATCGGTGTTTCCCTGCGCAACCTCGTCAATCGGAGCGATTTCCTCACTGTCGATCACGGCAAGGGGCAGATCGTGACCCGCCTGCTCGACGTGAATCCCGCTGCCCGGACGTTCGTCTTCGACTGGGGCGCGGTTGCCGATGAAAACACTGCCGTCCTTTCAACCGAGAACCTGATGTTCAGCGCGAGCCCGGATGGCGTTCGCGTCGAATTCGCGACGGGCACGCCGCGTGAAATCGTTTTCGAGGGACGTCCGGCGTTCGAAGCCGACTTCCCGCCCGTCCTGTTTTATATGCAGCGACGCGAGTATTTCCGTGTGGAAGCGCCCGTGCTCGACCCGTATATCTGCAGCGGCATTTTGCCGAGCGGCGAGCGTTTTCGCTTTGAAGTCAACGACCTCTCGCTTGGCGGTGTCGCGCTTCGGACCATGGACGAACGCGTTGCGGCGCTGGAGGTCGGCGTGATCCTGAAAGACGTGGAGCTTCATTTCAGCAATCCGGGCAAGGTCGTGCTCGACGTGCAACTGATGTCGAACCGTCAGATCGTGAACGCGAAAGGCGACCGGCGTTATACGCTGGGCTTCAAGTTCATGAGTTTGCCGGGATCGGCGGAGAACACGTTGCAGCGGTTGATCACGCAACTCGAAATGAAGCGGCGGTCACTCGCGCGCTGAGTTTCGGCGGTGATGATTGTCAAAGGAGCCCGCGGTTTTATCGCGGGCTTTTTTTGTCGGTGCGCTTCATGTTCCCGCCACGTCACCCCATTGCGTCCCTTCGTTCCCGTAACGTGCGCGTTCCGGCCGGGTTCATTCGATGAATTAGGCCCCGATTGCCCCGCTGCTTCACGGATTGCCTCGAGCTCCTCGGGTGAATAATCCGGACAAGGCGCAGTGGGCACGCGGCAGTGGCGGGAATTAACAGAAACCCCGAGAAACGCCGCACGTCCGCTCAACTTTTTTCCATTTCGGCCGATATACATCAGTGTCGCCATTCCGCGGGCCGGCCATCATGCCCCTACCAGGATTCCTTGCATGTCCAGCAACCTATTCGATATTGGCGTGAGTGGTCTCAACGCAGCCCAGTGGGGACTGACGACGACCGGCCAGAACATCAGCAACGCTTCCACGCCGGGCTATACGCTCGAGCGCCCCGTGTACCAGGAGTCATCCGGGCAGTACACGGCGTCGGGCTATGCCGGACAAGGCGTGACGACAGCCACAGTCTCGCGCTCATACAGCGATTTCCTCACGAAGCAGCTCAACAGCTCGCAGTCGAGCAGCAGCTCGCTGAACACGTACTACTCGATGCTCTCGCAACTGAACAACCTCGTCGGCGATCCGACGACGGGTATCGGCGCGGGCATCACCAGCTATTTCACCGGCTTGCAGTCGGTCGCGAACAGCCCGGGAACGACGGCCACGCGGCAAACGCTGATGAGCAGCGCGCAATCGCTCTCCGACCAGATGAACGCCGCGGCCACGACCTACAACCAGCTTCGCGACGGGGTCAACCAGTCGCTGCAGAGCGCGGTATCGCAGGTCAACACTTACGCCAAGCAGATCGCCGATCTCAACGTGCAGATCGCCAGCGCGAGTTCGGCCGGGCAGCCGCCGAACCAGTTGCTCGACCAGCGCGACCTTGCGGTATCGAACCTGAGCCAGTTGGTCAGCGTCCAGGTCACCACGAACAACAGCGGCTACAACGTATCGTTTGGAAATGGCCAGCCGCTGGTCGCCGGCAGCAGTTCGTACGCATTGACGACGGCAACGTCGCCCTCGGACCCGAGCGAACTGTCGATTGCATACGCCTCTTCCGACGGTTCCACGCAGACGGCCAAACAGACTCAGTATTTGCCGGATTCGATGTTCAGCGGCGGCGGCACGATCGGCGGCTTGCTCGACTTTCGCAGCCAGTCGCTCGATCCGGCGCAGGCCAATCTCGGCGCGATTGCGACCAGCTTCGCCACGCAGTTGAACAACCAGAACGAACTGGGCGTCGATCTGAACGGCAACGCCGGCGGCGCGTTGTTCTCGACCGGCAGCCCGACCGTCTATGCAAATGCACGCAACAGCGGCAACGCGACGCTCGACGTGTCCATTGCCGATGGCACGCAACCGCCGACCAGCGACTACTCGCTCGGCTTCGACGGCTCGAAGTACACGCTCACCGACCGCTCGTCGGGCGCAGTCGTCGGTCAGTTGACCGCTTCGTCCACGGGCGCGGTGAGCGGCACCATCGCCGGGATGAACATATCGATTGCAAGCGGATCGATGACGAAAGGTGATTCGTTCACGATCCAGCCCACGCGCGGTTCCCTCGCTAACTTCTCGCTCAGCAACTCGAACCCGTCGGCGATTGCCGCGGCTTCGCCGGCGGTGTCATCGGCGGCGACAGGCAATACGGGCACGGGCAAGATCTCGGCGGCGAGCGTGACGGCCGGGTACTCGATTCCCAGCAGCATCACGCTGACGTACGACGCCACGGCCAAGACCATGACGTCGAACGTAGAGATCACGCTGCCGGACAGTACGAAAGTTCCGGCCGGCACCGCATTCGCCTACGACCCCACGAAAGGCCTCACCGTATCCAACGGTGCAGGAGTAAGCGCGACCCTCAACGGTACGCCGTCCACGGGCGACAGCTTCACGATCGCGGCAAACACAGGCGGCACGAGCGACGGCAGCAATGCCCTCGCGATGGCCAACATCGGCACCGCCAAGTCGATGAACGGCGGCACCGACACCCTGACCAGTTCCTACGCGAACTTCGTCAACCAGATCGGCAACCAGACGAACGCGCTGAAGTCATCGAGCACGTCGGCGACCGCGGTGCTGAACCAGGCGACATCGGCGCAGCAATCTGTGTCCGGCGTGAACCTGAACGAGGAAGCCGCCAATCTGATCCAGTACCAGCAGCTTTATCAGGCTAACAGCAAGGTCATCCAGACGGCTTCCTCGCTGTTCCAGACACTGCTCGGCATCTTCAACTGAGGTTTTCACGATGCGTATTTCCAGCTCGCAGTACTTCACGATGAACGTCCAGACGATGAGCGACCAGCAGGCATCGCTCGCGGCGCAGTACGCGCAGATTTCGTCGGGAAAGAGAATCCAGACCGCATCGGACGATCCGCTCGGCGCCGCGCAGGCCGTGCAGTTGAGCAGCCAGTCCGCCACGCTCTCGCAGTACAGCACCAACCAGTCTGCCGCGCTGACTTCGTTGCAGCAGGAAGATTCGACGCTGACGAGCATCGGCAACGTGATGCAGAGCGTGCAGACGCTCGTGAATCGTGCGGGCAACGCATCGTTCAACGATACCGACCGCGCGTCGATGGCGACCCAGTTGCAGGGTTACCGCGACAACCTGATGACGCTCAGCAATTCCACCGACGCCAACGGCAACTACATCTTCTCGGGCTTCAAGGGCACGACGCAGCCGTTCACCGACAACGCATCGGGCACGGGCGCGACTTACGCCGGCGACAACGGCCAGCGCCAGGTGCAGATTTCCGATAACCGCTCGATCAACGTCGCCGATAACGGCGCGACCGTGTTCCAGAGCGTGTCTCCAAACGAGAGCTTGCCGGTTTCATCATCGGCGGCGGGCAATACGGGTTCCGGCACCATCGGAGCGGTCAATGTGAGCGACCGGGGCAACCCCGGCAATGCATCGACCTATACGATTTCGTTCGCGACCAGCGGCACGGGTTCCACGGCCACCACGACCTACACGGTCAAGGACCAGAACGGCGCCACGATCACGCCCGCGACACCGTATGTGGCGCAGCAGGACATCGCACTGGGCGGCGGGCAGAAAGTGGCCATCGACGGCGCGCCGGCTGACGGCGATTCGTTCACGGTCGCGCCCGCAAACACCGGCAAAGCCTCCGACACCGATATCTTCTCGACGCTCGATTCGCTCATCAGCGCCTTGAAGCAGCCGACCTCGGGCAACCCGGCTGCGCAGGCGACGTTGCAAAACGCGCTGACCACGGGCGGCACGAAGGTCAACAACATGTACAACAACGTGCTGACGACGCAGGCATCCGTTGGCGGCCGCGAGCAGGAAGTGACCGCAACGCAGACGGCGATGCAGACGACATCGACGCAAACCGCCAGCTCGCTTCAGGACCTGACCAGCATCAATCTCGTCAGCTCGATCAGCCAGTACGAGTTGACGCAGAACGCGTTGCAGGGCGCGCAGCAGGCGTTTGCCAGCATTCAAAAGATGTCGCTGTTCCAATACATCAGCAGTTGATGGGGAGTAGAAATCCGGGGAATGATGTGGGTAGTTAGGAAGTGTTTCGGGCCACCTTTTTTGGGTGGCCCTTTTTGTTTGCGGGTGGTGTGCGGTGATTGTGACGGTTATTCACCGCAAAATATGCGGCGAATAACCAAGCACGTGCGGCGAATACACCGCATAATCTCCGCATGAAACGCGGAGAATGGACCTATTTTTGGGAAGACCCCGGCTGGCCCGCCTTGCGATACGACTTTGCTGTCATCGTGGGACGGCTGGCCGAGATCACTCGCGCGCAGGGTTTGCTATTGGGGCGCCTTGCGGATGTCGGCATGACCCTGCGCAGTCAGGCAAGCTTGTCGGCGCTCACCCAGGACGTGCTCAAGACCAGCGAAATCGAGGGCGAACGCCTCAACGCGGATTCGGTCCGCTCTTCCATCGCGCGGCGGCTCGGGGTGGATATCGGCGCGCTGGCGCCGGTTGACCGGCATGTGGAAGGCGTCGTGGACATGGTGCTTGATGCAACCACCCACTACGACGCGCCCCTCACCCGCGAGCGTTTGTTCGGCTGGCATGCGGCGCTGTTTCCGACAGGTTTCAGCGGTCTTTCGCGGATTGCGATCGGCGCGTGGCGCGACGACGCGAATGGCGCCATGCAGGTCGTCTCCGGCCCGATCGGCCGGCAGCGCGTTCATTTTGAAGCGCCGCCGGCGGAACGCCTGGACGCCGAGATGACACGTTTTATCGACTGGGTGAATGAGAGCGAGGACATGCCGCCGGTGATCAAGGCGGCGCTCGCGCACCTGTGGTTTGTCACGCTCCACCCATTCGACGACGGTAACGGCCGCATCGCCCGTGCAATCGGTGATCTGCTGCTTGCACGCGCCGATGGAAGTCCCGAGCGGTTTTATAGTTTGTCGGCGCAGATCCAGGCTGAACGCAGCGGGTATTACGACATCCTCGAGCGCACGCAGCACGGTTCACTCGATGTCACCGCGTGGCTCGTCTGGTTTCTGGATGCCTTGCATCGCGCGGTGGGCAATGCGCAGCGGACGGTCGACGACGTATTGGTCAAATCGCGTTTCTGGCAGCGCTGGTCTGGCGAGTCGCTGAATCCACGACAGATCAAGCTACTGAACCGTCTCCTCGATGGCTTTGACGGCAAGCTCACCACGAGCAAGTGGGCCTCGATAGCAAAGTGTTCCGCGGACACAGCGTTACGCGATATCGCCGAGTTGATTGCGCTTGGCGCGCTGCGAAGGTCGGAATCGGGCGGGCGGAGCACGTCGTACGAACTGGACGATCAAGCCAAAGGCCAAAGCTAAAGCGCCGCCAGCGCCGCCTCTACCCAGCCAAAGCTGATCCGTTCTTGCTCGAGGCGAAGGTTGCCGCGCAGACGGTTATCGCGGAGTTCGTTGAACAGCGCCCGCTCTATTTCGTTAAGCCGGGCAAGATCGTGTACCGCTTGCTCATCCTCCCGGTCCCATTGCGACTCAAACGCCAGCAATGTCTCACGGTTCATGAGGAAAGACTTCACATGATCGAACCGACCTCGCAATTGATCGAGAATCGCAAAGCCGTGCGTATCTATATCGCCCCAATAGTGAATCTGGCGTTTCGTCAACCATGTCGTATTAGCCAGCATCTCGAAGCCATAACCCGCACCGAAGACGGCCATGCTGTCGGGGTGAGGAGGAAAAGCCAGGAAGTTGATTTCGTTCTCAGTGATAAAAACGCGCTGAACATCAGGGTCGAGCTCCGCAAAGCTTGCAGCGTCAAGCGTGATGTCCTGCGTCGCACTATGCGTCCTAAATAACGACTTGTTCGCGTCCAGCATGCGAAACCGGATGCGCAGCGGCTTTTCGCACAATCCGAAACGGCCGGCAAACTGGCTTACGCCCGAGCGCGAAAAGTCAATCGCCTCTGCCGGCAACACGCACTCCAGCAGTTCTCCTAATACGCCGCGATAACGCTCGATAAACTTGCTGTCCATGCCTGGAACGTCGACTTCCCGAAGGTACACACCCGGACGCGGATGAGCCTGAAACCACGCGCATATGTCGAGAAGCTTGGGCCACACATCGGCGAGTTCAAGCGCTCTGAGCGGGCGCTTGGCGAGCCATCGCAAAAGCGGCACTTGTCGTTCACGCGTCATTTCGACCAATGCAGTGAACTGGACTGATTCGCGCTGCTTGCCGATGAAACCGACCGCATGTTCAAACGTATCCATCCACGCAGCGTCGGGAAGTTTGTTGGCGCCGAGCACCCTGTGCTGGACTGTCCGCATTTCCACCCGGCAGCGCGTCATCGCCCTCAGTTCGCTTATCCATTGGCGAATGTCATCGAAACGATCCGCTATTTCTGCTGATGTAGGGCCTTTTAACGTGAGACGTCTTGGAAAAAGCGATTCTCCTGTCACGAGGCTGGCAAGCAGATCGCCCCGGTCCCAAAGGCGCTGGACCTGCTTGCGTAAATCCGCCGGTGTGGTCCAACTCATGAGCTTTGCCGCCCCTTTTCCTCGCGATATTCTTCGATGGAAAGGTTGCGCAACCTCGACTCGCGTCCCTCGGGGTTATCGACGAAACCCACGCTCGCGACAAACGGCTCAATGATGTGAATTTTCTGCAGCGGCGTGACAATCAGCAATTGCAGATTGAGCTGCGCAAACAACCTCAGGCCGTATTGAGCCGACTCATCCGAACCGCGGCCAAATGCTTCATCGATAACCACGAAGCGGAACGACCGCGAACGCGCGGCGCCCCATTCGAGTCCGAACTGATAAGCGAGGCTGGCGGCGAGAATGGTGTAAGCCAGCTTTTCCTTTTGTCCGCCCGACTTACCGCCAGAGTCCGAATAGTGCTCATGTTCTTTGTCGTCCTCTCTCCAGCGTTCGCTTGCAGCGAATACGAACCAGCTTCGGACATCGGTGACTTTAGTGGTCCAGCGGCGATCCAGTTCCGACAATCCTTCGCGACCGCGAAACCGCTCAATGATAAGTTTGACCTGCAGGAACTTTGCCTCTGAATACTGAGCATCGTCGGAGCCGGTCAGCGTGCCCTCGGTGCACGAGCGCAACTCTGTCTGAAAGTCGCGAATGTCAGCATCGGGCGTTGGCAACGCTTCCAGCACAATATAGCGGCCCGGGTTGTAGTCAATCTGCGTAAGCGATTCGTTAATGAACGCAATGCGCTCCTTGATCGTCCCGCGTTCGCGGGCAAGCTGCGACTGGAAGTTCGCCACTTCGCGAATGGTGTTTTCGTTCAGCAGTTCCTTGAAGCGGTTTTCGAATCGCGGCAAGTCATCGCCTCGCAGCTTGTCAAGCATCGTTCGATATTCAGCTGCGGCTTCAACTGAGACATCGACTTCCTGCGTTTCCAGTGGAAACTCGACGGTATAGGCTCGCATCGCATCAATGATCTTGTCGCGCTGCCGCGAGACCTTTTTGTCTTCGGCATCGATACTGTCCTGAAGATATTTACGAACTTCGCTTTCCCGGTTGTCACACGATTCAACCGTTAGCTGGTGCTTGCCCAGCACTTCGCGCCAGCTTGTCTCGAGTTGCTCGAAGTGGGCTGTTTGCGCGTCGTAGGCAGGGTCGTCAAGGATGCCGCGGGTCTGCGTGTGCAAGTCTTCCGCGATGCTTCGTTTTGTGCCGGCGCTGGAGCGATGATCCTTTTGCTCGTCGAGTTGGGCCTCGGTGATCTTCAGAGCCGCACCGACTTCATGCAAACGCGCGCTAAGTTGCGCGAGCATGTCCGATGCAGATTCCAGTTGCCGTTTTTCATCGCTTAAGCGGGTCGCTTCCACCGCCAGCGAATGCCAGTCCACCTCGCGAAAGTCGGGGTGCTCGCCGAGCCTCAATAGCGCGGTCAGTTGCAATCTGCACGCCTTTTGGTCCTCCATAATCTTCGCGATGAGACCGCCTAGTTTTCCCAGACGCGCGGCCAGGCCATGCGCTGTTGCCTCGAGCGCGGCGATCTTGGCTTCGTTGGTCCATCCGAGCACGTACCGCATTCGATCGTCGAGCCGATGACGGTCATCTTTTTCATGACGCTCGCCGGGTGCCTTGATCTGGCCCGCTCGTGTGACGGCACGCGTTTCCCGCCGAAACTGTTCCTGCGTGCTGCAGCAGACCACGTTAAAGCGGTATGCGACCTCGTGTTCAAGCCAATCGTAAAACGGCGAGTCCGGCTTGATGGCAAGCTTTCGGGCGAGAGATTCCGCCTGCAACTCGGGCTTGTCGCGACGAGCACCCGAGCGAACTCGAAAGAATACGAGCCGTCCCTTCAGGTGCGTCTTGTCGACCCAGTCCACGACCGCGGCATAGTGAGCATCTGGGACCAGCAACGAAAGACCGAAGCTGCGCATCATGCGTTCGGCTGCGCCCTCCCACTCACGCTCCTCTTCGCGCACCTGAAGCAATTCGCCCGCGAATGAAAGGCTTGTCTCGGAAAGGTCCAGCGCCTTGCATAGCGATGCGCGCATCGCGATCTGCTCTGCCGGGATGTTGCTTCGCCGGCTTTTCAGGCTGCTGATTTCAGCCGACAAAGCTTCGTGCTCCTGTCTGCCCTGGCGCAAGCTGACGCTGTGCTCCGTCAAATCGTTCTGGTATTGGGCATCAGCTTCATGCGCGCCTTCCGCGAGTGCGGACAGGCGTTTCCGCTGCGCCTGAAAGGCCGCCTCGTCATCAGCCGGAACCTCTCCGACCGCGCGCACCAGCTCAGAGTAGTGCCGAGCCTTGCGCTTGCGTGTTTCGCATTCAAGCTCTAATTGCTTTATCTCTGCGTCGAGCCGCTCAATGCGGTCACCGCCGTTTTCTGCAATGCTGCGCTTGAGTTCGCCTTCAGTGAGGCGCTGCGTGTCGCGCGCGCTTTCGAGTCGCACGATTTGCCTGTCATGCTTCTCCCAGTCGGCACTGAGTCCGATGATGCGTTTATCCAGCAGGTCGAGCTTGAGGCCTGCGGCGTAGTATCGAAGCGCTTCGCGGCAAGAACGCAGCGCATCCGCTTGCTGCAATAGGAGCGCGTGCCGGGTGCAGTCCTCGGTCAGCGGCTTGAGACGATCCATCTGTCGCTTGGCTTTCAGTACCGCTTCGTGCGCGCGGTTCAAGTCGTCGAAATGGCCGATCAACGCGGTGACTCGGGGAGCAACATCGAAAGGCTGCAGCATGTGGCTGCGTACGAAATCGGTCAGGTTGCCTACCGATTTCATCGATACGGTCTGGTGAAACAGCTCGAGCGCCTGTTCGTTCTCAATGCCAAACCGGCGGCGCAGCCATGCGCCGTAAGGCGGAAAACTATCGAACACTTCAGCGCCCAGCCCTCGCAGTTTTTTGCGCAATGCAGGAATTTCTGTGCCAAAGTTCGCGAAGTCTTCTGCAATCGACATCGCCCGCTCGGCGCCCACGAAAATCCTCGCGGGCTGGCCTTGAGGCTCCTTCATCCAGAAGATCTGGGCGAGCGTGACCGTCTTGTCGAAACCCGTGTTGTGAAATGTGCCGAGCAGGACGGAATAGCTGTTGTGATCACGCAGCGCTACAGGCCTGGCGTTTCCACTTGCCTCGCTGCGCTCGGATTTGTAGTGTCCGAGAACATAAGAACGAAGCGATCGCTCCTTGCTGTCCGCTCCGGCTGCCTTGTTGTAAGCGATCCGGTGGGCAGGAACAAGCAGCGTGGTGATCGCATCGACGAGCGTCGATTTGCCCGATCCGATATCACCCGTGAGCAAACCATTCTCGCCGTTTGGACTGAGCACCCACACGTGGCGGTCGAAGGTGCCCCAGTTGTACACCTCCAGCCGGTGGAGGCGAAAACCGGACAGGGCGTCGTCGGACGCGAAGTCGAGTTCAGGCAGTTGCATATTAGCCATTGGATGGACCCTCCCCGGTTCCGCCGAGCTGCGTTTGGTATGCGGCAAGCCTGGCGTCGAAGTCAGAAAGCCATTGCGCGTCAACGAAGGCCTTGAGAATGCGCTGGACTTCATACGCGGCCGGACTGTCCACGCTGCCGGCCGCCGGCTTCAGGCGACGCAGAAATCCGAGATCGATAATCTTGTTGATATGCGTTTCTATCTGATCGGTGGTTTTAGCCTCGTTGCTGCCGGCGGGGAGGAACACCCGCATTAGGTCGGTGATCTGTTCGCGGGTGAGAATCAGGCGCGTGTCTGTGCCGCCAGCATCCGACTCGGCGAGCTTTTTTCTCAGCAATGCTAGCATCAGACTTACCGGAAACGACAGCGGACGCCGAGCGACAAGGCGAGGCAATTTGGACGCGTCTTCTCCTTCATCTTCCGGACGCGCGCGCACGAACGCATAGCCCTCGGCTTCGTCCAGAACCAGCACGAGGCCGAGCACCGCAATATAGTCGCGCACGCGTGCTTGCAAGTCGAGCAGTGCATTCCAGAGCGCGGCGTCACTATCACGGTAACAGACGCCTTTGAGCAGCGGCACGACAACGCTGGACAGGTCGGCCGACGTTGCCGGTGTGGCGGAATCTTGGTCCGGCATCATTACCTCGAAAAAATGACACGGGGGAACCTGGCTTGTCTGATGTGCTCGTGCCCGTTCCGACTCTTGCTTTGCCAGCGCACGGTGTCGAGCACGCTTTCGTCAATCACCGTCTGAAAAGTGTCACTGCCGAGCTGCAAATAGGTAATCAGCTCGGCGAGGCCTTGCTGGAGCGGGTGCATAACGCAGAGTTCACGCAAGGTTACCTGCGGGCGGTCCTGCAAGACATGGCGGATATGCCACGCAAGCGTGGCACGGTCTATGACGACTTGCGAATAAAGCGCGGCGGCGTCCGTATCCGCGTTGCCCGTCTCGAGCGGCATATTGGTAATGCGTGGTCTCAGCAACGGAACATAAAGCGGCCGTTCCATGGGCAACTCGATGTCCGCGGCGATATCGTCGATCTCCATGACCGGAATGGACGGGGGTTGTTCCCGGACGGCGAGCGCCCGCACTTCCACTTCGCGCAGGATGTCCATGATGCGGCGGTTTTCCAGCCACGCCTGATCGTCGAGAAACCGGCGCAGTTGTTGCGAGAGAACTGCCACCATTCGCTGCGTGTGTTCGCCGGCTTCGAGCCAGTCGTGGTGCAGGCGGTTCGTGCGGCTGTCCGGTTTCATTTCCGCGACGGCGGGCAGCGCAAGCACGCGTTCAAGCAATGCAGACAGCTCTTCCTGTCTGCTGCTCGACATCAGGAAGTCCCAGAAGGCACGAAAGCTTTTGCCCTGGTCAGAGTCCGAGATCGCATCGCGCTCGCCGAGAATCTCTTCCAGCAACGCGCCCTTGGCGCCGTCCCATCGTGCAATCCGCTCGCGGACACGCCGGTCCAGACCTCGGAAATTTTGCTCGACTTCCCGGAAATCGGTCAACAGCTCGCGCGCCAGCGTTATAAATTGCTGGAACCGGTCTTTCAGCTCAGTAGCGTCCAAGAGAGCGATGTCACCAGTTTGGGCGCGGGCTATCTCTTCGTCGATGTCGTCGCGCCGTTTCTGCAACTCGGCAATACGCGCCTGCGGGTCGCTTTCGCTTCCTTCGCTCATCTGCTTAAGCAATTGGAACAGAGTCAGCAGCCGGGATTCGGTCCCGACAAAACTGCGGTCGGCCAGGGTCCCGAGCCAAGCAATCGTTTTTTCGGCGGCGGGCGTGAGGTCGAAATGAGGCTCGTCCGTTCCTTGTGGGTAAAACTTGCGTAGCCAGCCTTTCTCGTTGGCTGCCCAGTCGTCGAGATAGCTCAGTGCCGCTTTCGGGAAGGCGCCGGTTCCCAATTGTTCGCGCAAGCCATAGAGTTCGTCCTCGAGAGCTTCAGCAAGATCGGCCTGCGCCATGGCGCGCACGTTGGGAACAATGAACGTCCGCGCCAGAAAGCTGACCACCAGCGACGCATGATCGGATTGAAGCAGGCGCCAGGATGGATGACTACGGCGCAGCAGTTCCAGCGTGGAATAGTCGAGGTTCATGGGCGGAACAGGTAATCCCCCGGGATTGGTCGCACGGGGGTAGAACCTTGAATAATAGCCGCCTGGCGAAACCGTTACGCGTTGCGCTCAAATTGTTACTGGCCACACAGACGCTAAAGCGCCGCCGCGACCCGTCCCATCTGATCGATCCCGTTCTCGAAGATTCGCTGGAAAAACGGGATCAGGTTGGGGATCATCAACTGGATCAGCAGGAATCCCACCAGCATGGTGACGGGAAATCCGACCTGGAAAATCCCGATCTGCGGCGCCGCGCGATTCAGGATCCCGAGCGCCAGGTTCGCGATCAACAACGCCGCCACGACAGGCAACGACAGCAACAACCCCGTCGAGAAAATACTCACCCCGTAGGTGGCGAGCGTCTGCCAGCCGCGCGCGTGGGTCATCGAACCCAGCACGTTCGCGCTCACCGGCACGTTCTGGAACGTCTGCACGAGGGCGCTGATCATTTGCAGATGACCATCGAAGACGAGAAAAGCGAGGAACGCGATCGTATTCAGATACCGCGAAATCACGACCGCGTTTCCCCCTTGCCGCGGATCGTAGAGCGTCGCAAAACCTAGACCCATCTGCTGGCCGATGAACTCGCCGGCTGCATCGATGGACGCGAACGCAATCTGCATCGTCATGCCGAGTGCCGCGCCCACCAAGAACTGGTTGATGAGGATCAGCACGCCATCGGCGGAAAATACGGTGACCTGCGGCACGGCGCCGATAGTCGGCGCCACGATCAATGCAATGAACGCCGCCACCCCGACTTTGACGCGCACCGGAACCGCCAGATGGCTCAGCAGCGGCGCGGTCGCGATCAACGCAAGAATGCGCGTGAACGGCCAGAGGAAGGACGTCAGCCAGACATTGAGCTGGGCGTACGTGACCGAAAACATCTAGCCGGTGATTGCCGGAGTGATGGTGAACACGTGGCGCATGTAGTCGAGCAGCGTTTCCATCATCCAGGGTCCGGCAATCACAAGCGTGACGGCGACCGCGAGCAGTTTCGGAATGAACGAGAGCGTGCTTTCGTTGATCTGGGTGGCGGCCTGGAACAAGCTCACCACCAGGCCTACGACCAGCGCGACCAGCAACAGCGGAGCCGCGAGCAACAGCGCCACGTACATGGCCTGGTGCGCAATCGACATGACGGATTCGGGGGTCATCGTGTGTATCTCTGTGCTTTGAAGGCTTACGAAACGAAGCTCTGCGCGAGCGAACCAATGAGCAACTGCCATCCATCGACGAGCACGAACAGCATCAGCTTGAACGGCAGCGAAATGGTCGATGGCGACACCATCATCATCCCCATGGACATCAGCACGCTCGCCACGACCATGTCGATGATCAGGAACGGAATGAAAATGGTGAAACCGATCTGGAAGCCGGTCTTCAATTCACTCGTTACGAACGACGGCACCAGCAGCGAGAGCGGCACGTCTTCGGGACCGTTCATGGGCGGGGCTTTCGAGATCTTGGCGAAGAGCGCGAGATCGGCTTCGCGCGTCTGGCGCAGCATGAACTGCTTGAACGGCGCGACGCCGCGCGTGACCGCCTGATCCATGGTGATCGTGCCGTCGGAGAACGGTTTGTACGCGTCGGTGTAGGCGCGGTCGAGTACCGGCGACATCACGAACAACGATAAAAACAGCGCCAGTCCGACCAGGACCTGGTTCGGCGGCGTGCTGGTCGTGCCGAGCGCCTGACGCAGCAGCGACAACACGATGATGATGCGCGTGAAGCTCGTCATCATCAGCACCATTGCCGGCAGGAACGACAGCATGGTGAGCAGCAGCATCGTCTGGACGCTGAGCGAATACGTCGTGCCGCCGTTCGGGCCGGGGCTGGTGTTGAACGCCGGCAAGCCGGCCGTGCTTTGTGCGAAAGCTGCGTAGGGAAGGGCGGCAATCACGACCGGCAGCGCCAGCTTCGCGCATCGAACTACAAACCGAAACTGCATTACTTGCTCCCGCCCGCGAATTTTTGCAGACGTTTGGTCGCTTCACCGGCGAGGGCATCGCGAAAACGTTGACCGAAACTGCCTTGAAGTCCGTCCGACCCGGGCGCCGTGGGCGCTTCCACGCCGCTGAGTTCCGCCGATCCCGCCGGCATGGTGTGCAGCAGCCGCACGTTGCCGGGGGCCGCGCCCAGCACGAGCCATGTATCGCCGATTTCCACCACCGATACCCGCTCCTTGTTCCCAAGCGACGCGCCGCCGATCACCTTCACCAGGCCCGTGCGTTTTGTCCCTGCCACCCCGAACTTGCGTGCGAGCCACGCGCAGCCGAACACGAACGCGATCACGATCGCCAGCCCGAGCAGCGTCTGCAACACGGCGCCGACACCAAGCGACGGCACGGCTGTTCCCGCGCCCACACCCGATGCAATCTGGGCCGCGTGATTGACGGCGTTCATATCGGCGGCGTGCGCGGTGAATGCCATGAAAAGCGTCGAGAAAGCGACGGCCGGGCGTTTCATCGATTCAGCTTCCTGATGCGTTCCGACGGCGTGATGATGTCGGTCAGACGGATACCGAACTTGTCGTTCACGACCACCACTTCGCCCTGCGCGATGAGGCATCCGTTGACGAGAACGTCCATCGGTTCGCCGGCGAGGCCGTCGAGTTCAACGACCGATCCTTGTGCGAGTTGCAGCAAGTTACGAATCGCGATCTTCGTGCGCCCGAGTTCCACCGTCATCTGCACGGGGATATCGAGAATCATGTCGATGTCATTGCGCGTTGTCGGCGCCGCGACTTTCGACAAAGGCTGGAACACCCCGGCCGACGATGCCGCCGCCGGCGTCTCATTGCCGTTCTGCTCGGCCAGGGCGCTCGCCCAGTCATCCATGCCGAAGTCCTCGCCCTTGAGCGGGTCGGACGGCAGCGTGCCCGGTTCGGTTACGTCACTCATATCCACCTTCCTTCATCGTATCGGTTGCGCTGATCATCTTCTGGACGCGCAACGCGTATTGACCATTGAAAACACCGTAGCCGCATTCCATCACCGGCACGCCGTCCACTTTTGCCGTGACCTCTTCGGGCACGTTGATCGGCAGGACATCGCCGGCCCGCATGTTCAGGATCTGCTCGAAGGTCGTGCCGATCTGCGCGAGATCGACCGTGAGTTCCACTTCGGCGGACTGCACTTGCTGCGACAGGACGCGGATCCAGCGGCGGTCGACTTCGAGCGCTTCGCCTTGTATGGGGGACGACAGCACGTCGCGGATCGGTTCGATCATCGAATACGGCATGCAGATGTGCAGCGTGCCGCCGGTCGATCCGAACTCGATGGAGAACTGCGTCACGATCACGATCTCGTTGGGCGTCGCCACGTTCGCGAACTGCGTGTGCATTTCCGAGCGCACGAATTCGAAGTTGAGCGAGCGCACGCTTTTCCACGATGCTGCGTACTGTTCGAACACGAGGTTCAGCAGCTTGCTGATGATGCGATGCTCGGTCTGCGTGAATTCGCGGCCTTCCACGCGGGTGTGGAAACGGCCGTCGCCGCCGAAGAGGTTATCGACGACGAAGAACACCAGGTTCGGGTCGAACACGAACAGCGACGTGCCGCGCAACGGCTTCACGTGGACCAGGTTCAGGTTCGTCGGGATCGGCAGGTTGCGGGTGAATTCGCTGTATTTCTGCACCTTCACCGGACCAACGGAAATTTCCGCCGAGCGCCGCATGAAGTTGAAGATGCCCACGCGCAAGAGACGCGCGAAGCGGTCGTTGATGATTTCCAGGCCCGGCATCCGGCCCCGGACGATACGTTCCTGCGTCGCGAGGTTGTAGGGGCGCACGCCTTGATAGCGTGTTTCGTCGGCAACAGCGTCGACTTCGCCGGTGACGCCCTTGAGCAGGGCATCGACCTCCTCCTGCGACATGAACTCTTCGTGGCCCATGAGTGTTCCTTGGTTCCTGTCTTGCGCTTGTCTGGTTCGGCTTCGTTTTTTCGCGTATGAACAACGCGTTACTGGACGACGATTTCTGTGAACAGCACTTCCTGCACATGCGCCGGTGCTTCCGGCGTGCCGCCGAACGTGTTGACGGTAGTCAGGAGTTCCTTGGCGAGCGCGCGTTTTCCGTCGATGCCGGCCAGGTCGTCGGGATGTTTCGCCGAGAGCAGCATCAGGATGTGGCTGCGCACTTCCGGCATGCGTTCGGCTAGCGCGGCTTGCGCCTTTTCATCGGGCAGCTTCAGCGTGAGGCCGATGCGCAGGTAATGCATGCCGTCATCGGATTGCAGGTTGACGGTCATGGAGTCGAGCGGGTAGAACACTGGCGGCACCGCGGGTGCGGGCTTCGCGGGTTCGTGCGATGCGGTTTTGTGCAGCCAGAAATACGCGCCTGCGCCGCCGGCGCCGAGCAGGACGATTGCGCCCACCGCGATCAGGATGATGCGCTTGAGCTTGCCGGTTTTAGCCGGCGTGACGGGTTGTTGTGCTGCTGCTGTAGTTGCCATGTTTGCGGACCTCTTTCTGTAGCCTGAATTGTTGGCGAAAGTAAGGTTGCGCGATGGGTCGAACAGAAGGGGTTATTAGGGCTAACTCGGGAGTTTGCGCAAAGGGGAGGGTTTTTTACGTTTGCGATACGCGCGGGGTGGCAGGCGTGAAAAAGCCGCGCGGCGGTGAGGCTCGCGCGGCTGGTTTGCCGGGTCTGACGCGGCCATAGGGCTTTAAGCGAACGTATCGACCAGTCCAACCTGACGGCGTAGCGGCAGGCTGACCGTGCTCGATGCGTCGCTTACGGCTCCAATCCCGCCGCCGCTACTGCCCGAACCACTCCACGACGACCGTCCGCCGCCATCCTGCTGGCCCGAGCTCGCTTGCTTGCCCGCAAAGCCGTCGCTGACGCTCGTGCTGCCCAAACCAATGCCACTTGCCTGCATCGCTTCACGCAAGGTCGGCAATGCAGCCTCGACGGCCGCGCGAACCTGCGCATGGTCCGATACGAACAGCGCATGCGCATGATTCCCTGCGACCTGCAGCACCACCTGCAGCGGCCCGAGATCCTTCGGATTCAGCGTCAACTCGGCGCTTTGCTGATGTGCATTCGATAAAAACACCACCTTCTGGCTGAACGCATCGTCCCAGCCGCTCGATCCGACATGCGGTGCGATGGCGGCGCTGTCGGCTGCGGTCGCGGCGCCTTGCAAGGTCGCGCCGCTGGTCGCCGCCGATGCCGCTTGCTGCACGCTCGCGTTCGCGGTGGCGTCGGCGTTCGCCGCGGTTGCCTTGTATGCGGCGCTGCCGTCGTCGGATTGCGTCAGTGCAGCGAGTGCGTTTGCATCGGCTTGTTGCGTGGCTGCCGCGCCGCCTTGTTGCGTCAACGCCGCGTTGCCCTGGGCCTTGCCATCAGCCGAAAGACCAGCCAGCGGCGTGTCGCGGCCGCCTTTCGTGCCCGTCGTCGTGCCCGTCGTCGTGCCCGTGGGCGTGCCGTTGTTCATGTTGCCCGCGTGCGCCGCGCCCATTGCTGCTGCGGCGGCCGCGTTGAGCGGCGTGGCCGGCGTCTGCACATTTGCGGCCGCCGTCAGCGACGCCTGCAGCGCATCGGCGGCGGCTTTGGCATCGGCGGCTTTGGCGGGTGAGGGGGTATCGGCCGTCGTGTCGGTGGCATCCGTCGATGTCGCGTCCGTGCTTGCCGTCGCAGCGTCGGCCGGATCGGCAGGCGTCTTCCCGGCACCGGCGGCGCGTGCTTTCAGAATCGCAGCCTTTTCCGCTGCCGCCGCCGCGATTGCCTCGGGCGTTCCCGGCGCGGCCTTGGCCGCGTTAGCTGTTTTGTCGGCTGACGCAGTCTTGTCGGTCTTCGATAAATCCGTCTGATCCGTCGCCGTGCTTTGATCCGCACCGTCCGTTTTTTTAGCCTGATCGGTTGAATCCGTGTTGTCCGGCTTCGACGCATCATGCACGCTGCCGCGCGCAGCCGCCGCCTTTGCAGCGGCTTTATCGGCTTGAGCGCGTTCCTGTACTTTGGCTTGTGCCGCTTCGCGCTCATTGGCCTTGGCGGTGATGCTGTGCAAGGTCGAGCCAAACGATGCCGCCGCTTCATCGCGAGCGGACGCCGCTGCTGTGCTGCGCGAAACAGCCGATACGCTCGACATACCCAGCAACGCGCTGGCCGAATTAACTGACGACATGAATAACCTCTTGTATCTTATGCAAGATAAATTCGCGTTAAAACCTACGCCCGTTCAGCACGCATCCGCAGCACCTTGGCGGAATGCTCGTCGGAATCACGCTGCTCGATCCTTGCGTCCTGTTTGGCCTGCACCGCGTCGGCGCGTGCAGCCAGCACCTGATACGAACCCAGCTTCTGCTTTTTCTGCTGCCATTCCGGCTTTGCCGCCTCAAGCCGCGCATTCGCGGCCACGAGCAACGCGCGCTGCTGGTTGATCGCGGAATCGAGCGTATCCACGAATGCCTGGAAGTTACGCAAGGTCTGCGCAGTCGTGCCTTCTTGCGCCGACGCCGTGAACCGCGCGTGATATTCATCGCGATACGTCACGAGCGAATTCAGTTGCGTCTCCACTTCGTTGCGTTCCTGCTGCAGCTTGCCGAGTTTTTTGGTCGCGGCTTCGAGTTCTTCTTCTGCGAGGTTGATCAGGGTGTTGATCGGCAGATGCTTTGACATGGAGGTCTGGTTCCTTCCTGATTATCTTTATCGGGTCTTCACGCGAACAGTTCGTCGAGTTTGGCCAAACTCGGTTCGAACATCGCCTGCTCGCGAAATCCTTGCTGCAAAAACGCTTCAATGCGCGGATACAACGCTATTGCCCGGTCCAGCAGCGCGTCGCGTCCGCTCGAATACGCGCCCACGTTGATCAAGTCCCGATTGCGCTGATAACGCGACAACATTTGCTTGAATAAGCGCACGCGGTCCAGATGTTTGTCGTCAATAAGCGCCGTCATTGCGCGGCTGATCGACGCCTCGATATCGATGGCCGGATAATGCCCCGCTTCGGCCAGCGACCGCGACAGCACGATATGCCCGTCGAGAATCGCACGGGCAGAATCGGCGATAGGATCTTGCTGATCGTCCCCTTCCGTCAAGACCGTATAAAAAGCCGTAATCGATCCGCCGCCTTCCGGGCCGTTCCCCGTACGCTCGACGAGCGCCGGCAACTTGGCGAACACGGAAGGCGGATAGCCTTTGGTGGCGGGCGGTTCGCCGATTGCCAGCGCAATCTCGCGCTGGGCCATGGCGTAACGCGTGAGCGAGTCCATCAGCAAAAGTACGTGTTTGCCCTGATCGCGGAAATACTCGGCGAGCGAGGTCGCATATGTTGCGCCCTGCATACGGAGGATGGGCGAAACGTCGGCGGGGGCCGCGACCACGACCGAACGCGCCAGTCCGTCCTCGCCCAGAATCTGTTCGATGAACTCCTTCACTTCCCGGCCGCGTTCGCCAATCAGGCCGATCACGATCACTTCGGCGCTGGTGTAACGCGCCATGGTGCCGAGCAGCACGGATTTACCCACGCCCGAGCCCGCGAACAAACCCATGCGCTGGCCGCGTCCCACGGTGAGCAACGCGTTGATTGCGCGCACGCCGACGTCGAGGACCTTGTGGATCGGTTCGCGATTCAACGGGTTGATGGTCGGCGCGGACAGCGGTGCATCGCGCTTGGCGCCGAGGGGGCCGAGGCCATCGAGCGGCCGGCCGGAGGCATCGACCACGCGGCCGAGCATTTCCCAGCCGACAGGCAGGCGCTTGGCACCGGCCATCGGATCATTGATGGGCGCGCTTTCCAGCGGATAGACACGCGCTCCAGGCAGCAAGCCGGAGACTTCGGTGGTCGGCATGAGGAACAGCTTGTCGCCGGAGAACCCGACGACTTCGGCTTCGGCCATTGGAATGGAACTGCCCGCCGGCAACTCGATCATGCATTCCGATCCCACGCCGAGTTTCAATCCGACGGCTTCCAGCACGAGGCCCGCGGCGCGGGTCAACCGGCCGCACGCGCGCAACGGCTTCGATATCTGGCTGCGCGCCTTGCTGGCTTCGAGCTGGGCGCGCCATCCATCGAGATGCGGATTGTTCACCATCTCCGCCAACTCGACGATCGTCTGCGCCGCCATGTCTTCCAGCGTCGGCTCGGGCGTGACGTCGGGATCGGCGAGCGGTCCAAACGATGCCCGCGCAAGTTCCTGCTCGAGTTCGCTCAAGCCTTCCTGCGTCACTCGGCGCGCAGCGCTTGCGGCGTTGTTATGCGTTTGCGTTACCACGGTTGCGTCCTCCCGAGCGCCGCTGCGACGCGCTCCCAGCGCGTCGCATTGGTTGCATCGATTTCACCGCTTGCCGCGTGCGCCTTGCAGCCGCCGCGTTCAATGTCCGGATCGGTGCGGAACGTCCATCCGGCCGCTTGCAACTCTTCCAGCAAATACGCTTCGACAATCGGCAGATCCGCCGGATTCACGATCAGGTACGGCGCGCCGGAAAGCGCCGGCTCGGCCGCGATCACCGAGCGTGCGACAGCCAGCACGGCGGTCGGGTCGAGCGTCAAATGCTGCGACACCACTTGTTGTGCGATATCCAGCGCCAGCGCGGTGAGCGCCTCGGCGACCACGGCGTCGGCGGCTTGCAGGGCGGTCTTGAAGGCATCGGCCATCGAAGCAAGCCGCGCCGCTTCCGAACGGGCATCGAGGCGGCCTTCTTCTTCGCCCTTCGCATAACCCTGGTCGTAGCCGGCCTGATAACCCATCGCCTGGCCGGCGACGTGGCCCTGCGCCAGACCTTGCGCGTGGGCTTCGTCGCGGACACGACGCAGATGCTTTTCGAGCGCGGCCTGATCGGCGGCGCTGCGATCCACGGGAACCGGATCGAACGACGCCATTTCCCAGCGCTGATACGCGGACATGCGCGCCTTTTTTTCGGCTTCTGCTGCGTCAGACATATGCGTCCTCGGCCTTGCCGCCTAACTGGATCTGACCGCTTTCGGCGAGATTGCGCACGACCTGCAGGATCTTGCGCTGCTGCGTTTCCACTTCGGACAAACGCACCGGACCGCGCGAATCGAGGTCTTCCGCGAGCAGTTCGGCTGCGCGCTGCGACATGTTCGCGAGGAACTTCTGGCGCAGCGGCGGTTGCGCGCCCTTCAACGAAACAATCAGCGTTTCCGATTCCACTTCCTTCAGCAACATCTGGATGGCGCGGTCTTCGAGGTCCATCAGGTTTTCGAACACGAACATCTGGTCGATGATCTTCTGCGCCAGTTCCGCGTCGAATTCCTTGACGTTTTCGATTACCGATTCCTCGTGCGCCGTCGACATGAAGTTGAGGATTTCCGCCGCCGTGCGAATGCCGCCCATCGGCGCGCGTTTCAGGTTGTCGCTGCCGGAAAGCAAGGTGGTGAGCACGTCGTCGAGTTCGCGCAGCGCGGCGGGCTGAATGCCGTCGAGCGTCGCAATGCGCAACAGCACGTCGTTGCGCAGGCGTTCGGTAAGGAGCGCCACGATTTCCGATGCCTGATCGCGGTCCAGATGCACGAGAATCGTCGCAATGATCTGCGGATGCTCGTTCTTGATCAGCTCGGCGACCGCCGCCGAATCCATCCACTTCAAGCCTTCTATACCGCTCGTATCGCTGCCCTGCAAGATCCGGTCGATCAGCGCGCCGGCCTTGTTCTCGCCGAGCGCCTTGGTCAGCACCGTGCGGATGTATTCGCTCGAATCGAGCGAGAGCGCCGTGTGCTGTTCGGCTTCGTGCACGAACTCGGTCATCACGTTGTCGAGCTGCTCGCGCGTGACGTTCTTCAACTGCGCCATGGTCGCGCCGATCTTCTGGACTTCGCGCGGTCCCAGGTACTTGAAGACTTCCGCTGCTTCGGATTCACCAATCGACATCAGCAGGAGCGCGGCTTTGTTGAGGCCTTCAGCGTTCATCGGACACCCAGTTCTTGACGACCGTCGCGACGATTCTCGGATCCTGGCGCGCGATCATCCGCGCGTAGTCGAGATTGCGTTCGAACTTGGCCTTGTTGCTTTCGTTGCCGAGCAAGCTGACTTCGGCATCCTTGTCTTCATCTACTGCGGATTTCGGCATGGACGGACCATCGAGCAGCGACAGTTCATCCGGCGCGCCGAGCGCGGGCGGCGGGGGCGGCGGCGGGAAGGCGCGGCGCAGCGCCGGCTTCACCATCGTGAAATACAGGAACATCGCCACCAGCCCGATACCCGCGTACTTCGCCAACTGGATGCCGCGGGCGATCATGTCCGGCGTGCGCCACCAGGGGATGTCGGGGATCACGTTCGTATCGACCAGGAACGTGCTGTTCACCACGTTGACCGAGTCGCCGCGTTTTTCGTCGTAGCCCATCGCGTCCTTCACGAGTTGCTGGACTTGCGCGAGCTTGTCGGCGGGCAGCGGTTGCATCGTGACGATGCCTTTCGCGTCCACCTGCTTCTGGTAGTTCACGACCACGGCGACCGAGAGGCGCTTGATGCCGCCCATCGGCTGCTCGTAGTGGCGCACCGTCCGGTCGACTTCGTAATTGGTCGTGGTGTCCTTGCGCACATTCACCGGCTGCGTCTTTGCGCCGTCGGCGCCGCTCGTGGCTGCGTCGACAGGCGCCGACGCCGCTGCCGGCGGCTGGTTCGACAATGCGCCCGGCACGCCGCCAACGCTCGCGCCGCCGCCGTCCTTGGATTCGCTCGATTGCTGGCTGCGGATCGCCGTGTTCTGCGGATTCGCGTTCGGACCGTAGCTTTCGGCGGTCTGCTCGAGCTTCGAAAAGTCGATATCCGCGCTCACCTGCGAATGGGCGTTGCCTGCACCGAACAGCGGCGCCAGGATTGCATCGATACGCGATTGCGTATTGCGCTCGATCTGCTGGACGTACTTGAGTTGCGAGGCGTCCAGCCCGTTCGGCCCGCTGCTTTGCTGCGTCAGGAGGTTGCCATCCTGGTCGACGATGGTCACGTTCTTCACTGGCATGTCCGCCACGCCCGAGCTGACCATGTGCTGGATAGCGAGGGTTTGCGCTTCGTCGAGCGCGCGGCCGGGATACAGGTTCAACATGACGGACGCGGTCGGCAATTCCTTTTCGCGCACGAACACGGTCGGCTTCGGAATCGCGAGGTGCACCCGGGCTTCGCGGACTGACGATATCGACGCGATGGTCTTTTCCAGCTCGCCTTCAAGCGCCCGCTGATAGTTGACCTGCTCGGCGAACTGGCTGATGCCGAACTTCTGGTTGTCCATCAATTCAAAGCCGACCGAGCCGTTCTTCGGCAATCCCTGCGATGCCAGCCGCAACCGCGTTTCGTGCACGGCTTCGCTCGGCACCAGGATCGCACCGCCCGATTCGGCGATCTTGTAGGGAATGTTCCCTTGCTGCAGCGCGGCGACAATCGCTCCGCCGTCACGATCCGACAGGTTGCTGAACAGCACCCGGTAGTCCGGCTGGCGCGACCACATCACCAGTCCGGCAATCACCATGGCCAGCACCGCCACGGCAATGATCAACGGCATGCGCGGGTTGTTGCGGAACTGGTTGAGCATCGGCATGCGGCCGCCGAGGTTGCCGCTGAAGTCCGAACTGCCGGCAAATCCCGCGCCGCCCGAACCTGCCGCGATCGATCCGGCCGCCGGCTGCGCGCCGGCCAGACCCATGCGGGCGTCCGGGTTGATCAGGTTATTGGTGGAATCCATGCGTCGAAGCTCTCCGAATCTTGCGTTTTCCGCGAAGTGTCCGGTTAAAGCCGGGCGCAGTCGCAGACTCTTTCATGAGAGGAATTATCCGTAAGGGCGAGTAAGTCGATTGAGCGAACAGAAGCCGCTTTTGGCGCTCTTTCCCGGCTTTGCAAAACCACGCCGCTGCTAGACTTTTTCGTAATCGGTCAGGCCGTATGGCGAACCGCCCAGGCTCCGGCGCAGACGCCAGCCTTAGGCCCGGGACAGGCCCCGGTTCGATATGTCCCAGCAGCACCGCCCACCATACGTTGCCGCCGGTTACCTTATTTTTGAGAGTTTGATTTTCGCTTCCTTCTGGAGACACCATGAATGCATCCATCAGCCCGCTGAGTTCGGCGCTCCAGCAACTCCAGTCCATGGCCACGCAGGCCGCCGGGGGCGGGGGCAATGTTGCGGGCGGCGCCGTCGTGCCTGAATCGGGGGCGGCGAGCGCGGGCAGTTTTGCGGATGCGCTCAAATCGTCCATCGATAACATCAGCAGCTCGCAGAAAAGCGCCATGAGCGAAGCGCACGCGTTCGAAATCGGTGCGCCGAACGTATCGCTCAACGACGTCATGGTCGACATGCAGAAAGCCAATGTGGGCTTGCAGTTCGGCCTGCAGGTGCGCAACAAGCTGGTGTCCGCGTACAACGACATCATGAATATTTCCGTCTGAGCCGGGGCGCGCAGCCCGCTTCATGGATAACCGCGCCATCGGCATCTGGACGCCTGCTCGCGGCCATTGCACTTTCCGGAACCCGTTGTGACGCAAAGCCTTCCTAAAGCTTTCGCCGCTTTCTCCGATAACCCAAGTAACAGCTCGGCAAACAGTCAGACGAATCGAAGGTCTTGATCGTAATGCCGGCATCGGTTCATTACGGTTTTCGCGATCGAGCGTGCGGAAATCGAATCAGGAGAAAGTCGGATGTTTTCCCAGGGACATGCGGGAGCCAACGCGTACGCACGCGTCGGCGTGCAAACCGGAGTAATGGGCGCCAGTCCGCACAGACTCGTCGTCATGCTGTATCAGGGCGCGCGCCAGGCTGTGGCTCAGGCACGAATGCACTTGCAGCAAGGCAACATCGCGGCGCGCGGCGAAGCGATCACGAAGGCGATCGGCATTATCGAAAGCGGTTTGCAGCAGGCCCTGAACAAGGACGCCGGCGGGGAAATCGCGGCGCGGCTGGACGCGCTGTATACGTATATGTCGCATCGGCTGTTGACCGCGAACGTGCAGCAAAGCGAACCGATGCTGGTGGAAGTCGATGGCTTGTTGGCGACTCTGGAAGACGCCTGGATCGCAATTGCGCCCGACGCAGCAAGAATGGCTGCGGCGTGACATTGCGAAATATGTCCGCACATAATGAAAACGACACAAGAATATTTCTCTCATTACGAAGCGATTGCTGAACTTTCTGCGCGCATGCTGGCCGCGGCGCGCTGTGGAGACTGGAGTGAGTTGAAGATCATGCAGGGGGCATATCGCGAGTTGATCGACGGCTTGCGGGAAGTCGATGCCGCATCCCAGCTCGACGATACCGCCCGCGCCCGCAAGTTCGAGCTGGTGCGCCGGATTCTCGCGGACGACGCCGCCATTCGCGACCTGAGCGCACCCAGCCTTGCGCGTTTATCGGCGCTGTTCACAGTGAACAGACCCGCGCGAGTTTTGAAAAAGATGATCGGGCTGCGATAAACACGTTTTTGCAGGTCACGTGTTTGCAGCCCGCCGAAAACCGGTGGCGGACTGATCCGAGTGTCGATCGCGCTGACCGGTGACCCGAGGAAACCGGCATGCCTGGTCTGGACTCCGCGATCGCTGCGCTAATCGCCAGCCGCACTGACATGCTGTTATCGGCGCTGCTTCCGCAGGGCGGATCGAGCTCGGGGGCGACTGCGCAAACCGGCACGTCGCAACTTCTCGTCGATACCCCGCCGTTCGCCGTTCCCGTTCCGGCAAACGCACCCAATACGCCGCCGCCGGCTTCCGCGCAGACCGCGCTCAGCGATGTCGCGCGCACGCTGGACGCCATTTCCCGTTTCGGCGGTCAGAACACGCCGCCCATCACAAGCGATACGCCCTTATGGCCGACCGCGCCCCGGCCGGTTCTCGCCGCGAGCGCGTTTGCCACGTTGTCCGGGTCGTTGTTTTCCACGCCGGAGACAACCACCGCTTCTTCTACGACCGCGGTCAATCAAGTCGCGCCGGCCCTGCCGGTTGACGTGCTGGCGTCTGTGCTGGCAAAAACCGTGAGCGAAAGCGGGCTGTTCTACGAAAGTCATATCGTGCAGTGGCTTGCAGGACAACGTTCGCTGGCGTCGCTGAACAATGAACCGCAAGCGCGTGCGGACAACGTGACGGCGAAGCTCCCGTTCGACGTACCGCAACCGGATATTCCGGCAGACGTCTGGATCGATGAATCCCTCCTGCCGTCCACTTTTTCCGCCGATCCGCCCGATCCGATGAACCCCGTGCGCCTCGTCCCGATGCCGCTCACGCCGCAGCAGGCCGCGGCGCTGGCGGCGTCGGTACGCGCGGTGCCGCCGAATGTGTTTTCGCCGCCGGGATCAAGATTGGCCGCCGATTCTGCGTCCGCCGCCGATGCAAATACGCATGATCCGGCTGTGCAGGCGTCGATCAACGCGGGCATCCATCCATCGACCATTCCGCTCGTGCGCCAGCAGCTCGATCTGTTCGCGACCAACCAGTTCCGCTGGTCCGGCGAAGCCTGGCCTGGCGCGAAGTTCGAGTGGGAAATCCAGCCGCGTGAGCGCGGCCCGCAGGATGGCGCTGCAAATGTGCCCCTCGGCGATGACCGCGCCTGGCACACGCGCGTCACGCTGACCTTGCCGACGCTCGGCAACGTGGATGCGAACCTCGTGCTCACCGGGCAGAAGCTGCTTGTGCGACTCAACGCCAGCGCGGACGGCGCGATCCTGCTTGCCCGCGACGGCGCGCATTTCCAGCAGCAGCTCGAAGCCGCCGGCCTGCAGCTCGCCGGCATCACCGTCCGCGCGATGGACCCGCTCGCCGAATCGGCTGGCGTCGTCCCGCCGGGCGCCGGCGCGGAGACCGTAACGTGACGCCCGAAAACGATCCGCGCAAGCAAGCCACCGCGCTCACCTACGACACGAAAAAACCCGACGCCGCGCCCCGCGTGGTCGCGAAGGGTTATGGCCTCGTCGCCGAAATGATCGTGCAGCGCGCGAAGGACGCCGGTTTGTACGTGCACGAATCGCCGGACATGGTGTCGCTGCTGATGCAGGTCGATCTCGATGCCCGCATCCCGCCCGCGTTGTATCAGGCGGTGGCAGAACTGCTGGCATGGCTCTACAGGCTGGAAAACGGCATTGAGGAAGGACCGGAGCCGCAAGTCGCGCCGGCCGCCGGAAAGCCGAAGGGATAGGCCGGCTGTCCTGAGCGCTAGGCGGCAAACGCCCGCTCCATGACCGCCGCGAAATCAAAGCGCGCCGGCAACGTGCCGTAGACGCGATTCGTGGTGCGTTGTGCATCGCCGAGACGGGTTTCGATAAAAGCCGCCGATATTTCCTGCGGCGCGTGCTGCGCGAGCAACACACCCTGCGCCGTCAGCACGAGTTGCTGCGCGATCCGCCGCGCCGACGCCTCGCGCGCAGCCGGCTCGCCCTGAAGCATCCCGAGCAGGGTTTTCAACGCGTCGCGCAACGCCGGATATTCTTGCGCCGCCGCGCGCCACGAATCGAATAACGCGTGCGCGGCTTCGGGCTCACGCTCGATCGCCCGCAGCACGTCGAGACACATCACATTGCCCGAGCCTTCCCAGATCGAATTCACCGGCGCTTCCCTATAAAACCGCGCCATCGGTCCCGTCTCCACATACCCGTTGCCGCCCCAGACCTCCATTGCTTCGCCGGTGAATTCGAGCGCGCGCTTGCAGACCCAGAACTTCGCGGCCGGCGTCACGATGCGCCGCCACGCGCGCTCCTCCGGCGCCGATGAATTTTCAAACGCGCCCGCGAGCCGCATGAACAGCGTGGTCGCGGCTTCCGATTCCAGTGCGAGATCGGCGAGGACGTTGCGCATCAGCGGTTGATCGGCGAGCTTTGCGCCAAACGCGCTCCTATACTGCGCGTGGTGAATCGCGTGGATCAGCGCGGCGCGCATCAACGCCGCGCTGCCGATCACGCAATCGAGCCGCGTGAAGTTCGCCATCTCGATGATCGTCGGCACCCCGCGTCCTTCGTCGCCGATCATCACGCCATAGGCGTCGAGGAATTCCACTTCGCTGCTGACGTTCGAGCGGTTGCCGAGCTTGTCCTTCAGTTGTTGAATCTGCACCGCGTTCCTGGAACCGTCCGGCGTGAAGCGCGGTACGTAAAAGCACGAAATCGAGCCTTTTTCATCGGCGCTTTCGCCGGTCCTCGCGAGCACGAGATGCGCGTCGCATTGCGGCGCGGAGAAAAACCATTTATGCCCGACCAGCCGATATTCACCGCCTCGCCCGCCCGCGCCGAGCGCCACGGCGTGCGTCCGGTTGCTGCGCACGTCCGAGCCGCCTTGTTTTTCGGTCATGCCCATGCCGATCATCATCGATTGTTTGCCGGCATCGAGCGGGATATCGCGTGGATCGTGTTTGCGCGAAAGCAATTGCGCCTGCAAGCGCGCGTAAAGCGCGGGTTCCTTTTGCAGCACCGGGATGCTCGCGAACGTCATGGTCAGCGGACACAACGATCCGCTTTCGAGTTGCGCGTGGAGAAAATATCCGGCGGCGCGCGCAGCCATGGAACCGGGCCGCGGATGGCTGGACGTGCCTGATTCGAACGGCATTGCGTGAAGGCCTTGTTCACGCAACATAGAAAGCAGCGTATGCCACGCGGGATGAAACTCGATCGCATCGATCCGCTCGCCGCGTGCACTGAATGGATGATGTTCGGGGGTATGCCGGTTGGCCAGATCAGCGAGGGCAAGGACGTCCGGCTGGGTCAGTGCCAAGCCGTCGCGTGTGAGTGCATCGAGATGCCAGCCCGCGCCTTCGCGTTGCAGCGCGGCAACCAGCGCCGCGTCCGTGGTCATCGCGTTGTAGCGCTCGAGCGGCGGCGCCTGGTTCGTGATTTCGTGGGTCTGGCCGCAGGTGGATGGGGTCATCGGTTACCTCCGTCGAAGCGAATATTCTGCTCCTAAAAGCCACGCGCCGGATTGACGCGCTCAAACCAAGAATTCCTGAGAACCGTCTTAAACCGTCTGCCTTGAGGTATTTCCGATTTTATTAGGAAGTCCTTATCTCTTTAAAACCCGAACCTATAATCGCCAATCCCATTTTGGGCGTTTGGCGACATCACGCAGGTAAGGAAAGGCATATCAAATGAGCATCAATATTATTCAGCTAGTACAGGGCGCTTTGACCGAAAGCGTGTTGCAGCAACTCGCCACGAAACTGGGCGTTGCACCGGAAGCAGCAAAGCGCGTAGTCGGCATGATTGCGCCGGCAATGGTCGGCTCGCTTATGAACAAGGCGTCGTCGCCGGAAGGCGCGCGTGGTTTGTTCGCATCCATCATGTCACCGGATTCGAACGCGAACATCGTGGACATGCTGCCGCAACTCGTGCACGGCGACGGCCTGCAATCGCTGCTGGCGTCGGGAACGCGGCTCGCCACGAGCGTAGCGTCCGAAGATCGCATCAACGGATTGAGCAACGCAGTCGCTGCGAAAACCGGCGTGTCCGTGGGCGCTACGCACGCGCTGGGCGGGATTGTCACGACTGCCATGTTCGGCGTGCTGAAACACTACTTCACACGGTCCGGCGGCAACGTCGGCCAGTTGCCCACGCTGCTCGGCCATCAATTGCCCATGGTCAAGGCAAGCATGTCGGAAGACATCTCCACCGCACTGGGTCTGGGCGGCGCGGGCACGTTCCTGACAGGCGTGGCGGCGCAGTTGAAGGCGGTATCGTCGCATCTGGAACATCCTTCTACTGCAGGCGGTTCGCCGTCGGTGGTGAATTCATCGCTTGAGAAGATCGTGGTGGAAGAGAAGGCAGCATCGAAGAAATGGTGGTGGCTGGCACTCGCGGCCGCCCTTGCATTGCTGGCGTTGCTGTTTGGCCGTAGCTGCACGACCCAGCAGCCGATGGCAACCGCACCGGCCGAAGCGCCCGTAGTAAACTCGACCCCGGCAGTCGCCGCCCAGCCGGCTTCGGAACCCGCTTCGGCCCCTGCGGCTGTCGCTGCTCCGGTACCGACGAAGGACGCGCTGCTGACGTTCACGGTCGACAAGCTCGGCGCACCGGCCATTGCTGCGACGGTTGGCAGCGAAGAAGAGAAGGCCAAGCTGCTCGCCGCATTGACGGCAAAGTTCGGCGCAGATCATCTGAACGCGACCATCACGGTCGATCCGGAAACCAAGCCGGCCAGCTGGCTCGACAAGCTCGACGGCCTGTTGCCGCTGATGCAATTGCCGGGCGCGGAAGCCAAGTTGTCGGGCGAGAAGATCGAGTTGAGCGGTACGGCTGCGGACGCACGCAACGGCTGGATGGACAAGCTCAAGTCGCTGTTCGGCGCGGGCTTCACCATTGGTACGTTCGACGTCAAGCAAGCGGTTGAAAACGCGAAGGAATCGTTCATGAGCGCGTTCTCGTCGCTGAAGGACGATTGCGCCCCGGCCGATGTCGCCAAGGTGCTGAACCTGCAAGTCATCAACTTCCGTACCGGTTCGGACGTGCCGCCGCAAGACGCACAACTGGCGCTGGCGAAGTCGGCTGAGATGTTGAAGTCGTGCCAGGACACCGGCAAGACGGTCAAGCTGAACATCGGCGGTTACTCGGACAACGTCGGCCTGGCTAGCTCGAACCTGACGCTTTCGAAGAAACGTGCTGAAGCTGTGCGCGCCTTCCTGGTCAAGCACGGTGTTTCCGCCGACGCTTTGACGGCACAGGGTTATGGTGACCAGCACCCGATCGCTGACAACTCGACGGCCAGCGGACGTTTCGCAAACCGCCGTATCGATTTCGCGATTCAAGAGTAATCGTGTGACCGGACGTGGTTGAGTCCGGTTGGCAGATTTAAAAACCCCCGGTCGCGCGTGAGCGCGACCGGGGGTTTTGCGTTGTGCCTTGGCTTGAACGTTATCTCGATGAAGCGTCGCGCACGCGCGCCGGGAATCGTGCCGCCGCGCCCTGCAGGAAGTCATCGCCCAGATTCGCCGGCAATGCCTGGCGGGCGACTTCCAGCCACGCGCGCGCCGCGTTCGACAGATAACCGTTGCGCCGCCAGCCAACCGCCATGTCCCAGTGGATTTCCGGATCGACCACGGGACGACAGGTGAACGCGTTGACATCCAGGCGGCGGCAATACGGCGCCGGCAGCAACGCAATACCAACGCCGGCCTGCACCAGCGCGGCCATGAAATCCCAATGTCCGCTGCGGCTGACGATGGACGGCGTGAACCCCACTTCGCGGCAGGCATTCAACACCAGATCGGACAACGCGAGACTTTCGCCGTAAAAAACGAACGATTCCGATGCCAGATCGGCGAGCGGCACGTCAGTCATCGTGTCCCAGCGCGAACCCTTCTGCGCGACGAGCCACAGCAATTGCCGGCTGACGGGCAGCACATCGAACGTGGCGAGATCCACGGGTTCCAGCACACCGCCGAGTTCCAGTTCACCATCGATCAAAGCAGCCTCGATGGCCTTCGACCCGCGCTCGAACAGCTTTAATTCCACCTTCGGATAACGCTTTTTAAACGCCGCGATGGCCGGCGTGAACAGCGATCCGCCCATAGGCGGGATTCCGATGGTCAGCGTGCCGCGCCCGAGTTTGCCGAGATCGTTGAGTTCGGCTTCGAGTTGCGCGTGCGCCGCGAGGACTTCGAGTCCGCGCTGATAGACGATCTGGCCGGCGTCGGTGAGGACCATCTGGCGGCTTTCGCGCAATAGCAACGGGGAGCCGATTTCGTCCTCGAGCGACTTCACCATCTTGCTGATGGTCGGCTGCGTGACAAACATCTTTTCCGCAGCCGCGGTGAAGCTTTTCTGCTTCACGACCTCAACGAAATACCGCAACGATCGCAACTCCATACGCGCCTCTTAGATTCCAAGTTGGAATGCGGTCGATAAGTTTAAGTCATTTTAATTATATTTAGACGCACGCTATATTCGACTACAGGTTAACCCTTATCTTTGCTACGTCACTGCCGCAAGGCCCGTCATGATCGTTCTCGCCGCCATTTTGCCGTTTTCAAAATTCGTCACCCGCACTCGGGCGCCGCTTGGCCGGTTCATGCGGATTGCGTTGCAGAGCGCCGCGCTGGCAGGCATCTGGCTGGTCGCCGATCTTGCCGCGCGCACCTTCCATTTGCCGGTTCCGGGTGGTGTTATCGGTTTGCTGGCGTTGCTCGCGCTGTTGTTTTGCGGCGGGATTGCGCCGCGCTGGGTGAAGGCAGGCGCGGATTGGCTGTTGACGGACATGCTGCTGTTTTTCATTCCCGCCGCGGTGGCTGCCGTCCAGTACGGCGGCCTGTTTCGCGAAGACGGCTGGCGCCTCGCGCTGGTCGTGGTGTTCGGCACGCTCATGGTCATGATCGCGGTGGCATTTGCAGTCGAACAGGCGTCGAAGCTCGAACGCCGCCTGCAACTGCGCCGCATCTCGAGCGCCCGCCAGGCCGCGCGCGGCTGAGCCGAGCCCGATGCCACACTTCTACGATTCCCTTTTGTCCGATGACACCGCCGGCCTCATTGCGGCGGGTTGCTTCGTGCTGACCGTGGCGTTGTACTTCGGCTTGAAGCGCCTGTACGCCCGATTCCGCCGGCCCTTGCTCACGCCCATGCTGACCGTCCCCGCCGTGCTTGTGGTGATCGTCATGGCTGCGCGCATTCCGTACTCCGTTTATTTCGCCGATACCCGCTGGTTGATGTGGCTGCTCGGCCCGGCCACCGTGGCCTTTGCCGTCCCGATCTTCGAGTACAGGCATCTGCTGAAAAAGCATTGGTTGTCGTTATCGGTGGGTGTGACGGTCGGCATTCTGGTGGGCGTCGGCGGGTCGCTGGCGCTGGCGAAGCTGCTGCATTTATCGCCGGAATTGCAGCGCAGCCTGTCTACGCGTTCGGTTTCCACCCCTTTCGCGCTTGCCGTTTCCGACAAGCTCCACGCGCCGAAAGACCTCACCGCCTTGTTCGTGATTGCCACCGGCGTGGTGGGCATGCTTTTCGGTGAAATCGTGCTGGCGCTCGTGCCGCTGCGCGCCCGGCTTGCCCGCGGCGCGCTGTTCGGCGCCGCAGCGCATGGCGTGGGCACGGCGAAAGCGCGCGAACTCGGCAACGAAGAGGGCGTCGTGGCCAGTCTGACCATGATGATTTCCGGCGTTGTCATGGTTTTGCTCGCGCCCTTGCTGACTTTCTTGCCCTTTTAATTCCCTCGAATCGCGACAACCGCGTCCTATCCCGATTTGCTACAATCCGAACTCGCTTCGAGGAGCGTTGCGACGGTTTCCATCAGCACCCCGGAAAACTGCCAGGCTCGAAGCATTCAATCGGATGGAGCGACCAGCGCGGTCAGTTATTCAAGCGCTTGTTGAACCACCGCATCGAACGGCGCTCACGTCAAATTTCTATGTTTCCATTTAGAAAGGAGGGCGTGATGAACGCCGCAGTTCTCGATTCAAAAACCAACCAGGATTTCCTCGTCGCCGACATGTCTCTTGCTGCCTGGGGCCGCAAGGAACTGAACATCGCTGAAACGGAAATGCCCGGCCTCATGCAAACGCGTGAGGAGTACAAGACCCAACAGCCGCTGAAGGGCGCACGCATTGCCGGGTCGCTGCACATGACCATCCAGACGGGCGTGCTCATTGAAACGTTGACGGCTCTTGGCGCGGACGTGCGCTGGGCATCGTGCAACATCTTCTCGACGCAGGATCATGCTGCGGCCGCGATTGCCCAGGGCGGCGTGCCGGTGTTCGCATTCAAGGGCGAATCGCTCGACGAATACTGGGAATTCTCCCACCGCATCTTCGAATGGCCGAACGGCGAATTCGCCAACATGATCCTCGACGACGGCGGC
>Ga0153932_1000097_pt1 | contig 48730 bp, 48 predicted proteins | sample TSNJ016MetaG_FD_102273 | JGI IMG/M metagenome (GOLD analysis project Ga0153932, IMG submission 102273) | Attine ant fungus gardens microbial communities from New Jersey, USA - TSNJ016 MetaG | ecosystem: Host-associated > Fungi > Mycelium > Unclassified | place: USA: New Jersey, Wharton State...
AGTAGGGCGACGTTAAGAAAGGATTGATCTCGATTTCGGACAGCGAATGCTGAATGATCGCCTCGATGTGGGCTAATTCTTCATCAACCAAAGCGTGCATTGGCTGTCCTGTCGATGAGTCCAACATAATATTTATACGATGATTGGGAAACGCAGCAGGGAACGCGATTGTACCCAACGACTGGATTGGGCGCGAAAATGAGGCCCACGATCGGGCTACGACAGCTTCAGTCCCCAAAAACGCTTCCGAACAGCGCTCCCCTTCTTTTCCCGCTCGTCCAGCGCCTCGGATCTTTCGCGTGGCGGGCTATGGGCTTGTGGGAGAGTTGTTCACGGCTGTGCCGGAATTCGAGAAAGAACTTGGCTGATCGAACACAAAGTTAGTGGTCGATTCACAGCCGATCGGTTACGCGCTCGTGCGCTTCACCGGTGAATTGTAGATGGTCGATCGGATTGTCGAACACATGCTTGATGATCGGGTGCACGGCGCTGCGAGCCAACGTCCGCGGGGGCGAACCTCACCTATTGTTTGAAGCGGCGGCTTTAAGCGCGGAGGGGAACGTCCAAAGAAACTAACTGAAGGGCTGTATCGGGTCGATTCCGGGCGACTGTTTCGCGCAGTGGGGCCATCCGCCGACCGTATTGCGGCCGCCAGCGCGAATGACGCCGGAGTGCGATGACCGCGCGAGGACCGCCAGAGGAAGGAGGAAGCGGTCTGCACAGTGCGGTCATCAGAGCGGGCGAGCCAATCGCTATGGCGATCGCCGCTCGGTCAGCTTTCGGAAGATTTCCAGCAAAACTCGCTCATGCTGCTCAAGTGCCTCATCGAGCGTACGTGTTACATAGCTCTTGTTGTCTTCCATCCCCATTCCGGCGATGCGCGTCGCGAACAGCAAGGCTTTCCCGTCCTCGCTTCGGACACACTGCGGAAGCGGGTCGTGACCGTCACGCCGGATCCAATACCGTGCGACGGAAGGGGAGTTCGTTGCCGGACATCCAGCGCGACCACTCACTGGCGTCGACCACTTCGACAGGCAGGTTCTTCGCGTCGTGGATGAAGACGCGACGCCACGTGGCCGGGACGGAGCGGGATTTCATCTTTTCAATGTGACGGCGCGAGCAGGAAGCCGATCGACTCCTGCCACCAGCCAACGTCGACTAAGTCAGTCCAGTCGTTATGTTCAGCCGACTTCACGACTCTCAGTTGCTTCGGATCGGCTAGCGCGTCGTAGAGCGCCTCGCCAAAGCGTGCGGGAACGACGCTGTCGCGTTGCGCAATCACAACGAGAACAGGACGGCTGAACGACGTCAAATGGGATACGGTGTCATACCGGTCGCGCAGCAGCCATTTCACGGGCAGCCAAATGGTAAGCGGCGACGTGCTCAAGCGTATCCCATGGCGTGATTAGGAGTAAGCCAGCGGTCTTGTCGCGTTCGCGCGAGCCGGCCGCAGCTACTACGCCCGCCCCGAGCGATTCACCGATGAGCAACAGCGGCGTGCCATAGAGGCGATGCGCAAGTGCAACCGTCTTCTGCGCATCTGCGACTAGGCTGGCTTCGCTTGGCGTGCCATCACGTGGCCCATAGCCGGGATACTCGGCGAGGATCACGCGCAGTCCCATCTGGGTGAGCACCGCCGCGTAGTACGAACGGTGACCGGCATGCCCTGCATTGCCATGAAAAACGATGACCGTGCTCCTGACGGTTCCGGCTGGCTCGGCCACTAGGCCTCGGAAGGACTCGGCTGTCGGCCAGGCGCGGAGTCCGCCGGAAACGATGGCGTCGATTGCAGTCTTCTCAGGGAAGTAGATAAAGCGATCCTGCACAATGGCGACCCGCACAAATCATTTATTCCGCTCTGTATCAAGTTCCCACACGCGAACCGGCGCGAGGATTGGTACATGATATGTCGACGATCAAAAATACGCCTGCCGGTGGAATTGCGCGCTGGACTAACGTTGCGCACTCTTATTTAATCCTGGGTTTCAATACCCCGCAGTCACACCAAAATCCATCACTAGCGTCGCCCCGGTGATCGGCACAGCAGCCTTCGTCAGCAGGAACACGATAAAACAGGCCACTTCGTCGGTTTCAATAAAGCGTGCTTCTCGCCGCTGCGGATAGTGCTCCAGCAGGCCGGTCAGATAACCGTTCGGGTCGTTTGCTCCGTATTGTATGGCTTGGCGGCGTAGCATCGAAGTGTCGGTGTCCGACGGGCACAGCGTGTTGACACGCACGCCGAACGGCGCGAGTTCGAGCGCAAGGGCCTTGCTCATTAGTGTCACGCCGCCTTTGCTCGCGCAGTAAATTGCGCAGCCCGCGTTGCCGACTACGCCAGCGTCGGAGCCGACGTTGATGATCGCACCTCGACTCTTCTTGAGCGCCGGTATCGCGTAAGAAGAGAGAAAGAAGGTTCCTTTCAGATTGACGTCAATGCAGTGGTCCCAGTCGGCTTCCGTGGCCGCATCGCTGTCGCCTTGGGTCCAGACACCCGCGCAGTTCACGAGCGCGTCAATGCGACCGAAGCGTTCGAGCGTCGCGTCGATTACGCGCTTGCATTCGCCGACCCGCGACACATCCGCTGCGATCGCATGCGCGTCGAGTTCCACCGCGATCGGCTGGAGCTTTTCAGCGTTCTGCGACGTCAGGCTTAGTGTCGCACCGCACCGGCGTAGCCGTTCAGCGGCCGCCCTGCCGATACCCCCGGCCGCGCCGGTAATGAGGATCACTTGACGATCGAAAAGATCCGTCTCGAACATCTCCATCCTCCAATCCATCGACGCGAATGGCGCTTCAGACCGCAGCCGCTAGCGGGTGTGCATCAAACGCTTCGCCTGCAACCGCAACCTTGCGTTCCTGCAGGCTATTGCCACCGTCGACGACAAACAGCTGACCCGTGATGTAGCTCGCGTCTGGCGCGGCGAGAAACGCAATCATTACCGCCACTTCACCGGGCCTCCCCGCACGTCCCACGGGTGTATGCAGCGACGCTTCGCGTTCATCGTCGGTCTGCGACCCTGACGCGATCCAACCGGGAGCGACGTTGTTGATCGTCACGTTATGCGCAGCGGCCTCAAGCGCGATTGCGCGACTCATTCCGATCATCGCCGCTTTTGCTGCTCCATAGGCGGATTCCCCCGGCACGCTGACGAGCGGCCCGGTGACTGACGACACGTTGACAATGCGGCCATACCCATGTTCGATCATGTGCGGCAGCGTCGCGTGCGTGACGTTGACACAGGTTGTCAGGTTTCGCGCAATGGTGGCGTCCCAGTGCTCATAACTGCATTTGGCAAACGCTTCATATCTTTCAGGTTGGCCGGGCAGTGTCATCCCGGCATTGTTGACAAGGATGTCAATCCGGCCGAACTCGGCAACAAGCCACTCGACGCAAGCCTCGACTTCCGGGCGCGAGGTTAGGTCGCAAGCGCGGCCGAATGCGAAGTGACCTTGCTTACGCAAAGCGTCGGCACGCAGCAGAGCGCGGTGATCGATATCGTGAACGAGGACCGTCGCACCCCGTTCGGCCAATAACGTCGCGGTCGCAAAGCCAATACCGCTCGGACTGCCGGCCCCGGTGACAAGCGCGACGTGCCCGTGGAGATCAACGAAGCGGGAAGCGGCACAGCGTTCATGACGGACGATCGGATTTGTACCGACCAATCGAGCGTCTTGGCGCGGTCGGGGAAGTGCCTGGTGAGCCATCGGCGGTCAGTTCCCGAAGTAGATGTTGCAGTAACTATTGGGGCCGACGCACGACGATGGCGAGGGCTTCGGCAGATGCAAGGGGCTGCCGGCCGCCGAGGTACTGTTCATCGTCGTGCCTCCAACGGCGTTGTTGGCCGCCTGCTGGCTGTCCTGTGCGGCGATCCTCGCTTCAGCTGCCTGAATTTGCGCGGGATACGTCGTTTGGTCGCCGTCGCCGACGTGATAGCCGGCCTGCTCAAGACGGATTAGTTCCGCGCGCACTTGTGCTCGGGTGACGGGTTCGATGCTCTGAGCGAAGCTGACGACCGGGATGCAAAACGCACCGCTGGCGAGGACGAGGCATACAAGGGTTTTCATGATGGAGCTCCTTGAATTGGTTGAAAGGGAACGTCGCGTTACGACGGCTCGAATGCTGATCAATTGCAGAATTAAGGAGTGCAGAAACTCGGATGACGATGCGCATGGATGAACTGCGTAATGCTGTACGCGTAATGCCGTATGCGTAATACGGTGTGGGATTAAAGGAAAATGTGAATCATCATCCTGTGAATGATGCCTTCCTTGCGTCCAATTATGCTGCGTTAATCCACCGTGGAACCACGTCGTTTGTAGTTAGGTGGGTTATTTGATGTTCGGTATAAAATGTTTCTTTGCGGCCGAATAAATGTTTGGTTTCGCCTTACGATTATTCGTTACAGTGACTTCCTGAGAGGACGGCGCGCAAGACGGGTGACGAATGCACCTCGATGCGGGGCACATGCTGCGAGCATCAAATATTCGCAATTGGCAAGCCGTGCTTGATCAGCACAACTGTGAGTTGTCGGTATTTCGTAGCGCCAGAGCGGCCCCGTGCTTAGGTTCGCCCGGCGGCTGTGACTGTTTTCCACCAGATGCTCCGCACAGCGCATCAATCTAAAGAAGCGTTCACCTGGGTGGACCACGAACATTTGTTCGGCAAGTATCGGAACACTTGTCCATCGACTCGCTGGCCGACCGGTAGCACAATGGAGCGCATGCTGAAGCTGATCCTGGGAGGCTCCCCCCATGGCATCCTGGACTCGAACACGAGGTGATTCCGACGCCGGTGACGACCCCGATGCCGGAACATCATTGAGCGCGGGTGCAACGCTTCAGAAAGTTGCGCGCCGCAGATTCGTCGAATTTGCGAATTACTTTCTGGGACCGGATGCGGCACTCAGCACCGGGCAGAATCTCCTCGTCAAACGCGAGTTGTTGCAGTCGCTGTCCCGTCGAGCGGTATATTGGATAGCGCTCCTGTTGTTCGGGGGCTCGGTCATGTTCGTGTTTGGATATTGGCTCAAGACGTCGGATATTTATCTTTTGTTCCCCGTCGTCTGGATCATCGGGCTGTGGGGAATGGCTGCCCCCATGGCAATATACTTGCTGAGAAAGACAATGGCGCTTCCAAAGCACGCTGGCGTCAGCGTGGTCGACCGGATGCACTGGACCTGGGCTGCATTAATCATGCTGACATCGTTGTGGTGGGCGGCGGGGAGCTTTGGTTTAATCCCGAGCCAGTACCAGGTCGGCGCTAGTTACCATTTCAGATTGGCCAGACATGCTTTCTTATTGCTGACAATGATCAGCCATGCATTTACTTTGCTGCTGCTCGCACCTAGTCTTCGTGCAACTTTAGGTTCACTCGTGCTCGGTGCTATCCCATTTGGATTTACCATTGGAAAAGCCTTGTTTATTTACCGGCCAGCTACGCTTTACTGGCTAACGATTCAACTAATTGGCTATTGTGTCATCGGATGGTTTCTTTGTGACGATCAGAAACGCGCATGTGTAAAAAAGTTTATTCTTGTCAAGGCCCGATCAGAGGCTGAAGCGGCAACGTCGGAGAAGAACCATTTTATCGCTGCGATAAGCCATGACTTGCGCCAACCACTCACAACGCTGGGCCTGAAGTTAAATTATATCGAACGGAACATTAAATCAACCAATCTGGCTGATGATCTTTCGATTGCACAAAGGCAAGTGGATGCGATGGAAAATATGATTAACGGCACACTGGATATCTGCCGCCTCGAATCGGGTACCTGGAATGTAGAAATGCAGGAAGTCGTGCTGGCGTCACTTCTACGCGACATCGTTGTCGATATGCAGCCCGTCGCCCAGGCGAGGGATCTGAAGTTAAGACTCCATAGCCGACCCTATCTGGTCCGTACAGATCGACATGCGTTGGACAGGATCGTCCGAAACATGGCGACCAATGCGATCCGTTACACGCCGTCCGAACAGGGAGGCAAGAAGGGCCATATTCTGGTGAGTTGCCAAAGGCGGGGCAACCTCGTAAAGATAAGCGTCTGGGACAATGGGATCGGCATCCCTGAAGGCAGGCAGGCGGATATCTTCAAAAGCTATGTACAGGTCGACAATCCCGAGAGGGATCGTGAGAAAGGGTTCGGACTGGGTCTGTCCATTGCCCAGGGTCTCGCGAGCCTTCTGGGTCACAAACTGGACGTGGACTCAACACCAGGGCGAGGATCGCGTTTTTCGGTGACAGTCCCCTTCATCGGGCTCATACCGCCAGAGTTGCTCGAGGTTCAAACGGGTGAGCATGGCGAGCCGGATCTGACCAATATGGTGGTGGCGATCATCGAGGACAATAGCGACCTGAGAATCGAAATATCGATGCGCCTGATTGAGCGTGGATGCTACGTCGTGGCCGGAGATTCATCGTTTGACGTCATCGAGCAGTTGCGCACCGAGGCCTTGGCAAGTGGTCCGCACTTCATCCTCTCCGACTACCGGCTGGAACACGAGGACGGTGTTGCTGCAATCGCGGCGGTCCGCGCCGCCACTGATGCTTCAATCCCTGCAGTCCTGTGGTCGGGGGATACCTCCTCCGCTGTGCTCAAAAAAGTCGCCGCCAGCGGCATGAAACTTTTATCGAAACCGGTTTCTGAACACACCTTGTTGACCTTGCTTACCAAGCATAAGCCCAAAACTTCGATCGCAGGGGCGTGAACGTGATGGCAGCGGAACATAACGAGTGGTGTAGCAGAGATCTTCAAGACTTGAGCATGGGTCGCCTATATGGACCACGAACTTTTGTCGGGCATGTAACAGAACACTTGTCGCGTCGACGTGTTGACGAAGCGCTAGCACAATAGGGCGTACGCTGAACGTGATCCTCAGAGCCTTCCCATGGCGTCCGGTACTCATACACGAGGTGATTCTGACGCCGGTGAGAACTCCGGGGCAGGAACATCATTGAGCGCGGGTGCAATGGTGCAGAAAGTCGCGCGCCCCAGATTCATTGAATTTGCGAATTATTTTTCGGGACCGGTTGCAGCACTCAGTATCCAGCAGAACCTTCACGTCAAGCGCGCGCTCTTGGAATCCCTGTCCCGTCGAACGGTCTATTGGGTGGCGCTACTGCTGTTCGGAAGCTCGCTCGTGTTCGTATTTGGAACATGGATCAAGGCGTTGGATATTTATTTTTTGTTCCGGACCGTCTGGATCTTCGGATTGTGGGGAATGGCAGCCCCCATGGCAATTTACTTGCTGAAAAAGACAATGGCGCTCCCAAAGCATGCTGACGTCAACACGGTCGAACAGATGCACTGGGCATGGACTACGTTGATCACGCTGACATCGATGTGGTGGGCGGCGGGTAGCTTCGGGTTATTCGCTCCTCTATTCCATGGCCCTCTTCTTTATTGGATTTTTGGCAGATACTCCTTCCTGGAAATGACGATGATGAGCTATGCATTTACTTTGCTGATGCTCGCACCTAGTCTTCGCGCAACTTTAGGTTCACTTGTGCTCGGTACCATCCCACTTGGATTTAGCATGGGAACAATTCTTTTCATTCATCGGCCAGCTATTCTTAACTGGTATGCGGCTCAACTAATTGGTTATTGTTTCATTGCATGTTTTTTTTGCTACAACCTGAAGCGCGCATATGTGAAGGAGATTATTCTCGTCGAAGCCAGATCTCAGGCTGAAGCGGCAATGGCGGAGAAGAACCAGTTTATCGCTGCGATAAGCCATGACTTGCGCCAACCACTTACAACGCTCGTCTTGAAGTTGAACTATATCCGGCGGAACATCCAATCAATTGGTCTGGCGGAAGATATTTCGATTGCACAAAGGCAAGTGGATGCGATGGTGGATATGATTAACGGCACACTGGATATCTGTCGCCTCGAATCGGGTACCTGGAATGTAGAAATGCAGGAGGTCGCGCTGGCTTCACTTCTACGCGACATCGTTGTCGATATGCAGCCACTGGTCCGGACGAGGGGACTGAAGCTAAGATTCCATAGCCGGCCCTATCTGGTTCGTACAGATCGACATGCGTTGGACAGGATCGTCCGAAACATGGTGACCAATGCGATCCGTTACACGCCTTCCGAACCGGACGGCAAGAAGGGCCATATTCTGGTGAGTTGCCAAAGGCGGCGCAACCTCGTAAAGATAAGCGTCTGCGACAACGGGATCGGTATCCCTGAAGGCAGGCAGGCGGATATCTTCAAAAGCTATGTACAGGTCGGCAATCCCGAGAGAAATCGTGAAAAGGGATTCGGTCTGGGTTTGTCCATCGCCGAGGGTCTCGCGAGCCTTCTGGGTCACAAACTGGACGTGAACTCGACACCAGGGCAAGGATCGCGTTTTTCGGTGACAGTCCCCTTCATCGGGCTCATACCGCCAGAGTTGCTCGAGGTTCAAACGGGTGAAGAAGGCGACCCGGATCTGAGCAATATGGTGGTAGTGATCATTGAGGATAACAGCGATCTGAGAGTCGAAATATCGATGCGCCTGATCGAGCATGGATGCTACGTCGTGGCCGGAGATTCATCGTTTGACGTCATCGAGCAATTGCGCACCAAGGCTTTGGCAAGTGGTCCGCACTTCATCCTCTCTGACTACCGGCTGGAACACGAGGACGGTGTTGCTGCAATCGCGGCGGTCCGCGCCGCCACTGACGCTTCAATCCCTGCAATCCTGTGGTCGGGGGATACCTCCTCCGCCGTGCTCAAAAAAGTCGCCGCCAGCGGCATGAAACTTTTATCGAAACCGGTTTCTGAACATACCTTGTTAACCACGCTTGCAAAACATAAGCCAAAAGCATTAACCGAAGGCGGCTGAAGACGATGGCAGAAAACCTACAGAGTGTTTAGCAAAAGCCTTCACGACAGTCGCTTATCAGCCGCCCCCCTTTCCAAGCGCCAACTCGGCATTGACTCTAAGCGCAGCTTCAACGCGGTTTCTGACTTGAAGTTTGTCGTAAATAACACAAGAAACCTGTCTGACATGTCCCTCGGAGAGGTTGAGTTCTCTTGCGATCTGTTTCCCCGAGAGGCCACGTGCAATACAACGTGCGAGATCCCACTCTCGCGGAGAAAGTCCAAGGTGGTGCTGATTCCGGCTTGTGGAGGGCGTTTGCGTCGAGCAGGCAAAGCGCAGCAAGACTTCTTCTGGAATCCAGAGTTCACCTCCTAAAATCCTGCTCAGACCAATGAACATTTTTTTGTGCGCACCTCCTTTCAAAAGGATTCCTCGAGCAGAGTACTCACGCATGCACGTCCGCAAAATTTCGACTTCGTCATCGTTTCCAGGAGCGAGTCCCGTGCAGATGACCACCGGGACATTGGATGAATTTCCGGCTTGGAAACGCTCAAGTGTGGCGGCGCCACGGTTCTCACCGTCCAGATTAAGATCCAGGAATACCAGGTCCGGGGGAGGTGTCTTATTTACTTGTTCAAGCGCGCTGGCAAGCGTAAATACGGGCGTGACGTCAATTGGGATTGCGCTCAGTTCCGATGCATGTGTCTGGACATATTCGGAAAGAGCAACGCAAAGAATTTCGTGATCATCGACCCATAGGATTTTCATGGGCGCTTCTCCTCTTTATCCACCAGAGAAAAGCAATCAATCGCGCTACGTTTGCGCGCTCATTCCCTAACAGCTTAGCATATCGTGCGAGTCCCACAGACCCCTGAGGGATGGGCAGAGGCTTTCCCCTTGCGGGGCGGTCTGAGCTACCCCTGCCGCCTTGATTATCGCCCAGCGGGCGCATTTTTTTGTTGAATCGAAAGAGATCCATTTGAATTCTGTACGTCAAGCGGCGCAAAACCAGATGATCTTCGTATCGGTTGATTCCTTTGCCGTGCGTTTGGAACCGGCAGGCTCCGCCGCACAGACTGTGGCATGTTCGCACTGTGCGCGGTGACCTGGCGGCACGCGGTTTTGCACGATCAAATGGAGCCTCCGCAGCAGCCGCGGATATAGACAGTGCGCGAGGGGGGGCGGCGCGCCGACAGACGCGCGGCCAGACGTCGGCGGCGTAGCGACAACCCGGCGCCCCGCCCATGCGCGAATTGCGCCTTCGGCAGGGTGGTGCATCCGCCCGCTACCTGACGGCGTTGTATCACGCATGTACCGCTGGAAGCGGCCGTCGTCTTAGCGCTGACGTGTAAGGCTGCATCGGGGGGGCGCATGCTGCCGATCGCGGTAGCTTTTCGCTGTGTGACGCGTGTTTGCTCAGAAATGGAGGGCGATGGAGAAGTTGGCCCCCTGCCATGTTTGGCTTGCAGTCCAGAAGAAGGTGAGTATAGGGGGACGCCCCCGCCTGGCTGCTTGCGTGGGTAGGTCGACGTAGTAGATGGCGGCCGCGGTGGCGGCGGCTGTCGTGTCCTGCCATGTGTTCCAGTTATCGATCGACCAGCGCAGACGGAAAGGTGTATCAAGAGGAATGCGAACTGTCTTGGCCGCCGCCATTGACGGTAACTGAGCGATCGAAATTCCAGACACCGGCTTCACGTTTTTCGTTCAGCCACATCGAGACTGTCGAGCAGTGCTACGGCTTCCATCATATCTGGGGAGTCCAACCCTTCAGTGAAAGCATTGACAACAGGCCTGAGGACGTCCTGCGCCTTCTGGCGTTTTCCATTGGCTTTCCACAAGCTGGCCATGGATGTGGCTGCACGGAGTTCGATAAGGCTCAATCCAATCGAGCGCGCATCGGTCAGCGCGACGTTGAACCAGTGTTCTGCGATGCCTTCGTCAGATCCGGGATCAAGCAGTTCGGTTACGCCGCGGGAGTAGGCGAGCTCGATCAATGAGATCAACTGTCCGATGCATTGGACGCGACCCATTTCGATGGCGTGCCGCGCTTCATCGAAATGGCCCAGGTGCGCGAGCGCTTGCGCCCGGCATGCGTATATGTATCCCAGATCGCTGCGACTGCCGCCTGCAGCAAGATGTTCGATTGCTTGTGCGAGGTGCGCTTCAGCCTGCTGATGTTTTCCCCGCCGCTCAAGCACGACACCTTCAAAAGCGATGGCCCAGCCTTTCCAGAACGGAAGGTTCTACGAGTCGGAAAGTTCGATGCAGCGATCGCACAAATCGAACGTCGTCTTTTCGTCACCCGTCTCCGCGAACGCCCGGGCAGCAATGCTCAGTGCCGTCGATAGCACAAACGGTTGCGCGATACCCGTCGCATGATCGACAGCCATGCGCGCATATCGCTTCGCCTGATCGAAGCGGCCAGCGGCCAGATGGCAAAGGCCCAGCCAGTTATACGCAGTCACTTTCGGGTCATGGAGCCGGCCAAAGCCGCTTTTCCGGCCCGGCCTGTACGAATCGAGTACAAATTCAAGCAATCTCTCACAACGCGCGAATTGCCCCAGATAGTGGAGAATCGGTCCGGCGCCGGAGTATGCAATCACCTTGCTGTCGATATCTTCGGTGCTTTCGGCGAGCATGATGAGCCGGTCTGCGGTGGCAAGCGCTTTTCGCGTATCCGCACCAACATACGCGCAGGTGCAGATGCCTGACAGCGCCACGATCGAGAGCCGGGGATCAGTCACTTGGTCGACAGACTTTTCTACGCGCGCCCACAACGCCGCCGCCTGTGTGCACGCATAGCCTGTCAGCACCCAATGACAGGCGGCGCCCACAACAAGCAGTCCGACCTCATGGTCCGCCCGGTGTTCGATGGCCACACGGTCGACTAGTGCAAGCCCTGCGTCGACATAATCAAGGGCCTCGCGATGTCGGTTCCTCGAAATGGCTGGCGTGCAGCATTACGCCACTGAGGCAGGGCGAGATCGATCAGATCCGCGCGTGTCAGGTGCAATGCGAGTAATTCTGGCCGTGTGTTCGCCCGATCCTTTAGCTCACTGGCAAGCGCGCGTGCAATCGCTGAGTGAATCTGCTTTCGACGGCTCATCAGGAGGCCGTCGTAGGCGATATCGCACACGAGTGCATGCTTGAACGTGTACACGGTTTCCCTGCCGCTGCCATGTCTGAAGACCAGTCCACTTTCGACGAGACGATCGAGCGCTTTGCGCAAGCCAGTATCGTTGATCGAGACCACGGCCGAAAGCAATTCGTGGTCGAACTCGCGGCCGATGCACGCGCCGATTTGGGCGACTTCCTTGGTCATCCCGAGGTGATCGAGGCGCGCCATCAGCGAGTCCTGGATTGTCGTCGGGATCGCCAACGGGGGTAACGGTCTCTTCAGTTCCCAATGATCGCCAGCATCATCCAGGAAACCCGATTCGAGCACCGCCTGGGTGAGCTCCTCCACAAATTGCTACGCTGGCTGACCCACAGTAGGAGCCAGGCGCTAAGAGTAGTGTAGCCCGCAAAAGCTGCGACAACGCACTTGCCGCACCGCAGCTGCCGCGCTTACCCACGTACCCACATTGGACTTAGACGAGCATATTCGGTGACACATATGTAGCTGACCTCCGCGCGGAATCCAAACGGCCGCGCGTCCGGATGCGGCGATAAGGCCCGTTCAAGCCAACGATACAACTGGCGGCGATCGACGCCAGTAGACTGTACGACCTGTTGAGCCACTCGCGCGTGCGTAGCGTACAAGCGCCTGGTATCCGCTTCAAACGCGCGCAGTGCGTTGTTATGAACTCGGTGTACGCAACCGTTGGCCTGTCGCGAGGTCAATTACCTGAAACTCCGCTCTGCGGCGGTCCGACTTCGTGTCTCCACGGGATAAACGAAGTAGGCAATTACAGGGTCTACGAGCGCAAATCCGGCTTGCGTCGTCGCCCGGCATGCAACATACCGAATACAGTTGCACGGGCCGGGCAGTTCTCCGCTCGAGAATTCCGCTCGATCCCAAGCAACTAGCGGGACTGGGTCAGAAAGCACTCTGTCGCTCGCTGCAAGGATGATGTAACAATCTCCGGACCAATCTCGTCTGCGTAATGCGAAGCAGGTCAAGCGCAACAAACGAACCCCATCGATTACCATAAGGGTAATCCCTTATAAAGTTGCATTCAAAAGATTGGAATCACAAGTTAGAATCTTTCTTCTAATGGTGCTCCGCACAATCCTTTCGCGACGCTGCGCCCCTGAAAACAGGGACGGCCGCTGTCTTTTTGTATGAACTTAAGATTTTTTTGTAGTACTAAAAAAATGCCGTCAATGAGCGCCTTCGAATTTCAAGAATTATTTTCTTCGTACAAAATTAGCATAACTAACGTATTTGGGATTGAAAATCCGACCGTTCAAGGGTTTCAAGGCGTCGTTGGACTTGACGTGCAAGCAGTGAAGGCAGCGATTGCGGAAGTCAAAGCTAATTTGAATCATAGGAGCGGGCGGGCGTCGCTGCGACGTGGGGTCGCGCTCGCCGTCGAACGTGGCTGGCATTCAACTCAACTCAAGAGGCGAGTTGCGACGCAGATTGTGGCACGCAGACGCCACGCACTTCATTCGCGCGATATCAGAAGCGAACAAAAAACGGGCGATTTTGAGCAATGCTGAGTCTGCCGCCACCGGAAATTTACGACTCTCGCCGGCAATCGGGCCAAGATCAATAGTATGGCGAAACGAATCGCGGTAGTAAAAGGCGGTATGGGCGGCCTTGGAGAACCGCCACGCGTGACCGACGTTGATGCCGAAAATGCAGGTGGGCAGTTGTCGCATTTATACGAATCTGAGAGATAGAAAGTAATGGGCCAACATACAGAAAACTTGGCGCACCTAGAACGGGGCGCCGGGAACCACGTACTCCGGAGTGCGGTCGCCGCGTCTCTTGACCGGATTCCTCAGCGGGCCAGCAATAGCTCTGCGAAGACGGCGAAGTGGCTAGGTTTTACCCCGGAGGACGTGGACTTGTGGCGGCGCGGTATCACCGTCACGCCGCTGCATGCGTTCACGCGGCTCGCCACAGCGCTGGAAGCTGGCGTCAATTGGCATTGCACGGGTCAGACTCAGGGCGTTCAAGCGGTGCGTCTATGAAGCCGCGGGAAAGCAGCAGCGCTTCGCAGGAGGTCAAGTTTCAAACAAGGTATGAGGTCGACTTAGCCCGGGGGGCGTCACATATTGCCAGCATGCTGTACGCGGACTCGATTAAGTCGGCGTTGCTTGAAACACTTCTCGCCTTTGAAAAGCAGCACGGACGAGGCGACTATCGGATATTTATGAGTGCCCTCGCTCAGCGACTGGAAAACCGCGACCGGGCCCAGGCGGTCGCCATGCTCCGTTACCTCATGGAGCATGGTGACCTCAAGGGATTTGCGTCGTCCGCGCCTGCATCCGGTCGTCCAACGCTTGCCCGACCATCGCGAGCCCAGACCGAACTGCAGAGCGGCGGGAGCGATGACGGCTTGCTCAAGACAAATCGGGCTCAACCGAAACCCGCGCGCCAAGTTAGGGATGCTTGATGTCACTAGCGCATCCGGAAGCTACCTGCAGGCAACGTTGGCTGGCTCCGCGCGCTCCTCGCGGGTGAACGATGCCCAACCGGGATTCAGCCGCGAGTGTCGATGAAAGCACTGGGCGCAGTCCGTCATTGATTTTCGGCGTTGCTTGATTCACAACACAATGCTCCATCAACCGTAGTAAAGAGATCGAGGAATACATGTCCAAACGAATTGCTTACGTAACCGGTGGTATGGGCGGCATAGGAACGTCAATATGCCAGCGCCTTCATGCCGATGGACTGACAGTGGTGGCAGGCTGCGGACCTAATTCCCCCCGCCGTGAAAAATGGCTCGCCGAGCAGGCCGCGCTCGGCTTCGCCTTCGTCGCCTCCGAAGGCAACGTCGGCGATTGGGAATCAACTGTCGCGGCGTTTGAGAAGGTCAAGAGAGAGGTTGGAGAGATTGACGTGCTGGTGAATAACGCGGGTATCACGCGCGATGGCGTGTTTCGCAAGATGTCGAAGGAAAACTGGAGCGATGTAATCGACACCAACTTGACGAGTCTTTTCAACGTAACTAAGCAGGTGATTGAGCCAATGGTCGCGAAGGGCTGGGGGCGGATAATAAACATCTCGTCGGTTAATGGACAGAAGGGTCAGTTTGGCCAGGTAAATTATTCGACCGCCAAGGCTGGCATTCATGGGTTCACCATGGCACTCGCGCAAGAAGTCGCAACGAAGGGCATCACCGTCAATACCGTCTCTCCCGGCTACATCGGCACCGACATGGTTCGGGCTGTCAAGCCTGAGGTATTAGAGGGAATAGTCGCGAGCATCCCAGTGCGCCGTCTCGGTGAACCCTCTGAAATTGCGTCGATTGTCGCGTGGATTGCCAGTGACGAGGCCGGCTTCTCGACGGGTGCCGACTTCTCTCTTAACGGCGGCTTGCACATGGGGTAACGGCCTGCGGACGCGACAAGCTCGACGGCGCGCTCGCGCACCTGCGAGCTTGTTGCGAAGGCAAAAATCCAACGCGCTCACTTGTAGTTGGTCAGCTAAATCCGAAACTGGAAATCGGGAGCGCGGAGTCGAGTGTCCTTGTTCTAGCTGCTCGAGCAGCTCTGTCAGAAATCGGCGTGAGGCGCGGGTCTGCACGGTAGCGTCAGTGGTGCATAGCCAGACGGTGACAAAAACGACGATGTTGAGGCGTTCTTGAACGACGTCCTGCTTCGTGCGCAAGCGAAGTCGGAGTCCAGCTGCAACGATCTTCCCATTCGGGAGTTCGTCGGGGATCGCGTTAGTCGTGCGCAGCGCGCATTGAAGAAACGCAGCAGGTATGCATCTCGTAACGAGACCGCACACGAAGAAGATCTCCAAGATGTTCGCAAGACCGGCAAGAAGCTGACGTATCTGCTTGAGCTTTTTTCAACACGTTATCAAGGACGGACACGACCGCACCGTAAAAGAGTTCGCGTCCGTGCAAACAAGCTCGGCCAGTTCAACGACATTGTCGCAAGTGAGACTTCGATTCGGGGCACGTCATTCAACTATGGTCCGTCCGAAGTCGTGCAGCATCGTGGCGTGTTCAAGTCATCGCACTTAAGCCTGCCGAGACCTCCAGCGCTCAGTGCGGCAGTGTCACTGAATCACCTGGACAGGTTGGCAAGGCCCCAGTAGGCCGATTTTCTCGGCCGTCACCCCATCGCCATTGAGCAGTCCGACATCGTGCATCGACTCCGCACTCGACATCGCACTGTTCGAGCAGGGTCTCCGGTTGCCGGCGTTGACGGGCGAAGACATCACTTATTTGATCGCATTTAGCACCCTGCGAGATTCGCCCCGCCCTGGTCGATCCCCACTGTCTCCGGTAAGTCGTTTCCAGCGACCGCCTTGGCCGAAGAGTGCCAGACGACGGCCTTGTGGCGCTTAGCGCGGAATAGGAATTCAACCGTGTCGCCGGCTTTATCCAAGGCCCGATTTAAGTACTTTTATCCATCTTTGGCTCTGATATAGGTCTTGTCCATTCGCCAACTTAAGCGGACCGCTGCTTTCGTGGTCCGAACGTCTTCCCGAGCACAGGCGGAAACTTGATAGCCCACCACTGTACCGTCGAATGATCGACCGACACTGCTCGTTCTGACATCATTTCGTCAGATGATACAGGCTCAACGGTAGGCGACGTACCGACATAAGCACGTCAACGTCACGGCCAGTGGATCGTGCATCCGTTTGAGCGCCTTGCCCATAGCAGCACTCGGAATCTTGTTCATTCGTTACGTCGTTCGTCGCAGGCCCGACCACCATAGCAGGTCGGCTTACTGCGACAGAACCCATTCCGAAGTCGTCATCCTTCACCTTGGGTTTGTTGACCGGAATGGTTCACCTTTTAAGCCACATCATGAGATCGCACGTTGACAACGGGCGACTGATCAGAAATCCCTGAAGTTCGCTACACTGTTCCGCGACGAGGGCGCGCATTTGCTCGTCCGTTTCAACGCCCTCGGCTACGGAAGGGAGCCCCATCGTCCTGCAAAGACTGGTAATGTGCCGGACGATAGCGATCGATTTTGAGTTCTTGCCGAGTCCGCGAATAAAGGTGCGATCGATCTTTATGCGCGAGAAAGGGAAATCTTGCAGCAGACTCAGGGAGGAATAGCCGGTGCCAAAATCGTCCATTGCGATTCCAACACCGAGTGAGAGAATAGCGTCAAGGACCTGCCGCGCCGACTTGGAGTCAGCCAGTAGTGCCGTTTCCGTCATCTCCAGTTCTAACCTTGATGGTGGCAGACCGGATTGCTTTAGAGCATTCGACAGGTCATCGACAATTTTATGATGTCTTAGTTGGACGGGCGATACGTTGACGCTTAGCCGGATGTGGACCGGCCACGTCACAGCGTCCTCGCACGCGCGGTGCAGGACCCAGGCACCGAGTTCATGCATCAGGCCTCGCTCTTCCGCAAGGCGAATAAACTCAGCGGGGAGGACATTTCCCCGATGGTCACAGGTCCAACGCGCCAATGCTTCGCATGCGGTCGTTTCGCCTGTCGCAGCGTCGACAATTGGCTGGTAGTGAAGTTCGAGTCCGCCCGTGCGCAACGCGCGCCGCAAGTCGTCTTCCATGTCGCGCCGCGCTTTTAGCGGGTCGATCATGCCCGGATAGAACACACGATAGCCGCCGCGGCCTTCCCATTTTGCGCGATACAGCGCCACGTCCGCCTCGCGCAGTATCGTGTCGGCTGCGCATCCACCGGTTGCGCTCCAAGCAATCCCAATGCTCACGCCAATGAAGATTTCGTCGCCGGCAAGATTGAAGGGTTGCGACAGTTGCTGTATGCATGCGTTCGCCAGAGCTTGCGCATCCTCAGCCCGATCGCACGACCTCATGACGATCGCAAACTCGTCGCCACCCAGGCGTGCAAGTTCGTTATCCTCTGAAACAATGTCAGAAAGTCTCTTGGCAACATCTCTAAGCACACGGTCGCCCACATGATGGCCAAGTGTGTCATTGACGTGTTTGAAACGATCGAGATCAAGGTAGAGTAATGCAAAGCGCTGACCGCTCGCAGGTTGTTTCAGTAACCGCTCGACGCATTTCTGAAAGCTTGTCCTGTTGCGCAGTCCCGTCAATTCGTCGTGGTGAGCAAGATAATGGATGCGTTCATCTGCCAGCCGTCGCGCGGTGACGTCTTCGACCGTACAAATCGATCCACCATCTGGCAAAGCGCGCGTCACGATCGAAAGAGTCCGGCCGGCGTGATGAAACTCGGAGGTGCGCAGGCCGCCACCGGCGTAGTGATTTTTCAGAAGATTTTGGCGTAGAAGGCGAGTTCGCACGGCGCTGGGGCAAGTGTCGGCAACAGGAGATGCCGATAGATACGCCAACAATAAGTTCAATCGTGTTCCCGGGATCGCCACGTGAACCGGAATTGCCAGGATCTCCGCAAAACGCTCGTTGCACAGAACGATGCGCGCACGCCTGTCAAAGAGACACAAGCCTTGAAGCATGTTGGCGAGCGCCAAATCGAGGTTCCGGTTGGTCTCGGCTAGTGCGTCCACACTGGCGCGCTGCGCGGTGCAATCCTGTGTGATCTTGGCAAAGCCATAAAAGACGCCGGCATCGTCGTAGATGGGGTGGATGACGACGTGCGCCCAAAAACGGCTACCGTCCTTGCGGACCCGCCAGCCTTCAGTGTCGAACCGTCCGGTCTGACGCGCAATGTCCAGTCCGCGCGCGGGCATCCCGGCCGCCCTGTCTTCCGGTGTGTAGAAGCAACTGAACGATCTGCCCATTATCTCTGCTAAAGCGTAACCCTTCATGCGACGGGCGCCAGCATTCCAGCTAGAGATATTGCCCATGGCGTCGAGCATGTAGATGGCATACCCTGTCACACTTTGCACAAGCAGCCGGAAACCGCGCTCACGCTCAAACGTGCTTTCAAGGAGTTTTCGGTCTTCCGTGCAATCGCGAGTCACCTTGGCGAAGCCACACAACGCACCGTCGTCGCCATATACCGCGTCGATCACGACATGTGCCCAGAAATGGCCACCATCCTTGCGTACGCGCCAGCCCTGAGTATCGTGACTACCGGTGGCACGTGCTACTTGCAGGTTGAGTTCAGGCAGTCCTGAACACCGGTCTTCGGGGCAATAGAAGCGTGAGAAGTGCTCTCCGATAATCTCGGCGGCGGTGTACCCTTTCGAGCGTTGCGCGCCAGCATTCCAGCTGGTCACGATACCGTTGACGTCAAGCATGAAAATGGCGAAATCCGTTATTCCCTGCACCAGACGCCGGTAGACGCTTCGGTCAGTTGGATCTTCGTCCGATGCGAGACCCGCCGACCCGAATCCGGGCAAGGTGTTCGCTATGGAGCCCGCTTGGCGCCTCTTGTTCTCCACTGAATTTTTCATGTTCGGAAAGCCTTTGCCCAGGGCGGGTTGAAACTGTACACGTGATCTTCGACGCATTGGGGCATAGTTGTTCACAACGCGAAACTGGGAAGATTCAAAGCAAAGTCTATGTCGAACGCTGGCGCTCGCTCGCTCGCTCGAACGCCGCCTCGAAGCGTCCTTCTTCGAAGTGCTCGGCGATGGATAGCAGCGCGCGCAGCTCTCCACCATGGCCGATGAAAACACGCTCGATCGTTGTACCCACTGGAACACGCCGATAAACGTTTCAAGAGCACTACGGTGCGGACCATACACCAGCGAAAGCTTTCCTATAAGCCAGGCTGCCGGGCAAAACGATTCCGGGGCCCGAAATTCCAGTGATTTCAGCTTATACAAGTTCGAGCGGGATCATCGGGCGATCAAACCGAACGCTGGCTGCTGTGCCAATTCGAAAAATAGTGCGGCGCCATCTGCTGGACTGAATTCAAGGACCTGGTTGGCATGTCGTGCTCCGCAGGACACTCTCCGTTTCGAGGAGCGGATCGCGCGAATTGAGGTGCCCGTTCGTGATCAATCGTATGTGACGCGTGCTAGCCGCAACTCGACTTTACTGCAGCCATTCACCCACTTTCTCAAGAGGCATAGGCATTCGTGGAAGCTGTGAAATCACACAACGCGTTGAGATGTCGACACCGTGCTCATCAAGAGCCATTCCAGCGTCGCAAAGCGTCTAGGGAATTAACAGTTGCTTGTTATTGTCTCGAAGCGAAACAACGCGATGCATTGGTTTAGTTGTCGGCCCTGATCTTCGAGCGAGTTCGCCGCTGCTGCGGCTTCTTCTACGAGCGCGGCGTTCTGCTGCGTCACTTCGTCCATCTGGGTGATGGCGTGGCTGACCTGTTCAATGCCCTTGCTCTGTTCTGTCGATGCAGCAGCAATTTCGCCCATGATGTCGGTCACGCGAGCAACCGCCTGAGTCACTTCTGACATGGTTGTGCCGGCTTCGTTCGCGAGGGTTTCTCCCTCCCGAACCTTATGCGCCGAGGTGCTTATCAGCTCTTTGATCTCTTTCGCAGCACTAGACGAACGCTGCGCAAGGTTACGTACTTCGCTCGCGACTACCGCAAAGCCGCGTCCCTGTTCTCCCGCCCGTGCAGCTTCCACAGCGGCGTTAAGCGCCAGAATGTTCGTCTGAAAAGCGATGCCTTCAATAATGCTCGTGATGTCCGCGATCTTCGCCGAGTTCGCGCTGATATCCCCCATTGTGTCGACAACGCGACCGACTACGCCGCTGCCCCTGAGCGCGACTTCTGATGCGTTTGCAGACAATGTGCTTGCCTGCTGGGCATTCTCGGCGTTCTGTTTCACCGTAGATGTAAGCTCTTCCATGCTTGATGCCGTTTCCTGCAACGAGGCCGCCTGCTGCTCGGTGCGCGAGGAGAGATCCGTGTTACCTGTGGCGATCTGGATGGAGCCGGTCGCAATGCTATCTGCAGCGGTGCGTACGCGGCCGATCAGGTTCACGAGACTAATCTGCATTTCACCCATTGACGCGAGTACGCTTCCTGCCGGGGCGTTCGCGGCGCCCGCGACCGGGCTGAGATCGCCCGCCGCGACGCGCTGCGTCACATAGGCGAGATCGGTCGGCTCCGCACCGAGGGCGCGCACGAGGCTACGCGTAATGACCACCCCAGCCAGTACTGCCATCGCGATCGCCGCAAGACACATTGCGATGAGCAAATTACGCTGGCTGGAAAACTTATCTTCGGCTTCCTGAACCATGTTCGTGGCGCGCTGATGTGTCACCTCCACGTAGTCGTTGGATGCCTTGATCAGCGATGCAAGCAGGGGTCTGCATTTCGTATTGATCTCCTCGATCGCTGCATCGCGTTGGTTGCTTAACGCAAGGCGATTGATATCCAGAGCGACCGGGCGATACAGCGCTTCAACGCGGGATATTTCCGCGGCGAGGTTTCGCGCTTGATCGCTCATGTCGTGAGCACCCGCGACCATCGCGTTAAACTTTTCCAGGCGATTCTCAACCCGTTGTTCCGCGTCGAGAACTGCGGCTTTCTCGATGTCCACGTCAGCTGGCGTGCTGACGAGCACTAGGTTGCGGACTGCCACGGCACGATCATCCACGGCAGTCCGGATGGCCTCGGCCATTTCTGCCCGCGCGTTGATACCATTGACGAAGCCGTAGAAGCGGTCGTTAGCGTCGTTCAGTGACTTAAGCGATATTCCCGATACGATCAGCACAACAACGGCAAGCAAACCAAAAGCGATGGAAAGTCTGGCCTTCACCGTAAGTCGACTTGAATTCATGTTTCAACTCCAATTATTGTTCTGCGAAAGTTTGCTTAAGCAGCGTCCTCAATCTGGATGTGAGCCGCTGGCGACGGACGAAACGACGATCGCTGCTCCCAGTAACGGCATCGCTACGCAATCGCGCAGGGTGGACATCCCTTGGTCATGCTTCGCAAAGGTTTGCGTGGAATTTAATTTTTTCTTAAAAGAGGATTGCGGATCCAGCGGCCCCACGCAGTGCGAAAAAACCGTTAATAATTGTTTTGAGTAGATACTTCAATTACTCTCGGTTTCGCTGCAAGCTTTGTCCCCTCGCGGTTTCGCTTCGGTCGGCTTGCTGCGGATAACTTACGAGGACTACATCGCCAAGATTGCGCTCCTGTGGGGGCGCACATGAAAAAAGCCGGCGCGTGCGCCGGCTTAAAGTTCGGTCATTCCAAGGGGCAACCGAACCTGAGAGAACTACAGCATATACCAAGACTGACTAAGCAATTGGAGAAACGAGACCGGATCTTGCCGGAATCTCATTTATTTTCCGTTGTTACCCCGAGCTTATTGGAAAGCTGGATTGGAGGCGCTTATTGCATCTGACATAACGCTGCCAGGTTTTTCGGTTGGCGGTTTCAAGGGTGAAGTGCAACAGTGGGTTTAGTGTTTAGAGCTTAGAGATTGGCTTGCTGAAGCAAGGGTTGCAGCGAAGACTTCGAACGGAGAATGGAACGCGTGAGTGGCGCGCGGCCGGCTGTTCAGGCTGTCGGCGATCGCGTCGAGTTCGTCCTGACTGTAGACCGATAGGTCCGTGCCTTTAGGCAAATACTGGCGCAGCAACCCATTGGTGTTTTCGCAAGTACCGCGTTGCCAGGGACTGTGCGGGTCGCAGAAGTACACATTCACGCCGGTGGCGGCGGTGAGTTCCTGATGGCGCGACATTTCTTTGCCTTGGTCGTAAGTAAAGCTTTGCCGTAACGGCGCAACAATCGAATTGAGTTTGGCGGAGAAGCCCGCTAGCGCTGAGGCAGCGGTGGCGTCCTCCATCTTGGCAAGCAGCACCAGGCGGCTGGTGCGCTCGACCAGAACGCCGACAGAGGATTGGTTGTTCGCACCCTTGATGAAGTCTCCTTCCCAGTGACCGGGCAGCAGGCGGTCTTCGATTTCGGGCGGTCGCACGTGGATACTGACCATGTCGGGAATCTGTCCGCGCCGGTCTGTGCCCCGCGTGCGTGGCATGCGCGTGCTGTGGCCGTGGCGCAGGCAGGCAATGAGTTGGCGGCGAAGTTCACCGCGCGGCTGAGCATAGATCGCCGTGTAGATGGTTTCGTGCGAGACGTGCTGGGTCGAGTCGGTTGGATACATGCGCTTCAGTGTGCCCGATATCTGCTGGGGCGACCATTTCCACTCAAGCAAGGTGAGCACGATGCGCCAGCAGACGCTTTGCGGGCAAAGCTTGGCGGGGTGGCGCGACGCACTGCGGCGTGCGCTGCAAAGCGCCGCAGCGGGCACCGATGCGTAGCCAACAGAAGAGCTGTTTCGCATTAACTCGCGGCTAATAGTTCCCGGTGAGCGCCCGAGTATGCGGGCCATGGCCCGCATACTCGAACCCTGCAGATGCATGCTTGCAATGGTTAGGCGTTCTTCAGGCTGCAGTTGTTGGTAAGAAGTTTTTTCGGACATCGCGACACCTTATACGAGACAGGTGTTGCAGTTCACTTTTGAGGCCGCCGTTGCTAAGACATCGGAGTGAGGGTGACTGCTCGGCGTCTCAAAACAAAGCTTTTTGTAGTTGTGCCCATCTGCGATGGCTTCGCCACATTTAATCGCCAAATTGCACATCTCTTCTATCGAGTCAAAATCACCTAGCGAACCAAGGGCACGCCGAAAACCGCGTCGTGAGGCCGGTGCGGACGAACTGATGCTAGTTGACGTGCTTGCAAGAGTGGTGAGCAAGCCTCGTTGCTGCGATAACGCCCGGAATCACAGCGACGTGGCGGAGTAGCATCGGAATAGGGCGACTTCTGGGGCATTAGCCTTGTTTGGTCGTCTGAATCGTCGCCGGCTCAGCGTCGAAGATTTCGATCGTTTCGCTTAAGAGAGATGGCTAAGGCTTGGCAAATCGAGCCGGCCGGGGAAAACTCGGTTCAGTCATGAGACTGGAATTCCAGTCTTCAGGCTGTCCACGGAACCGGGGTAAGACCGATCGAGTCTTTAAGTTCGTGTGGAACGGCTGTTTCTTGGGGCTTTGCCTCATCACGGAGACGAGGCGGCGCCCAACACGGTTGGTGTCGCCACGAAGGCTAGTGGATGACCGCGTGGAACCTCGTTTCAGCAGGACCGATACTAGCGGCGCTGCTGCCGGCCATGATGTTCTTAGCCCGGCAACGACACTTCGTTGCCGGGCTGACGTTAGGGGCGACGAAGGACTAGGGCGATACCTGGAGAAGCTGTGATTTTGTTGGGAGCAATTCCGCACGGGCGAAGTACGATTCAGGGATGAACCATCATGCACGTGGTATGAGCCGATGAGATCAAGCAAATAGCGTCTTCGAACCCGCACACATCGTTACAGCGCCGGATCAGTTAACCTTATTATGTTCAAGGGTCTTCTGGGCCGGTTGCCACACATCCTTCTTATATCGTTCCGTGACAAGCAATGACTGAAATCGTTTTAAGCAGCACGGACTACAAGGGCATTCACGGCGACATCGTCGCCATCGTGGAGAGCAGCCGCCGAGCAGCAGCGCGCAGTGTGAACGCGCTGATGACCGCGACTTATTTGGGAGTTGGCCGACGTGTTGTCAAGTTCGAACAAGGCGGAGAGAACCAGGCAGGGTATGGTCAAGCGCTGCCGGTTCGACTATCTGGCGATCTGACCAAACGCTTCCGCCGCGGTTTTGGGGTAGACAACCTCGAACTGATGCGGCTGTTTTACCAGACGTATCCGCCGGCGGCGATTTCCGAATCACTGATTCGGAAATCTGCCGATATGAGCGCACGCCCGAATTCCGAATTGGTGATTCGGAAATTTGACCTCGAGCGGTTGGCAACGGTTTTCCCACTCTCGTGGACGCACTACGTCCACCTGATGCGGCGCACTCGCACGATTGACGAGCGCATGTTCTATGAGACCGAAGCGCTTCGAGGTGGATGGAGCGTACGTCAGCTCGACCGGCAAATCAGCTCCCAGTTTCACACCCGCGCCATGCTGTCCAAAAACAAGCGGACAATGCTGGAAAAGGGGAGTAAGGCACAGCCGAGTGACTTCGTCACGCCAGAGGAAGCGATCAAGGACCCCTATGTTTTGGAGTTTCTTGATCTGAAGGACGAATACTCCGAATCCCAATTGGAGGATGCGCTCGTTCATCGGCTGGAAGATTTCCTGCTTGAGCTGGGCGGCGATTTTGCGTTCGTTGGACGTCAGCGCCGCTTGCGCATCGGCGAGAGTTGGTTTCGGGTCGATCTATTGTTTTTTCACCGACGCCTTCGATGCCTGGTCATCATCGATCTGAAATTGACAGAACTAAACCACGCCGACGTAGGGCAAATGCACATGTATTGCAACTACGCACGCGAGCACTGGACCTTACCTGGGGAAAATCCGCCGGTCGGATTGATCTTGTGCGCCCGCACGAATGCAGCCGTCGCGCGGTACGCGCTGGAAGGACTTCCAAACAAGGTGCTCGCCGCCGAATATCACACAGTTTTGCCGGATGAGAAGCTGCTCGCAGAGGAACTCGCAAAGGCGCGCCACGAATAGGAAGCTCGGCGTGTGAACGAATCCGTCAACCCGAAGACTGGAATTTAATGAATTTCTTCGGAATTTCGCAGTGAATCGCCGCTGTGATGGTGGAGAAAAGCGCAATTGGCGCGGACCTGCGCAATATGCGAGTGACGCTCGCCGCCGACTGAGCGTAGTTGAATTCAGAAACCGGCGCCATCGGAAGCGTGGAGCCGGGCAGAAGCGTGACAAAGGCTGCTTGAAGCGCGACGGCATCGACCTGCCGGGCTTGGCGGCGATGCGCGCCGTAAGGGGCTCCAAAAAATGTCAGAGGAGCAGAGCAGTGACGGCCGCTTTGTGAAAGAGCGGTGGCAGGCCATTGGACGGCTGTAAGGGCCTTTCTACTTGTGCTGGTCTCGCTCGACTCATCACGGAGTTGTCGGAACTGTGAAAAAGACGTTTCTTGTGAATGCCGCTCCTACGTCGGATCGAACTCAGCGACTGTCTCAATTCGGCCTTTGCCGACATTCACGTGACGACGTCGGCGAGGTCGCTACAAGTCGCTTTTCTGTTGATTTCCACTGGAAACTGACCCACTGTTTTCATCTAAAATTGACCCACCCCTGAAGCGCCAAAGCGCTACTCTTGTGCGTCAATTTCTGTCTTTTCCGCGGGTTTAGGTGAGGCTTTACGGGCGATGGCACGTTTCGCCGGTTGCCCTGCGCTACTGTTCCGGAAGCGCCACGAGTTGTTTCCTGTTTCTACAATATGGCAATGATGCGTTAAGCGGTCTAGGAGGGCTGTTGTCATCTTTGCATCACCGAATACGTTCGACCACTCGGTAAAGCTCAGGTTGGTGGTGAGAACGACGCTGGTGCGCTCGTATAGTTTGTTGAGCAGATGAAACAGCAGCGCCCCTCCAGTTTGAGTAAAGGGCAGATAGCCCAACTCATCAAGAATGACAGCATCCACATACATCAGTCGCGTTGCCAGTTGGCCCGGTTTGCCCGCTGCTTTCTCGGCTTCCAGCAAGTTGACAAGCTCGACAGTCGAATAGAAGCGCACACGTCTGCCGTACCGTTGAATGGCTTCGATACCGATTGCCGTCGCAAGATGCGTTTTACCCGTTCCGGGACCACCAATGAACACCACGTTTTGGGCCGACTCGCTGAATTTGAGCGTATGCAGCTCGCGCACAAGTTGTTCGTCAACGTTCGCTTCGCCGAATTCAAACCCCGCCAGGTCACGATGCGCGGGGAACTTGGCCGCACCCATTTGATAAGCGATAGAACGCACAGCGCGCTCGGCCGTCTCGGCCTTCAAGAGCTGACGCATGAAGTCCTCCGGGTCGAACTCGGTGTGTCGGGCCTGAGCCAGCAATTCCGGCCAGGTTGCGGCCATGCCATGCAGCTTCAGCGCTTTGAGTTGTGCCGCCGTTTCAATCGACATGACCATCCTCCTCTTGGAATGCACGACGAAGCTGCTCGTAACGGTCAACGTTAGCGAGCGGCTCAATTTTTAGTCGTAGTGCCGTTTGCACCGTTTCCTTAGTGGGCGATTGGGTAACCTTGAGCCGCGCGAGGATATTCAGTACATGCTCGCCGCTCGGCCGTCCGGATTCCAAAGCGAGCTCGACAGCGATGAGCACGGCCTCAAGCCCATGCACGGGAGTGGCCGCGAGCACTTGCACCATCACACGGTCTCCGCCCTCCTGACGCAGCAGATGCCGCTGCAAACGCTGCATAGGCTCCGGCATGGTCATGAATGGAGCGCCGTTGCGCAGCGCACCGGGTTTCATCACGACCAGGTCAATGTAGTGCTGCCATTCATAGAACGTTTGGTAGCGTTCGAAGCATCGAGGGTGACGTGCGACCTCATCTCCGTCGGCAACGATGCTCACGTATGTCGGATAGGCGCGCAGGCTAACAAGCTGGTGTGCGTACCGGGTTGGCACGCTGTATCGATTGCGGTCCAGATGAACCAGGCTGTAGGGCGAGACACGGACAGTTGTTTCGACGTAGCCGTCAAATGGCTTCGGGTTCGCCATCAACTGAGGGCGCTCCTCCTGCAGCACGTCGGCGACCGTCATGCTCACCGTAATCACTCCGGTTCTCCGCTCGGGCTACCGAGCGGACATTCGAACATGTGGGTCAATTTTCGATGAAAACTTTTAGCCCAAGTGGGTCAGTTTTGCGCGGCCATCAACACCTTTTCAGCCGTTCGCAGACCGTTGGCCACGAATGTCAGGTCTCACTGTCAGGAGAGTGAACCAAACCGTGGGATGTGAATTCACGCCGCCCGGCGCCCATTCGGCGGGTTCGCAGCTACAGACGTTTTGGTCAACCCGGCAAGTTTCTTAACCGAAAATTCTTCGTTGGGAACAGCAACTCTGACCTGCGCCAGGCAGTGCGCTCCCTCGTCCGTCCATCGAATTTGTTGCTTCTTCGCCATGCGATGACTGACCACCAGGTTCACCGCGGCCTCAGCAATGCTGCTGCTGATCAGCAGCCCTTGTGATAACGCATGCCATAGTTCACAAGCGTACCGGCGTTGTTCTCGATGTAGAAGTACAGGCGGGGCAGGTTCCAATACAACGTCGAGTTCCCATAGCCTTCCTTCGCCGGCAGCGTGGTATCTAATACATTGATACGGAAAACTGATTGCCGGCCCTTTCCATGCCGAACCAGCCACTTGGCATCGATCTCTGTCTCTACAGCGATTCGCTCGTGGGGCTCCATCGTCTCGCTTCTTAACACTGAGTTCTTGGCAGCCTTGAACTTCATCGTGATGTGAGACCAGTCTAGGATCTTTCCCTTGGCGAGCTGGTTGCTGTCCATAGCCTTGCCGAATTCGTCAGCGTCATCGCTGATCACGGTGACCGGCTCGTCTGAATCCAGGCCGCTCGCAAAGAGAATTAGTCCAACCGCGCGGGTGCCGATGGCACCAGCTTATGCGCGCCTGCGGGCGCATCCGCAAACAGCAGTCTTGCAAACGATGATTGCATGGTTCGGTGAACTTAGACGTCGCCGTTAAACGCGTGAACCCATCGGTTGTTTCTCGATGGCCTGCCTAGGTTATCATCTCGCCCGCTACACATTCGCCGCACCATCATTCATCGGCTTAACCAGAAATAGCGGGGATTGCACTTGAGAAACATGAGGGTTGCTGCTGCGGTCGGCGGCATTGCATCTGCATTGGCTTGCCAGCCTGCTTCGGCCCAGAGTTCGGTTACGTTGTACGGCATGACGGAGATAACGCTACGTTATCTGACCAATGATGACGCCCGGAATGACAGCAGACTGTTCATGGCAAACGGCGCCGTTATTAACAGCCACGTCGGACTGCGCGGTACGGAAGACCTTGGCGGTGGTCTGAAAACGGTCTTCCAACTGGAAAGCAATGTGAATCCGCAGGACGGTACGCTCAGCGACAGCGGCCGGTTCTTCGGCAGTACGGCGAATGTGGGCCTTTCAGGTAGTTTCGGCACGGTGACGCTGGGCCGCCAGAACACGCCGCTCTTCGATAAGCTTGTCACAACCTACGATCCCCTGACCTACGCCAATTACCCAGAAAATTCGTGGCTGCCGTATGCACTTGGTGCGGGACTCTCGGCGGACAACTCCGTCAAGTACATCGGCGAGTTCGGCGGTTTGTACGTGGGAGCGATTTACTCGACGGGTGGCAACTACGAGTGGAGTGGTGCTAACGGTTTTTCTGGTCAGATTCCAGGGCACTTTACGGCTGGCAATCTGTTCGGCTTGCTTGCATCGTACGTGCGTGGTTCGCTCAGTATGGGCGCGGGCACGCAGCAGGCCCGCGATAACTCGAACAACAGGCAGACGCTTTATCACGTGGATGCGGCGTACGCGTCGGACTCTATGAAGTTTTATGCTGGCTATATGCACTCGCAGGACAATACTGGACTCGTCGATGTGCTCCTTGCCGAACAGCCGATCTCCGATATCGGCAATTTGAAGAGCACAAACCGCATCGACGATGGGCCATTCGGGGGCATAGCTTGGCGGGTGACTGCGCCACTCTTGGTCTCGGGTGCGTTTTATTACGACCACATGCGTAACGCGGTGACCACCAGCGATATGCTGGGCAGCGGGACTCGCTATACCGTTGTCGCACTGGTCGAGTACTCGCTATCGAAGCGCTCCGAGGTGTACGGCACGGTCGATTTCAATCGGGTGAACGGTGCTGCAACGGTGGAGTTGCCGGGGCACAGCAATCAGACTGGCGCTGCGATCGGTATGCGGAGTTTTTTCTGACGTGCGTAAATGCGAACGGGGCGGCTCTCGCTGAATCAGGTGCCTCGGAACCCGAAATGTCGGTTAAACCGACGACAGGAAGGCCGTTCAGGTGCTTTTCGCTGCCTTGGCGAAGGCTTCTGCGAGCTTGTCGAAATGTCGAAGCGCAGCCGGGGTAAGTTCAATCTGCTTGCGACGCGCGTCCTCGGTATCGCTGAGTATTAGCCAACCTTTTTCGCGCATCGACGTAATTCGGGCGTGAAGTGTGGCGGGTGAGCCGAGTTCGCTTTGAGCCATCATGTCCCGGACGGAAAGCCGGTCGTTTTTCTGCATCACTCGGGCAACGAATTCGAGGATTTTTTCCTCCAGCGGATCAAGCGCAGGAAGCGAAGGCAGACCACGCAGGGCTTCGGTCAGTTGCAGGAATCGCAGATAGATATCAGCAGGGCGTGTCATTGGCTACGCTGGGTCGCATTCAATTGCAAGACAGATCGTAAGCTTGTCGAGCTATTATCCCGCCCATTGAAAGTAGGGCTACGGGGATTTTATCAGAATGTCTAGCTTACGGTTGCATTGCGTTTCAGTTATTGGTACCGCTGTGGTGTTTGTCCTGTCGCTCTGGATCAATCAAGAGATCTTCACGCACACCGAGTTTGTGCGAGGCGTAAACTGGATTTATCTTCCATCCGGAGTCCGACTTCTGAGCACGCTGCTGCTAGGCGGCGACGGTGCAATCGGCCTCCTCGTTGCAAGTTGGCTTGTCGATTTCTTCTACTTTTTTCCCACTGATCCAGTCCGTGCGTTTGCGGGCGGCATCATTGGTACGGTCGCTCCCTATGCGGTGTATCGTCTGGCGCTTGAGCGATACCACCTGCAGGCTTCTCTGACCAATCTAACTCCGAAACGACTTCTTACCTTGGCTGTTGCGTATTCGCTCGCGAATCCGCTTCTGCATCACATCTGGTTTGCGTCGCGAGGGGATACGCACAACATTGTCGAAAGTTTCTTCATGATGTTCGCGGGCGATCTGTCCGGTGCGCTGATTATGCTGTACGCGATGAAGGGAATCCTCGCCTTGTTGCCGAAACAGTCGAGCCGTTCGCGTATGACAGATGGCATGTTCAGGGTCCGCCTGGCGCTCGATAGCGCCTATAACAATCGGTTGCAGTAAAGAGCTGCTCGCGCAAACATTGAACGTGCGAGAGGTGCGTCGTGCTTCTGCACGACGCATTCATGGTTCACTTATCGCCGCTATCGTAATTTACATACATCGATTGAATGCCAACGCGGCCTGGACCCGTAAATCTGTTCACGATGAAATTCATGCCAGCGCCAAAGAGTCCGCTTGAGAGCTTGTCTACTACCGTTTCCATTTTTACGCCCGGCGTCTTGTAGAGCCAACCCCCCGGCTCGATATCGATCGTTTCACCGGCCGCAAGCTCCTTTTCGAATACGTTTCCGTATCCGTGAAGCCACAGCACACCGTCGCCCGACTCACCTCGAAACTTATCGATAAAAAACCCACTCTGGCCGAAGAGCATATTGCTGATGCCGCGCACTCGCTCGAACGTGTAGTCAATGTTGGCCGTTGCTGCAAGAAACTGATGCTCGCGGACATGAAGTTCCTCTCCTCGCCCAAGATGAATCGGAACGATGTGCCCGGCTCCATCCCGACTGAAAGCAATCACCCCGTTGCCGCTTGCCTCGGTGACGAAGACCTGCATGCCCGCCATCATGCGCTTCAAAGCGCCTTTCATGGGGCGCAGGCCAATCTTAACGTCTGAATTTTTCCAGAGGAGGATGTGGTGCTCGAAGAAGACCGACTGACGTGAGACGTCGATCGACAGCACCGGTACTAGCTCGCCGCCAATGTGGTACGTGACTCCGCCATAGGTTTCGTCGGCGGTACTCGTCGGTTTGAGTGTGGGTAATTGATTCATTCTTTAGCTCGAGAAAATTACTTTTGTTGAATAGAACGCTTGCCGGGACGCATGCTGTGAAGCGCACATCCCGCGGAACCGGTCCGTGTGCGTGCGTCAGGAGGCTGCCCGCGTTTGTGCTTGAGCGTAACCTTTTGCTCCGATGATCGCCAAAATGCCACCGACCAACGAAAGGGCCATAAAGATAGCGACTATCGAACCGCCGAGAACCGCGCCAAGAATCGACGAAATAACAAGTGCGATACCCGCGCCTTTGGGCTTCGCAAAGACTACCGCGCCGCACACAATCGTCAAGAACGAGAACAGCACGCCTCCCCAGCCAAGGCCAACGACCGTTGACGCACCATCTGCATTGAAAGCGGAGCCGATGCCACCAACAAACAGCGTGGCGAGTGCGGCAAACACACCGAAGACACCCGCGATAATTCCAATAATTCCGCCTGCTTTGTGCATGTTTTTTCCTTAAAGTTGTTCGTTTTCGAGTCACTAGTTTTAGGAGTGCTATCCGAAGTATCAGGGTCTGGTCACGGGTGTCTGGTGTATGGTGATCGGCCTCCTTCGTATTGCATAAGCGCTTGGGAATTTTTGCCGCACATTACGTCGGCGTGGAAAAGCGGACAATCAGCGGTCCAGATCATTGGAAGACGCGACGATCGCATCGAACTGCCCAACCTGTTTCTCGAACAGAACGTTATGTGACTGCTTGTCGATGATCTTGATGCCGAGGATCAATGAGTCGGCAGCGTTTTGTGCGGTAATTTCGAAATGCTTCGCGAGCGGTATTTCCAGCCCGTCGTTCGCCTCGCGGCCTAGCTGCTCGATCTGATACGGCTGATAAAGTCCGTAGCTGTTACCGTTTTTCAGCTCGAAATTCGTATCAGGACCGCCCTCTTTTCCGGCGAAGCAGGCGAGCAGTGTGGTTTGCATCCCACTGAAGGAGCAAGTGACCACTGCAAGGTAGGGGAACGGGTCGTTTGCGGCTGCCTCTTTCTGTTCGGCCTCGGCCCGCGCAGCGCTTTCTTCAGCGTTTGCCTCTGCTTTGGCTGCCTGTGCTGAGGCTTCGCTTGCCGCCGCCCTGTAGGCCACAACGTCGGCATTGTGCTCAACCTGTGTGCGGACAAACGGCAGACTGTCGAACGGCAATCCGGAGCTTTGTGTGGGCGTCGCGCAGAGCGCCGGCACGGCAAGTAAATTGCCCGTGACAAGCATGGCTATTGCCGCGTCTCTTATAATTCGCATTGTCCTAACCTTGTGTGTTCAAAGAAGGCTTCTGGTTCTCCACGAACCATGCCTTGCTACGCTCATACAGCGACTTGACGTCGGGATCACGCTCGCTGGTTATGTGAGAGTCTATGAACGCGAGCGTTTTCTGTTTGTCTGCGGAAAATTGATAAGCCAGCCACATGGCTTCAATCGCCTGGTCCGGGCGTTTCTCCTCTTGGAGCGTAACTGCAAGGGGCGCCCAGATACTCGTGCGGCGTGGATTCAATGCCAATGCCAGCACCGCTGTATTTTCGGATTGGGCCAGTTGCCCATTCATCGCATAAGCGTAAGCAAGATTGCTGATAATTTCCTCGTCGCTGGGATCAAGCCGATTGGCTTTTTCAAGCAAGTGAACAGCGTCGTCCGTTTTTGATTCACTGAGTGCGGCTAAACCCATTTGATTAAGCTTGCGCGCGTTGGCCCGATCGCCGCGCGCTGGCTTGGCGAGTGCGTCGATGGCGCTCGCTGCCTGCATCGCTCCCGCGAGGTTTTCCGACCGCGCGAAATTAAGCATGTCTTTTGCGCAGAGTACGGCGGTATCACAGCTGACTTGCAATGGGCTCGCTGTTGCCGCGCTCGCTGTCGACGCTGCGGACTCGACGGCACTCATCGAAGGCGGAGCAATTGGCGCTGATGCGGGCGATTGTTGGGCGCCAGCGGACGGTTCGTCTGCCGTAGCCGGAAGCGCGAGGACTTGGGTTCCCGTAGCGGCCGTCGTTGCCGCAGGAGCGGTGGCGTTCGTTACCTTAGGCGCTGCGGAGGAGGCGGCTTGCGTGGGACTGACGACCAAAGGCGCCGCCATCGTAGATTGATCAGCCGGATTTTGCTGCGCGATCGCCTCGGCGCTTAGCGCGTTGCTCGGTCCATCTGCCGCGTCGGCTTTCCAGTTTGCAACGGCAATCTTGCATGCACCCGCGTCGTAGGTCTTCGGGGGCGTGAGGTTGGCCTCCTGCTTGAGCGCGTTGTTCAGCGACTCGAGAATACCTTGATTTTTCGCCTTGCTGTGCGGCGTCCGACTCGCGTCAACGTTATGCTGCGCCTGAGCGAGCACAAGTTTTACGAATTCTTCGCACGCCGATGGCATCTTCGAACCGCAACCACTTAATGTGAAAGCCAAAAGGACAACACTACTACGTCGAATCATTTGGGTTCCTTATTTTATTACTTTCATAGCCGAATGCGTTGGCACGTCGTTATGATTGCAAGCGTCATAAAAAATATATCGATTCGGGCACGGCGAAAGGTCCCGTTGAGTGGTGAAGCTAATTGTCGCCCTGGTCATCGTCCGGAATGTCGTCGGCATGCACGGTGAGCAGCACGTTGTGTCCGTGACGCACCATGTTGTAGGTGACGTGGGCGCTCGACGCGTTATTCAAGCTAACCTGTGCTTGGCACGCACGTTTCGATTGGTTGTTGCCAGGTAGCTCTTTGATGCCCGATGCTTCGATAAGGCTAAGATTTTCGGCTCGCGCGAACTGGGATCCATCAAAGGCTTGCTGCAAAAGCTTTTGCGTATCCGTCGCGTCGCAGGCTGGCAAGCCGCTCCCGGTCCCCGAGGAAAGTGCTTGTAGCATGCACCCTAGCAGCAGGACGATTGCGCTGGTCAAATAGACTCTCGCCCCATAAGGCGTAAGTTTTTTTCGACGGTTGAAGATCGTGATGAAGCTGAAGAACCGAACGTTGGGCTGCCTGCAGAATCCACAGGCGAGCAAAATTCCGCAAAGTCCGACAGCGGTGGTGAAGGAAGGCGTGAGACTCATGATGGTTCTGAAGAATGTTGAATGGAGTGGCAAGTCGATGGATCTGTTTGATGTAAAAGGTATGTCGATTTAGCCGGGGTGTCCCAAAGCTCATCCGACAGACCGAGTTCCTTTAGCCGATCATGGAAGTCCAGCCAATCAATAGCGAGTAACGGGATCGTCCGATCGCCGCTTGAGCGGTATGAGAAGAATCGCATCCGGCCGTCAAGGAATACATGGCGTCCCGTGCGAAGCAAGCAGGGAGGCCTTGCAACCAAGGCATAGCTAGTGGGCGCAAACTGTTCGGCGGGGCCTTGCGGTGATATAGCGGAGCCGACAAGTAACGCGTTTGCCCCATTGTCCGTGCTCCCAAGGTAATCCTCGACAGCCTCGCTCACGGATTGCGTACAAAGCTCGACAAAAGACACATGGACTTCATCAAGAGTTGTCGACGCAATCTCCTGTTCCGTCATGTCGATGGTCGCGCGCCGGAGGGCCACCGATTTGGCGTAATCAGGCAGCGCCCGAAATGTTGTCTCGCCGCTGCGCAGCGCATCTTGAAAGATCGGATAGCAGGCGAGCCACGGACCAGGAACGCGATCAACCGGCCGGCGCGCAGAGGCCAACGGATTGATCCGGGAGACCCGTTCCGTTTTTATGTTTTCTCTCATGTTCATCGCTATAAAAACTATATCGGTTTGGGCGAAAGCACGCAAGGCTCGGCGCGCATCGTAATGTCAACACCTGGTTTTCGGCCGCGTAAGGACGAACTTTAGGGCAGTCGTAAAATTTTTTGTTCATGTCGGCTTGGCGCGCAGCCGCCGTTACAGGCGAGGGGTGCCGCTGCGTCCGCCTTGAAGCGCTTGGATAGTAGGGTGGATTAGGTCGCGCCGGTTTCTCGGTACCCCCAAACAGATGTGTCCCCGAGGAAACTGGACAGTCGGTTATGCGCAATCGCTGGGTTCCGAGATAGGCATATTGTCAACAGAGGAAACTAGACGATGTCGAAGAGAACCCGGCAGACGCACTCGGCTGAGTTCAAGGCGATGGTGGCACTGGCAGAACATTTCGAAGGTCGTTCGATCTGCTTGCTTCGTGGATTTCGGTGTCGAGCGTGATCCAGCCTTTGTCGCGCACGGACTTCAGGCGGCGCGCAGTGTTGCCGGCGAAGCGAGCTCCTGCCCAACCGACAGCCGTTCCTTGTCGTACGTCGCACGCGCGACGAGTTTGAGAATCCTCTCAAGCTGGATGCCACGACCTTGCCGGAAACAGGACCGCGCAGAATTTTCGTCGAATCCCTAAAGTATTTCCAAACCACGCCGATACCCAGTGCAAAGCACGATCTACGTCTTCATCGTTATAAAAAATAAAATGAAATTGAAAGCAAATCGATCCATGTGTTTTGTAAAGGGAACAAGAGGATCGATGCAGGCGGCCGTGCTCGCGGCCATCGGCACCTGTCTTCTGTCGTGCGCACCTAAGCTTCATGCGGGACAACTCGACGTCGTTTCCGTGACCGCGACGGGCTTTGGCACCAGCGCCGCATCCGCCACTGTCGATGCCGTGCGCAACGGTGTGGCATCGGTGAACGGCGAGCAGATCGAATCGACCGAGCGCGTCAGAAAGTATTCGACGTCAGCCACCGGAGTCGACACGCAAAGCTCGCGGACTATCGATGAAGACATTCGTCGCACTACCAACGGCGTAGTCAAATCGTGGCGCGCGCTGTCGACGCAGCCCGCCGAAGGCGGCTACCAGGCGACGGTTCAGGTCGGCGTTGTCGTGCTCAGGCGGTCCGAGCAGATGAATCGCATCAAAATCGCGGTAGTTCCATCGCGCGGACAGGCCGATTCCAACGCCGCGGCGCTGGTCGATGGCATCGCGACCGATCTTGTCGAAAGCCGCAAGTTCGCCATTCTCGACCGGCAACAGATGCAAGCCATCGAAGCGCAGATGGCGCAGATTCGCGCGGGCACGCAGATCGAGGATTTCGCGCGGCTGTCTTCGGGCGTCGCGCCAGACTTTCTCGCCATCGTCACGACGGGAACTGAAGCGGCATCAGGCGAGGGCGCGACGCAGATTCGCGCGCAGCTTCAGGTCATCGATTATTCGAGCCGGCAGATCAAGTTCGCCGAGCAGAAATCGATCACGGTCAAGGCGGCCGACACGTTCCCCACGAGCAAGCGCCTGCTCGGCGTGGCGCACACGCTGTCGCGCGATCTGCTTCAGTCCATCTATCCGCCGCTCGTCGTCGGAAATGACAACGGCATGCTAACCATCGCCGAAGGTTCAAGCTATTTCAAAGTGGGCGACAAGTGTTCCGTGCGCCTCATCGAAAGTACGCTGAAGGATCCTTACACAAAGGAATTCCTCGGCTACAAGAGCAGCGAGGCCGGCACCGCGACCATCACGTACAGCGACGCGCGCATCTCCCAGGCGACGCTCGATAATCCGCAACCGCTCGACGCCGGCAAGGTCGCGGCGAGAAAGTATCAGGCCTGGCGAGTCGCAGCATCGGCAAACGACATTTTCAATTCGATGTCGAACGACATGGGCGGTCGAGCCGAAAAGGGAGGTGCGAGCGCGGAAAGTCACTCTATCGATTCCGATTACTAATAATTTTGCACAGCCTTCAACGACGTAGACATCTCAACATGAAAATCAAAAAAGCAGTCGCCTGTCTCTTCGGTCTCGTAGCCGTTTCGCACGCCTTCGCGCAGCAAGGCCCGGCGCCCGCAGACGGCGGTGGCGATATCCCGCTCGGCGGATTCCCCGGCTGCTTTGTCTCGCCGCCCAAGGATTCGTGTGATGCGCGCATTCTGTGCAGCGGCGTCGGCACGCTTTATGGCAACTCCGGCTCGGATCTACAGGCAGCGACGCAAGAAGGGTCCATCGAAGCGCGTAATGAACTGGCGAAGTTCTACGGCAGCAAGCAGAAGGCGGAGCAATCTCTCTCCACCATCCGCGAAGACACGCAGCGCAGCACGTCGGATGGCGGCAAAGTGACGGCATCATCGACGAAGCGCCTGATCGCGTCGGTGAGCAGTACGAGCGCGGAATCGATTCTCTCTGGCGTGCAGGTGGTGTCGCGCGAAGTCGATACGAAACAGCAGACGGTGACAGTCAAGGTCGGCGTGAGCTGCAAGAGCCAGGCTGCTGCTGCGCAATCGCAGGCGGGCGCCACGCGTTCCGCGTATTCGCCTAAAACGGGCGCGAATGGTCAACCTGCGGCCACTCGCGCCGAGGAATACCCCACGCCGCCGGGACAGTTGTCGAGTTTCAAACAGACGGTGCCGCACGCCGATGAATTCTAAGTCGCTCGCGCTTGCGTGTTTGCTCGTGCAGACCTTGACGCATGCATCGGCATCGTGGGCGCTGGACGGCTGCGATGACAGTGGCTTTCGCAACGTTCGCGATGGCCAGATGCGCACGTGGAGCGAAGCGGGCCACGATTGGATCGAGTTCCGCACGACGCGCGAACGGCTGATCGAACGATACGGACAAGGGCGAGCGCTGCCACAAGTGGCGGCGCAGGCGGCAAGAAACGCGATGTTTGTCGAGTTTGATCGCGCTGAACGCCAGCCCGATGCGCACGCGGTGCTCCATATCCGCGACATGCAGAGCGTTGCTGCGTCTTGTCGCGGCAACGAGGTCTTCGATTTCAAGGTTCCGTGGGCGGGCCTGAGCTGGAATACGGGATCGTTCGATCCGGACGCATTGATGCCGCCGGTCAGGGCCTTTCTGAAACAGAACGGCGTGATCGACTGATCCGGCATGACCATTAAACAAGCTTCACGAACTCATTCACTGATATGCGACACCTGCTACTCAAACTGATTCTTTGCGTAACGCCCTGCATCGGGATGAGCGCGGCGAGCGCGAAGGATCTCTATTTCGCGGGCTTTTCCTTTGCGGGTAATTACTCGCAAAACTCGCAGCGCTATCAATACGCGGAATCGCTGAAGGAAGAAAAAGCGCCGCACGGCATGAACGTGCTTGATGCGGCGCTCAAGGATCAACTCTCGACGCTCGATCGAAGCGATATCACGCTGAAGTACGGCCTCGGCGATGCAACTTCCGGCAATGCCAGCGCGCTTGCGTTCGCGCTACAACAGGAAAGCGTCGAAGACGTGAAGCGAGGCGACAAGGACGTCTACGTGTATCGCGTTATCGGAGACGTGCTCGTCTTCGACATGCAGACCAAAACCTTGCTGCTCGACATTCCCGCGATGGCGCAGTATCAGGACGTCGGCGCTCCGGGCCGCACGTCGGACGAGCACAAGAACGTCTTCCGACACATGTATCTTGACAAGACCTTCGGCGCTAACGTGTTCGCGGAGTGGGTGCGACGTTTGAAGGATGCGCCGGTCGGTAAGACCTATACGTCGTATATGAAGGTGCGCAACGTGACCATCGCCCCCGAGGCCGAAGCTGTCATTCCGACCGACCTCAAGCAGAACGACGCCTACCAGACCGAAGTGGCGCAAGCGTTCGAATACAGCCTGGCGTCCGCGCAAAACGTGGGTCTGGTGCCGTACACGAAAGGTCAGGCGATCGGCCAGAGCATGGTCGCGCGCTTCGCGAATGGCGACAGCTTCACGCTCAGCCTGCCGGAGCCGGACTTCGTCATCGATATCCGCGTACGTGCTTTCCGCAAGGCGCAAGTGCAGACAAACGCGACCGAACAATTCGTGTTCGGCGCGTTCATCACGCTGGATGTCGAGCAGCCGCAACTGCAGACGAAATACGTCAACGCTGACTTCAAGAACCTTAACTACGTCGTGCTCGACCGTTCGGAAGGCTTCACGCCGAATGATTGGGATGCGTATCAGACGAGCCTGCGACGCCTCTTCATCGTCCTCGCGCAACAGATCTCGAAACGCGATTCGAAAACGCTCGCCGAGATGACCAAGGCGCCGGACATCGACAAGCAAATGACCGCATTCAAGGGAGTCGTCGACAAATGCATGTGATCATAAACGCACGCCGTGCATTGATCGCGTTGACGCTGATGACGCCGTTTTTCGCATCGGCGGAAGTGGTGCAGGTGCGCGGCACCGTGACAGTGCCGTACTCCACAGGACTCTTTTCCGCCGCACCCGATGCAGCATCCAGCAAGGCCGCGTTCGGCGCTGCGAAGCTCGCAGCGTGGGACATCTACACGTCGCGCTTCAACGACGCGAAGATGAAGACCTACCTCGCCAACAGGGATCGCTTCACGAGCAACATCGACGAATACGTCAAGGATCTGACGATCGTCGATCAGCAGACCGACGCCACGTCGCACACCTTGCGTGTCGCGGTGCGGGCGAACATCAACGAGACCGCTGTCGATGCGATCCTCGGCTCGACGTCGATTGCATCGCAACAAGGGACCGGAAATGGCAGCTCGCTGGTGTTCGTTTTCCTTGCCCGCGAAGTGATCAAGTCGAAGTCCTTCGATGCGCGTGTCTCCAAGGTCGCGCGTATCGATTCATCGAGCACGACGATGGAGAAGGCCGTCGATTCGGATGACGTCGAAGGGACCGGCAGCCGCAGCTCCGACTTGAAGGAAGTGACATCCGGCGGCTCCGTCGAGCGCAAGCGCGCGCAGACCGTCTATGACGTGACGAGTCCCGAGGATGTCACCGCCGCCATGAGCGACGTGCTCAGTACCTCGGGCTTCGAGATCGCGGACTACGACGATGTCGTGGCGAACTGCGGCGGGGTCGACCGGACCATTGTCATGAAGGAGTTCGGCGCGAGCGACGACATGACCATGCAGACGCGCCGCTCGATGATCGGTGCATCGCGTCAGTGCGGCGCGACGCTCTTTGCGACGGGAACCATCGACGTGGGCGTGCAGGACACCGATCCCGTGACCGGCAACAAGCGTGTCTTTGTCTCAGTGCGTGGACAGGTCTGGGACATCAGACAGGCCTTGCCGAGAAAGGTCGCATCGGTCGGTCCGGTGCAGTTCGCGGGACTCGGACCGGATGAAAGCGTCGCGACGCGCAATGCATTGAATCTGGCGAGCCGCAATGCCGCCAAGACTTTGGTCGATCAGTTGAACGCTAAGCAAATCCACTAGCCGCACTTATTCACATCAAGCAACACACTCGACAACAAAAGGAACAAGACGCCATGAAACTCCGTACCCTTTCCGCTATTGCACTGGTTGTTTCCGCTGTTTATGCATCGCCTTCGATGGCGTTCGGCTTGCCGTCGATTCCTGGCATTGGCGGCGGCACGGCACCGAGCATCAACGTTGATGCGCTGACGACGCAGCAGACCGAACTGCTGAAATCGATGGCCGTGTCGCTGCTCAATCTGTCGAAGGCGCAAGCGATGATGTTCACGGCGCTCGGCGACGATGACCGCGCAAAGGCCGCGCAACATACCGCTGACTCGCTCGGCAGCGGTACGCTGACCGGCACGGACGACATGAAGAAGGCGCTCAATAGCAGCCTCGAACTCAACGAGTACGCGAAGCAGGATATTGCCAAGGCCGGAACGTTGAGCGATGCGAGCAAGGCGACGTTCACGAAGTCGCTTGTGCCGTACGGTCTGGGAACGGCGGGGCTCGTGGTGGCCGGCAAGAAGGCAGCGGACGCAGGCCAGTCGCTCACGCACACGATGGACCCGACGATTCTCTTCAAGCTCAGCAGCCTGCTGTATGTCGCCAAAGAAGCGCCGACGCTGATGTCGGCGTTCGGCAGCACGACGAGTCAGCTCGTCACGTATGCGACGTCGCAGGGCATCGATACGTCGGCGATCAAGGTGGCCGGCGCAAATATGGGGGAATGAGTGCTTCGCGGGTGAAGTTTTTTTCGCCGTCGCCGGCGAGCGCATGTTAAGAAGACACTCGCTGGCATGGAAACCCGCTCAGTCACAAGTGGGCGCGGACTTCCTGCAGGCACGGCGGGTCCTCCTTAGGCACCTTACTGCACGACTCAAGGACGTTTGCCCGCACCACGGGCAGCGATCGCACGCCACGCCGGCGTTGTCTGGCCAATCAGCGTTTTCATCATTGCCACGGCTTGGGTGCCATGATGCTTGAGCGTGGCTGCGACAGTGGCAATCGTCGTGCCGGAAGCGATCGAAACGACGGGGCTGGACATGATGTCCGCGCAAATCAGGCCGCTGAAACTACGCATACGATTGCATCTGTATTTCTAGCAACAGCGATTCGAGATTCAATGGGTCGATGCCCAGCAATTCGTTGCGACGGCCGAGCCCTGCCTCGAGGTCTTCTCGCGTGAACCCGGGGCTGGCCCCCGGCGCACGGACGTCGGTTTCCTTAGGCGAGCGCGCTGCATGACGATAGCGATGGCCCGTTGACGCGTGGAACGCGATCGCAACCGCCAGCAACGCAAACGACTGCGCCGCGATGGGCACAATGAAGAATCCGAAGCTTCGAGACTGCGGAATAGCATCCGATGCATGCGCGTCATCGCTTCATAGGCCCTTGCGGCCGATGGCGTCGTCAATAATGCTCACAATTTTGTCGGCAATCTTTGGCACGATAACAAGATTGACAAGAGGGCGAATGGCCATCTCCTCATAGCTCGGCATTCGCAGGAAGCCATTTACGTGGTCCAACGTGTGACGCACGCGGTCGGCGATAGGTCCCTTGACAGCATTTGGTCGAAACTTGCCGGCCGGCCAATCCGGCTGCTGCTGGGGTACGCTAGCAGAGCCGTATAGTGGAACAATTGGACGGACGCCGCCCATTGGTTTTGGGAGGGAAGCGTCAAGTTGAGGTTGTATTCCCGCAGCGAACAAGGTGTTGCCGTCGCCAAGAACAAATGTCTGAGTCAAAAAGTCCTGGCAGTTCTTCCTGCCAAGCAAGAAGTCATGCTCTCTGTAGTCACGGCACATGAAGCCAAGGAAAGCGCCGAGACCTTCCCCACACAGCGCCTTCCCACCAACGGTTGCAGAATCGTCGTGAAGTTTGCGTTTCGGCCCGATAAGGAAGCGGTTGAACACTTTGGGGTCAAGGAACCCCACCATGTCCGCAGTAGCAAAGCGATTGGCGCCGACGAACATGTGAATCAAGGGTGCGAATAGCTTCGCCAATGAGACTTCCGCAGAGGTCGTTGGCAATGGGTCGCAAAGCGGGTCAATCAGTATAAGCCCACGTGTGGCGTCGTCGGCTGACGAATCCTTTTGGCGCTCTAAACCCTCCAAAGCCTGTCGTGCTAGGGTGATGGGCTGATTGTCGGTGCATCCTCCGTCAAACGATATAAAAGAATATGCGCTTAAGGTCGCTGGATTCTCCGCGACTCGCGACCAGAAAGGCGATATCCATTGACACTCACCGGTCACGTTATTTTGTACAAAGCGATAGGCATAATGGCTTGCGTCTCGCTGTACGTTCCGAGCCGGCATGCCGATGGGGAAGGCCGATGTGCCGAGAGCGTTTTGCGTAATTCGCGACCACGGAATTTCAGCAAGCCCGGTCGGGGCCGTGGCGCTTGCTATGCCACTGTTTTGCGGTACGTTGAGCCAGGACATCCCTGGAAGAACGGGTACCTTGGATCCTGTGACGCCGGCATCCGGCGAAGCGCCTACATAAAGATGGACGTAGTCCGCATGGCTCGTAAAAAATTCCTGCGACACACCGAGTCCGGCGTAGTTTTGAACATAAGGGACCCCACTCAGGTTGGTATGTGTCACCGCAATTGACAAAGGGTCGTAAGTCCATTTCCTTCCCCCACACGGCCGCACCAAACCGCTTCGGAGCTGGCGGCCGGAAGGGAAATCGAGAGCATCGCTTGCAATCTTCTGAAGTGCGGCACCGTTCAAGATGGACGATACAGCAGCGCTGCCGTTCAGGTCCGAATTGTCAAGCATCTTGGTGATGTCCGCGTCGTTCACCCACACTTCGAAGAATGGGTTCGGGGAGTCGTGGATTGCTCTCACAATCGCTGAATCCTTGGCCGCGGGCGGAAAGCGATAGTGCAGCGCACGCGCGGCCAGCAGCGCATTAATGCCGCCGCCCGAAGTACCCGATATCACACGCAGCCGAACGCGGTGATCTGGGATCTCGTCCTTATCAACTCCTTCGAGTTCTCCTGCTTTTGCCGCCTCCCATTGGTCTAGCGCCTCAAAGAGAAAGTCCAGCACGCCGGCAGTATAGGTTCCCGCAGATACGGTCCCGCCCATGACCAGCCCAATATCGAATACGTTCGGCTCGAGAGCAGGAGCTGGAAAATAGTCCTCTGGCCTCTTGCCGGGCAGCGGAGCCGGCCATGCGACGAAGGCAGGTTTTGCGCCAGTGCCTGCAGGAGTTACCGCAGAAAGGTCGAGGTCATCCATTGACGTCTCCTTGGGATGTCATCGCCACGTCTGGTCGTGTAGCCCGAGCGCATGCCACAGTCGACCGGCTGTACGAGCTGGAACGCGCGCGGTGCGAGCAGTCAAGCCGTGCCGGGAATTCCACCCTTTTTGGGGACCCGGTCCTGTTGTCCAAGTTATAGTTTCCAGTGTTAGTCGAAGACGGACAAATCCTAGCGAAAACCGTCCAGATGATTCAACGTAAGGTGTGGGCGCAGGCTGCCGCTGCGGTTACGGCTTGAATTGTCGGTCGAGCCACTCTATAACCGAACGAGCGACGACGTGGAGTCATGGGAGCACGGGTGCAGGAGAGTTGCATGCGAATGATTCGGAAACCGCGAAGCCCGAACACACAAGGCAGGTCTACCTTTGCGCGAGCGACTGCGGCCGCTTGCCTGCTGTCAGCCGGCCTTGGGGGCTGCTCGACACCGCCGCCAAACGTATGGGTCACAGCCCGGGAGTATTTTGGCAGTGCCCGGGACCCTGGCACGACCGATAAAGTCGAAGTGGTGGGCGTCGGCTTCACGCCCAATAACCCGGTGGTGCTCCGCGTTGCCGACCTGCCGAACTACACCCAGGACATTGTGTACACCGTCCCGGTCACGCCGCCTGCAGACAGTTACAGCGGACTCGACTATTTCTTTACTCCGCCGTGCCTCTATAGCGATGGCGATGTGCTACTGATTGAGCGTCCGGTGCGATTGCTTGCAACCGATGTAGCCGGCTGGACGGTGTATGCCGACACGCTGACTGCACAAAGTTTCTCGTGCGATTCACCGCCAGCGGCAGGGCACTAGGACTAGAAAAGAAAAGAAAAGTCCGTTGTAGCGCGTCAGACCTGAAGTTCCTTCACGGCTGCAAATCTCATGGAGCTGTCGGTCACCATCTCAAAGTGTCAAGGGCTCAGCACCACACCTCGGCCTTCACCGCGTTTCTGGTACTACGACGATTAGACAAGACCATTCATATGTTGGTTAAGGGGCGCGCATTGAGATTCTCGTGGCATCCTGCAAATCAGGAGCTCCATCAACTAGAATTTATGACGGATGCCGACCATCGCAAGTACTTGGGTGCTGGTTCCTCCATCGAGGTACGCGTCTGCGATGACGGCTTCAGCGGGACCGGTTCCGTTGCTGCCCGAGGCGTGTTCATAGCTGGCAGATGCGTAAGATCCGTTCGCTTGCTCAGTGCATAATCAGCGGCCAGGGTAACCTGGTGATACGTAGCCATCGAGTCTCCGTGAGACTTCAGCAAATCGTAGCCAACTTCAAGTTCCGTCGCAGGCGTCACCTGCCACATCGCAAATACAGATCCGTTGTTGTAATCCTGCAGCCGATGATCTATTTGTGCCAGTTGCTGGATACAAACCGTCCGGTCCTCATATACGGTGCGCAGCGCTTCGTTGCTTCGATCCATCCCATGTAGACCTGTAGCCGCGACAAACTTCAATGATGGCGGAGAGCGAGCCGGTGATGAGCGTAAGCCGAGCCCTGACAGAAAGCGATTGCGTTGCCATCAAAATTACCTGTCGATGCGCGCTTGTAAGTTCGGCACGCGGTTGCACCTGGCCATGACGAAGGCCGGATGACGTATTGTTAACGGGGACGATCTAACAAGGTGAGGAGCGCTCAACTGGCCTTGCGGATAAGCCGAGCGGTGCGACTGTATATCTGAATAACGGCAGCGATGGTTCTTACCTCATCGGAAAACACCCTTGCACTAAAGAGCGACCTGTCTGAACGATAAGGCTTGCTAACCGTTGTGCGCGAATGCGACCACTGGGTGTCGTCGGTTGTCACGGTCCTCCCCAGTTTGCGAAAGCAGAAAAGCACCAAACTGACAGCCACGTGACCATTTCCGGTGCCGCGGCTCTACGAGATTGAGCGACCCAGACGAACGTCTTTGGGGGCGCCAAGCAACGCGGAAATTTTCGTGGCTTCTAGCGGGCGTGCGAACAGAAATCCCTGGCCTTTTTCGCAGAACCATTTCCGCAGAAGTTCGGCCTGCTGTGTGGTTTCGATGCCTTCGGCCGTCACGGCAAGCCCGAGCGATTTTGCGAGTGAGATAATCGCCTGGACGATCGCGTCGTCTTCAGCGTTCTGTCCAATGCCGCGCACAAATGACCGGTCAATTTTCAGCACGTCAAGCGGCAGCATCTTGAGATAGCTAAGTGACGAATATCCGGTACCGAAGTCATCGATCGCCAACCGGATGCCGAGCTTTTTGAGCTTCTGCAGCGTACGGATACTCGATTCGGTGTCGCGCATAATAACGCCCTCGGTGACTTCGAGCCGCAAGCTTGTAGGTGGAAGGCCCGCTTGCTCAAGGGCGCGCTGCACATCGGTGAGCAGGTCGGCGTGTTCAAACTGCCGAGGCGATAGGTTGACGCTAACCTGCAGCGGAGGCTTCGAGGGATATAGTAACTGCCATGCAGCCGCGTGACGACAGGCCTCTTCGAGAACCCAAAGGCCGAGCGGAATGATGAGCCCGGTTTCTTCTGCGATTGGGATGAACTCAAGTGGGGCGATCAGGCCGCGGGTCGGATGTTGCCAGCGCACAAGTGCTTCGACTTCGATGCACGCCTCGGATTCCAGTTGCACGATTGGTTGGTAGTGCACCCGCAGCTCTTGTCGTTCCAGGGCGCCGCGCAGGTCGACCTCAAGCTCAAAGCGCGAGACGATGTCTGTGTGCATGTCCGCATCAAAAATAGCATAGCGGCCCTTGCCATCTGATTTCGCGCGGTACATCGCGACGTCCGCATTGCGTAAGAGAGAGGCGCTATCGGTTGCTTTCGTAGCGGTGTCTGCAAGCGCGATACCAAGACTGCCCGAAACGACGTAATCTTTACCGTCTAACAGGAAGGGCTTGCAGAACTCCTTAGTGATCCTTTGTGCGACCAGAGTCACCTCAGCTACAGGCTCGCTCGTTAGCTGCTCCAACAGAATGACAAACTCATCACCTCCGAGGCGGGCGACGGTGTCCGAGGGGCGAACGCATGTCGCTAGACGTTTTGCTACAGCGACGAGCAGCGCGTCGCCCATCTGATGGCCAAGGCTGTCGTTGACCCTCTTGAAATTATCGATGTCAAAGAACACCAGACCGACGGTGCCGTTGCGTCGACCGACGCGAACGAGCGCCTGCTCGATGCGATCCAGCAACAGCGCCCGGTTGGGTAGCGATGTGAGCGAGTCATAAAAGGCCTGCGTCATGAGCTGTTGCTCGAAGAGTTTGCGCTCAGTCACGTCGTGTACGTTCACAACGATACCGCCCACCTCGAATTCCTGCGACAAATTCGTCAGGGTGAACTCGCCGTTTCGCCACCCATCCTGGCTGTCTCGGCTGCGCAACTCCAGCGTATTTGATGCGCCTGGTACGGCTCCTACCTGTTGCCACATCTCATGGAGGGCGGCTTGGTCATCCGGGTGAATCCAGCGCGAAAGCATTTCGTCGGGCGAATGCTCACGGCTGAAGGACCACGCAGTCTCCGCCGTGGGCGCTCGATAGATAATGCTGCCGGACGTGTCACAAATCAAAATCACATCTGCGGCATGGCGCACCAGTGACTTGAACCGCTGTTCGCTGCGCCGGGTTGCGGAGACTGCGGCGCTTACGGTCTCCGACCGTAAGCGCCGAAGCACGTTCACGAAGAAAGCGGCGAGCACCAGTCCAATCGCGAAAATAAGCGGCGTTGCGATCAGGACCACTTGCTGGGTCTCGGCAAGCTTGTTCAACTGGCGAATCGCCTCCAGCCTCTGTCGGGTTGCGCTTGCGGAAACCGCGTGTTCAATGGCATCAAATGATGGATCGACTTCCGCTCCATCTATTGCGGTCGCGCGAGCGGTTTCGTTCGCATCGACCGCTGAAAACATTCGTGCAATGGCAGACAAGTACGCGGCGTGTTTACTAAGAACATCGTCAATCGCAATTACGTTTTCACCCCGATCGAGGGAGCGCGCTTTCCTGAGCCACGAAACCAGATCGGCGGCGGCCCGGGCGTGCATTTCACGAATCTGTGGCCCAGGTTCGAGTCGGTATTTACGCTCAAGGGACTCTTCGGCGCCCACGCTGTAGCGCGCTTGCTGAAACGCATCGCTCGCTTCGTTTGCCTGTTTTGACGCAATTCCTGCGTGATAATTTTCCAGAGCGCCCCAGAACACCAATGCCGGCATTAGCGCGAGCGCCGCTACAAGCCCGGCGGTGGCAAGCCTGCCACCGGGCGACGTTGGCGCGAAAATCGCCAAAACAAGCTTTAATCGCGCAAAAAGGACCATTGGGGTAATCAGGTAAGAACTAGGGTGTATTCAAAGACAAGCCATATACGTGGAAAATTCGCTCTCCGCCGATCTTCAATTGTTTACGGCAATATTGCGACGCAACTTGAATTGCTTTGCTGCGCGGCCTTTGAATATCTGCCCACGCGCGCAACGCATTGGCAGGACAGGGCTTGCACAGAACACGCGGCAAAACGCTGCGGTGGTAGAAGAGGCGGCGGACTCTCATTTGCTGGAAGAACAGGGGCGCCAGTAAACTGGGTCTGTGGGCTTTTTACTTCTCGGTGTTGCATCCCCCTAACACACAGCCGATTGCGCGCGCTCGCGAATGACCGCTTTAGCTAAAGCCGATTGACCGTTGTGGGTCGATTTGGTGCGATTGTCGTCGGCCTGGGTTCGGCCCGCTACGGACGATGCTCTGCGCCACTGCGCGGAGGTTCGAGCGTCGGCTTCACCACTGACCGCAGCCCTTCGCTGGACGATGCCGTTCCGCCGGTCGTTGTTCGGGCCAGCGCACATCGAAACTGTGCTTTCTGTTCGACCTGAATAGCGAGGTCCTCGTCTGTAAGCATCCGGCGATCTCATCTGGTTTTCTGTTCCTAGGCGTAAGAGCATACGTTTCCACGATCAGGAAGCGGACACGTGCACACTATTTCCCAAGACATTTCGACGGGGCGCACACGGCGG
>Ga0153932_1000098_pt1 | contig 48445 bp, 46 predicted proteins | sample TSNJ016MetaG_FD_102273 | JGI IMG/M metagenome (GOLD analysis project Ga0153932, IMG submission 102273) | Attine ant fungus gardens microbial communities from New Jersey, USA - TSNJ016 MetaG | ecosystem: Host-associated > Fungi > Mycelium > Unclassified | place: USA: New Jersey, Wharton State...
GCCAATGATAGTGCGGATACCCGTGTGAAAGTAGGTAATCGTCAGGCTCCTCATCCTCTGCATCTCATCGCAGTCGCTAAAACCCCACCCCATCAAGGTGGGGTTTTTGCGTTTACAGCGCGGCTTAAGTAGCCACTCAAGCCCAGGTGGCGGGGGAATCTCAGCTCGCGTCGGCTCCCCCGGTATCAACACGCTAAAATAGCGCTTCGGCCCGTCGTTCAAGGGCGTCTGCAAAACAATCAGGTCTCCATGTTACGTCTAAGCGAAATCAAGCTTCCGCTTGAGCATTCGGAAAGCGAGCTCGAGTCGGCTATTCGCTCACGCCTCGCGCTTATCCACGTTCCGTCCGAAAGCCTTATCCGCTATACGGTGTTTCGCCGTGCGCACGATGCACGGAAGCGTTCCGACATCAAGCTCACGTATATCGTCGATGTAGAGATCAAGGACGAAGCGGCCGCTCTTCTTCATCTCGACGACCAGCCGCATTGTTCTGCCACGCCCGATATGGCGTACAAGTTTGTGGCGAAGGCGCCTGAACAGATGACATCGCCGAGACCGGTTGTGATCGGCATGGGACCGTGCGGTTTGTTCGCCGGCCTCATTCTCGCGCAGATGGGGTTTCGCCCGATCATCCTCGAGCGGGGCAAGGCGGTCCGTGAACGGACTAAAGACACGTGGGGCCTGTGGCGAAAAAACGTGTTGAACCCGGAGTCAAACGTTCAGTTTGGCGAGGGCGGCGCCGGTACGTTCTCCGACGGCAAGCTGTATAGCCAGATCAAGGACCCGAAGCATTACGGCCGCAAAGTCCTCGATGAATTCGTGCTCGCCGGCGCGCCGGAAGACATTCTCTATCTGAGCCGGCCGCATATTGGTACGTTCAGGCTGGTCGGCATGGTCGAGAAAATGCGCGCGACCATTCATCAGCTCGGCGGGGAAGTGCGGTTCGATACTCGAGTTGAGGATATCGATATCGAAAACGGAAAAGTCCGTGGATTGACGCTTTCCAACGGAGAGACGCTGCGCTGCGATCACGTGGTGTTATCGGTGGGGCATAGCGCGCGTGACACGTTCGAGGTGTTGCACCGGCGTGGCGTCTATATGGAAGCAAAGCCGTTTTCGCTTGGGTTTCGGATCGAACATCCGCAAGGGTTGATCGATCGAAGCCGGTTCGGGAAGTTTGCCGGACATAAATTGCTGGGCGCTGCTGACTATAAGGTCGTTCACCACTGCAGCAACGGTCGAGCGGTCTATAGCTTTTGTATGTGCCCGGGCGGAACGGTAGTGGCCGCGGCGTCGGAGCCAGGCCGCGTCGTCACGAACGGCATGAGCCAGTATTCGCGAAATGAGCGGAATGCAAACGCGGGGATCGTCGTTGGAATTACGCCGGAGGATTTTCCGGGCGGTCCGCTTGCCGGCATCGCGTTTCAGCGGCAGTGGGAAGAGCGGGCGTTCGAGCTTGGCGGCGGTGACTATTCGGCGCCGGCGCAACTGGTTGGGGATTTCATCGCGCGGCGGGCATCGACGGCGCTTGGTTCTGTGGAGCCGTCCTACAAGCCAGGCGTGCGTATGACCGACTTGAGCACCGCGTTGCCCGACTACGTGGTCGAGGCAATTCGCGAAGCGCTTCCGCAAATCGATAAAAAGATTCCCGGGTTCGCCATGGACGACGCCATCCTGACCGGCGTGGAGACGCGGACGTCATCGCCGATCCGCGTGCGGCGCAAAGACAACTATCAGAGCATGAACGTCGATGGCTTGTACCCCGCGGGAGAAGGTGCAGGGTATGCCGGCGGCATTTATTCGGCGGCGATCGATGGGATTGAAGTCGCCGAAGCGTTGGCGTTGGACATGATGGCGAAGTGAGTCATCGAAGCGCGGCGACGAGCCGCTTTTGTTCGATGTCCAGCCCCAACTGACGCGCGAGATCGATTACGGGCTTGAAGCGGCGTTGTTTCTTCTCCGCGTGATTGCGCGCGATGTCCGCAAGGCGATGATCGAGGAACGGATTCTGAAAGCGATCGCGAACATCGGCGATATAGGCTTGTGCTGCGTCGTGCTTGCCGAGGGCATTAAAGACGGGCAGCACTTCGTCCTGCCATACCGACTCCAAAGTATCGCGCCATGCGGCGTTGCGCATGGCGTCGAGCACGGTTGCGTCGGCTGCGGATTGCTCGGTGAGCCAGAGTTCGGCGAGCATCGTGTGACCCAGATTGAGCAGCAAAGGCTTGAGACGCTCGTAGTGGGCGAGGTCGTCGGTGATCACGATGTCTTCGTGCTCGCACGGCAGAATCATGCCCGGCTGGCGCTCGATTGCCCATAGCGCGTAAGGTTCGGCGACGGCACCAACCGGATGAATCGGCTCCGAGACAATGCGGTCGACAAGCGAATTCACCCACACGCAATCGTGCTCAAGATAGTCGAGGAACGCATCATTCGCATGCCATTGCTTTGCGATGCCAACCACCGCGTCACGCAACGTGTCGCCGTTGTGCGAAACCAGCTCACACGGAAGCAACGTGACCGGCTCAGCGCCTGCGATAAACCTGTCATGCAGCAGCGCAGCGAGTTTCGCCGGAAAACCGCGCGGCACCGAGGCCGCTTCGAATCCGCGGCCAATGTCTTTATCGAAGGAAACGTAGCCCGTATCCCCCGTGTTCGACACGATGGCCCTGACGTCGCGCCGCACGCGTTCACGAAGCGTCGGCCAGTCATCGGCGGCGTTCAGCGCTTCGGTGATCGCGTCGCATTGCACGGTTTCATCGATGGTCGTATCGCCTTTTCGTCCGCGAATCCGCACCGGATAGACGCTCGATGCGCGCAACGCATCAATGCGCGCGCGGCTCTCGGGATTCGACGTGCTTTGCACAACCGTGATGCGGCCAAGCGCTTTCGGCGGCTCGCTTCGCAAGGCTTGCGCGACAAACAAATCCACGTGCGCCTGAAGGAAGCGGCTCGTGCCGAACTGCAAAATGGGATTGCTCATTGCGTGCTCAACACTCGACCAGCGCCTTGATCACCCCGGCCGATGGATCCAGCAACCTCGAAAACTCATGCGGCAAATTGCTGAGCTGCAACGTGTGCGTGTTGAGTGCGGCAGTGGGAATCAAGCCGGCGCGCATGGCGGTAAGCACGGTCTCGAAGTCGTCCGGCGTGGCGTTGCGGCTTGCGAGCAGTGTGGTTTCGCGCTTGTGGAACTCGGGATCGGCGAACGAGATGCGGTCGCGAACGATCGATATCAGCACGTACTTGCCGCCGTGTGCAACGAACTCCAGGCCGCGTTCCATGGCTTTGACGTTGCCGGTGGCATCGAAGACGATATCGAAGAATTCTTGGTCCGTGAACACGGCGAGTTGTTTGGCGTCGGTCGCGCCGTCGGTGGTATCCAGGCGCACGATGTGATCAGCGCTCAGTTGCGTCTCGCAGAATTTCAGGCGGTCTTCCCGGCCATCGAGCACCGTCACTTCGGCGCCGCGCAGCTTCGCGAAAATCGTTGCCGCCATGCCGATGGGACCCGCGCCCACCACGAGCGCGCGCTGTTTCGGCTGTACATCGGCGCGGGCGACGGCGTGTGCGCCAATGGCGAGGAATTCGATCATCGCGGCTTGATCGAGCGTGACGCCATCGGCTTTGAACACGAAAGCTTGCGGCACGGCGAGTTGCTCGACGAGACCGCCGTCCGTGTGCACGCCGAGCACACGAATGTTCATGCAGCAATTCGGCTTTTTGGCGCGGCACGCGATGCACTTCCCGCACGCAAGATAAGGCATCACGTAGACCTGATCGCCTTTTGCGACTCGCGCACCGGCTGGTGCCGATTCGACGATTCCCGACAGCTCATGTCCCATCACGCGCGGATACGCGAGAAACGGCTGATTGCCCGTGAATATGTGCAGATCCGTGCCGCACACGCCGACGCGTTTGATGCGAATCAGGACATCGTCGGGACCGGGGTCCGGAGACGGCCGATCGATCAGGACGAGAGAGCCGGGTTGTTCGCAAATGACAGTTTTCATGAGAGGGGTCTGTTTTGGCCTTACCAGAGTGCATGTTAGTTTCGTAAAAGAGAACTGGTCAAGCCAATTTGCCGATAGTACGGGTTTGGCCTGACCATTCTGGTCTCCTTTGTTTAGAATTCACGCTTTCGCTTAGTTAATCCCGGCGCGCGATATCTGCAGAAAAAGGAATCCTCGTGGCAGGCAAACCCATCGAAACGCGCCGTCTCTATCTCCAGATCGCCGATAAGCTGCGCGCACTCATCGACGACAAGGGGTTCGCGCCGAACGGCCGTTTGCCGTCGGAGCGTGAACTGGCGTCGACGCTCGGCGTATCGCGGCCGTCTGTGCGCGAAGCGCTGGTTGCGCTGGAACTGGAAGGGCGTGTCGAAATCCGAATGGGATCGGGCGTTTATATTTGCGAGGCACCCGCGCCAGGTTCTCGCCCCGGCGTGCTGGCCGACACGGAGCTCGGGGAGAGTCCGCTGGAAATCACGACGGCGCGCATGGTGATAGAAGGTGCGATCGCGGCGAGTGTCGCGGCGTTCGCCAAGCCCAAGGCGCTCAGGGCGTTGCGCGACATCTACGAGGACATGGGACGCCAGGTTGCCCATGGCCAGATTCCACTTGCTGCGGACCGTGCGTTTCACATGGCTGTTGCGCAAATGTCGGGCAATGACGTGCTGGTGCGTACCGTAGCGGGTCTTTTCGATGAACGGCATAGCCCGTTGTCATCGACGTTGCGCGGGCATTTCGAGGGGGAGGAGACGTGGGCGGACGCGTTGAGCGAGCACAAGGAAATACTGGACGCACTCGAAGCGCGCGATGCGATTCAAGCTCAGGCTGCCATGCAGCGCCACCTGAAAGCGTCTTACGAGCGGCTGATGACCCGCCGCAAACATTGAGAAAACCGCTTCAGGCCAGCCGATGAAAATACCGGACTGGCCGCAAGACCATCACTGAATGCAGGCTCAACCCGGATAAGCCTCATCGACTTTCAGCCCGGCGAGCTTGAAGATCACGCGCAACGTCTGCGGAGCGATCTCGCGACGCGACGCCAGCGTGGTCAGCACGAAGTCCATGACCTTGGCGTACTTGAGCATCGTCAGGCACGTTTCCATGTCGGTGGTTCCGTCGCGCATGGCTTCTGCAAGCCGCAGCATTTCGCCGGAAATCTCTCGAGCCATTTCCAGTTCAAGTTGCTGCTTTTCGCTCCATTCCGGCAACGCGGTGAGCTTGGCGAGCATCTCTTGAAACTGCTGTTCGGCTTTACTGTCTCGGATTGGGTCCATTGCCGTCCTCATTTCGTTCGCGTGTTCCTCGGGGAACGCGCTTTGTGTGCGTGGGTGTTACGTAACAGGCAGCGCGTGGTTACGAGACTCGGTGCATCTCACCGGTCGCCGGTTAATCGCGCTCACCTTGGCTACAGGCTTGTTGTTCAGTCCATTTTGCGGTTTCGTGCCGCCGTTGCGTCCATCCGTCCCGTTGATTGTCCCGTTGCAAATGCACGAAATGTTCCATCTGAAACTGTCTGCTCGATCAATCCAAAAAATGAAGAGTCGAACGCTTACCAATTCCTGACGTTGCGTTGTTCGGGAGCGTCTTTGCGCTTTTCGGTAAACTTGCTCATCTGCATCATTAAAACCAGCGGTTAGCGCACACTTCGCGTTAAATCCCTACGCAAAAATCCCTACGGTATCCAGACGATGGCCAAGAAGTCCCGGGCGTTGAATGCGCCCATTGCATCATCGGATTCATCCGATCTAAAGCCGGAAAGCACCTCGACGAATGAAAAACATGAAATTCGTCCGGGGCAATCCATCGAGCTTTTGAAGGAACTGCATATCCTTACTCGCGACGGCAAGATGAATCAAGACAGCCGCCGCAAGCTGAAACAGGTCTATCACCTGTTTCAGTTCATCGAGCCGTTGCTTGCGGAAATTCATGCGAAGCAGAGCTCGGTGACGCTGGTCGATCATGGTGCTGGCAAGTCCTACCTTGGCTTCATTCTCTACGATCTCTACTTCAAAGCTCTGCGCGATCGGTCACATATCTATGGAATTGAGACGCGCCCGGAACTGGTTGAAAAGTCGGACGAATTGGCCGCGCGGTTGGGCTTTGACGGGATGTCGTTTCTGAATCTGTCGGTGGCCGAATCGACTACGTCGGACAAGTTGCCCGAGACCGTGGACGTGGTCACGGCCTTGCACGCGTGCAATACCGCAACCGATGACGCCATTCATTTCGCCCTGCAGAAAAAGGCGAAAACGATCGTGGTCGTGCCGTGTTGCCAGGCGGAAGTGGCCGCTGTCCTGCGCAAGAACAAGGGCCATTCATTATCGAAGAATGTGCTGACTGAAATGTGGCGGCATCCACTGCATACACGCGAATTTGGCAGCCAGATCACGAACGTGCTGCGATGCCTGCAACTTGAGTCGCACGGCTACCAAGTCAGCGTGACGGAGCTCGTCGGCTGGGAACATTCGATGAAAAACGAATTGATCATCGCGCAGTTCAAGGACTTGCCGCGCGGCAAGCCTGCGCAACGCCTGTCCGATGTGCTTGAAACACTCGGCCTTGACGAGATGCGCGAGCGCTTCTTTACGACTACCTGACCTGGATGTCGCGCTTCATGTGTTCCTGCCATCCGTCAAGGCCCAGACGGCGCAAGGTCGCCATGTTGCGTTCGTAGATATTGGCGGCATCCGGGAAGGCATCGACGGCGCGTTCTATGCTCGCTTCGCGCAGCAAATGGAAGATCGGATAGGGTGCGCGGTTCGTGAAATTTTCGATGTCGTCAGGTTCGGCGTCATCGAATCGATAGTCCGGATGGAAACTTGCGATCTGTAGTTCACCTTCGAGCCTGAGCTGTTTCAGAAGCGTGTCGGCGAAATGCAGCGCGTCGTTGTACTCAGCGAAATCTTCCAGCGCGTGCGGAACGATCAGCAAGGTGGTATCGATTTTTTCGGAGTCGGAACCGGCGAGATGCTTGAGTTCCGTTTCCAGATCAGCCAGCACGTCCTCGAACGAACGCGCCTCACTGACCGCGTAGCGAATCTGCTCCTTCACGTACACGGCTTTGGCGAACGGACACAGGTTCAGCCCAATAACCGCGCGCGTCAGCCAGTGGCGCGTTGCATCGATGATCTCTTCGTTCATTGTTCCACCCGGCCTTCGGCGCAAGCGGCGCGTACGAGCGTCTGCGCTGTGCGAGGCGCGCTGCGCATTGGACCGCAACCCGGCCCGAAAGTCTGACTCGACGCGTAGATGCCCTCGATCAGCAACGCGAGCGAATCGGCGAGCGATTGTGGATCGGCGGCGCCGGATGCTTCTGACAGCGCCAGTAATCGTCCAATCAGATAAGCCTTGTTGCGCGCAACCGATACCCGCGCGGGATGTTCGCGATCCGCGAATTCGCACGCCACGTTCACGAACGGGCAGCCGCGGTAATCCGGCCGCGACGCGCGTTCCACCAGATCCGTGATGCCTTGCACGAGACCCTTGGCGGCATCGCCGGGATGCTTTGCGAAGCTCGCCTCGACGCGCTCGCGGAACCGCTCGTCCATGCGCGTGAGATACGCCACGACCAGATCGTCCTTCGACGAAAACTGCCGGTAGACGCTCATCTTGTTCACGCCGGCGCGTTCCACGACGGCATCGACGCTGATTGCGCGAATGCCGTCGCGATAAAAGAGCCGTTCTGCCGCGTCGAGCAGTTGCTCTTGCGCAGTTGCGCCGTCCATGTGCCGGCGGACGGGTTTTTTATCGGCGATAGTGTTTCGGGTCGATGCTCGTACCACGGTCATAACCTCTGAATCCGAAGGGATACTTGACATGTTACCGATCAGTCACTAAGCTCGCAACCTCAATGTGACTGATCGGTAACTTCTATGCCGCCGGCCACGCAAAAAATACGATGAAAAACCGGAGCGAAGCATGAATTGGGCAGCACGGCGGCTTTCGGGCCGCATGCATTACGCGTGGATATCGGTGGGCGTGGTGTTCCTGGTGTTGCTCGCCGCTGCCGGCACGCGCGCGACGCCGAGCGTCATGATGCTGCCGCTCGAGCAGCAATTCGGCTGGAGCCGCGCGACCATTTCGCTCGCGATATCCATCAACCTTGCCTTGTACGGGCTGACCGGACCATTCGCTGCTGCCGCCATGCAGCGCTTCGGCGTGCGGCCGACCGTGCTGGTCGCGCTTGCTACGTTGGCGTCGGGCGTGGCGTTGTCGTCGCTGATGACAGCGCCCTGGCAGATGGTGCTCGTCTGGGGCGTCCTGGTGGGGGGCGCAACCGGAGTTGCCGCAATGACGCTGGCAGCGACGGTGGTCAATCGCTGGTTCACGACCCACCGCGGCCTCGCGATGGGCATTCTCACAGCGAGTTCGGCGACCGGCCAACTGGTATTCCTGCCAGTGCTCGCGGCCATTGCCGAGCATTTTGGCTGGCGGCCGGTCGTGCTGGTGGTTGCCGCCGCTGCGGCGCTCACGTTGCCGCTGGTCGCGTGGCTGCTGCCGGAACGTCCGTCGGATCTCGTGTTGCGCCCGTTCGGCGAACCGGCCGACGCGCCGCCGCCCATTCCCGTCGCGCAGAAAAATCCGATTGCGCTCGCGTTCGGCACGCTCGGCATGGCGAGCAAGACGCGCGATTTCTGGCTCCTGGCCGGCAGCTTTTTCATTTGCGGGGCGAGTACGAACGGGTATATCGGAACGCATCTGATTGCGATGTGCGCCGATCACGGCATGAGCGAAGTGCAGGGCGCGGGCCTTCTTGCGGCTATGGGCATCTTCGATCTTTTCGGCACGACGCTTTCCGGCTGGCTTTCGGACCGCTTCAATGCTCGCGTCCTGCTCTTCTGGTACTACGGCTTGCGCGGGTTGTCGTTGATGTTCTTGCCGCAGGCGTTCGGCATCGATTTCTACGGCTTGCCGATCTTCGCCGTGTTCTACGGACTCGATTGGGTCGCGACCGTCCCGCCCACGGTCAAGCTGGCCACGGATGTCTACGGCAAGGAATCAGCGCCGATCGTATTCGGCTGGGTCGTCGCGGCGCATCAGCTTGGCGCGGCATTTGCGGCGCTGGGCGGCGGCATGCTGCGCGCGAGCCTCGGCACCTACACGGTCGCGACCATGATTTCGGGCAGCCTGTGCATTGTCGCGGCCGTGATGGTGTTGCGCATCAACAAGGCGTCGCGGCGGATTCAGGCGGTGGCAACGTAAGGTTTGAGGTGGACTCGGATTCCGGGCGGCAGCACGGCGTCGCGGGCTTGGTTATCCTATGGCGGTTGCGGCGCGCGTTTCCAGCGTGCCGCTCGTGCTGTTGTGATAACCCACTCGAACGAGGATCTCGCATGACTGAAAAAATCGCTCCTACCGAAGTCGCTATCGACCCGTTGCTCGCCGGCCGATGGAGCCCGCGGGCGATATCGAACAAGGCGGTGAGCCGCGAGCAGTTGCACAGTCTTCTGGAAGCCGCGCGCTGGGCGCCGTCTTCGTACAACATGCAGCCGTGGCGCTTCGTCGTCTTTGACCGGAGCCACGATCAAGCCGCGTTCGACAAGGCCTTCGCCACGCTCGTCCCGTTCAATCAGGGCTGGAACGCCAACGTGCCGGTACTGGTTTGCGTGCTGGCGAAGACGCTGACATCGAAGGGAGAAGTGAACCGCACGGCACCTTACGACACGGGCGCGGCCGCGTTCTCGCTGGCGCTGCAGGCGCATTCAGTCGGACTTGTCGCGCACCAGATGAGCGGTTTCGATACCAATGCGTTCCGCGAAACCTTCTCGCCGCCGGACGACGTCGAAGTCATCGCGATGATTGCCGTGGGCCATCCGGGCGACCCGGCCACGCTCGACGACGCCCTGCGTGAACGTGAACTCGCGCCGCGTGCGCGCGTGGCGCTCAGTGAAATCGCATTCGATGGTGCCTGGGGCAAGGCATTCAAATAAGCATCGGTTCTGCGTCCCTCGTTGCGAGGGACGCATCAATCCTCCGCCGACGATAACGGCCGCGCCACTTCCTCCAGCGACTTGCGCTCGGCCGACACCCCCCAGACCCCTGCAACGACCGCTGCCAGCATCATCAACGCAGAACCGATCAGATAGCCCGTGAAGACGGCGCCGCGCTGATGGGTATCAATGAGCCGCCCGAACAGCGCAGGCCCGGCAATCCCCCCCAGCGCCGTCCCAAACGCATAAAAAATGGCGATAGCCAGCGCCCGAATCTCCAGCGGAAAAGTTTCGCTGACGGTGAGATACGCCGAGCTTGCCGCCGACGACGCGAAGAAGAAAATCACCATCCACGAGATTGTTTGCGTGGTGCTGGTCAGCATGCCCTGCTCGAACATGTATCCGCTGATGGTCAGCAGGATGCCTGACATGCCGTAAGTGAAGGCGATCATCTTGCGCCGGCCGAGGACATCGAAGAGGCGGCCGAGAACGAGCGGCCCGAGAAAATTGCCCGCGGCGAACGGCAGCACGTACCAGCCGATATGGTCGCCCGGCACGTGGTAGAACTCCGTCAGCACGAGCGCGTAGGTGAAAAATATCGCGTTGTAGAAAAAAGCTTGCGCCGTCATCAACGTCAAGCCGACCAGTGACCTGCGCCGGTGAGAATGAAACAGCGACTGGAACACTTCGCTAAGCTTCGTGTGATCGCGCACATGCAGGCGCAGCGGCTTGATGGGATCGGTCGAAAGCGTCACGCCGTGCTCGCGGAACTTCGCCTCGATGCCTTCCACGATTTCCTTCGCCTCGTCCACGCGGTTGTGCGTGATCAGCCAGCGCGGACTTTCGGGCACCCACATGCGCATGAAGAGAATGGCCAGCCCGAGAATCGCACCGATGAGAAAACACGCCCGCCAGCCGTAATCGGGCGGCAGCAGGCCCGGATCGAGCAGCACGATGGAGCCGGCCGCGCCCAGCGCCGCGCCGACCCAGAACGTCCCGTTGATTGCCAGGTCCGTCCAGCCGCGCACGCGAGCGGGCGTGAATTCCTGGATCGTGGAGTTGATCGCCGTGTATTCGCCGCCGATACCCGCGCCGGTAAGAAACCGAAACAGCACGAAACTCGCGAGATCCCACGAAAACGCGGTTGCAGCGGTCGCGGCCACGTACAGAAACAACGTGATGAAAAAGAGTTTCCGGCGCCCCAGTCGGTCGGTGAGCCAGCCGAAACCCAGTGCGCCGACCACCGCGCCGGCAATGTAGGCGCTGCCGCCAATGCCGACGTCGGCGTTCGAAAACTTCAGCACATGGCTCGCCTTGAGCGCACTCGCCACCGCACCGGCCAGCGTGACTTCGAGCCCGTCGAGCAGCCACGTGATACCGAGCGCCGCCACGATCAACGTGTGAAACCGCCCCCACGGCAACCTGTCGAGCCGCCCGGGAAGATCCGTTTCGATGATCGTTGCGGACGCCTTGTCATTCTGGTCGACGTCGGGGACTGCGGTGGTGTCATTCATGCATTTGGCCGGGTGCGTGGGAAAAATCCGGCCCGATGCATGCCGGTAGCGTACTAATTACCGGGTTTTCGAGCAAAAACCGTACCGTCGCAGATGTTTTTGATCGCCGGTTGAAGTGCAGCGCGTTACGTGCTAAAAACGCGCTCCACTTTTTGTTTGCGATGCTCGGCGGGGTTCACGCTGCCGTCGCTCACCCCATGACTTATTGCGCGATCGATTTCGGCACGTCGAACTCAGCGGTCGCTTTGCCTGACGGGGCATCGATCCGGCTTGCTCCGGTCGAAGGCAACGCCACCACGCTGCCGACCGCTGTGTTTTTCAACACTGACGAGGACGAGCAGGCCTACGGGCGCGCGGCGCTCGAGGCTTATATCGACGGTTTCGACGGCCGTTTGATGCGCTCCATGAAAAGTATTCTCGGCTCGCCGCTTGCCGAGACCAGCACGGATCTCGGCGACGGTTCCGCGATTCGCTACGTCGATGTCATCACGTTGTTCCTCCAGCACCTGAAGCAGAAGGCGCAAGCCGTGTCGAGCACGCCGATCACCCGCGCCGTGCTCGGCCGCCCGGTATTTTTCGTCGATGACGACCCGCGTGCCGATCAACTCGCCCAGAACCAGTTGCAGGCTGCGGCACAGGCCATTGGCCTCACGGACATCCACTTCCAGTACGAACCGATCGCGGCGGCTTTCGACTACGAGGCGAGTCTCACGAAAGAAGCGCTGGTCCTGGTCGCGGACATTGGCGGTGGTACGTCGGACTTCTCGCTCGTGCGAGTCGGGCCGGAGCGCGCCGAAAAGTTGTCGCGTAAAGACGACGTGCTCGCGCATTACGGCGTGCACGTGGCTGGTACGGACTTCGACCGGCGCGTCGAACTTGCGACGATCCTGCGCGAACTCGGCTACCAGTCGATTGCGCCGGAAGGCCGCGAAGTGCCGAATCGCGTTTATTTCGATCTCGCAACGTGGCATCTGATCAATACGGTCTACGGGCCGAAACGTGTGGGCGAACTGCAATTGATGCGGCATCTCTACAGCGATCAGCGGCATCACGATCGGCTGATGCGCGTTGTCGACCGGCGCCTGGGCCATGCGCTGGCATCGCACGCGGAAGCCGCGAAGATCGATGTCGCCGCGGGCGGCGAGACCACCATCGGCATGGAAGAGGTCGAGGAGGCGCTGCGCATCGGCTTTACGGCGCAACAACTCGTCGATGCAGGGCTGGAAGAAACGCGCCGGATTGCGCAAGCCGCCGAGGAGACGGTGCGTCGCGCGGGCGTTGCTCCAGCCGATGTAAGCGCGGTCTACTTCACGGGCGGTTCCACCGGCCTCAGCTTTCTTTCGCAATCGATATCGAGCGCATTTCCCGCAGCCGAGGCCGTTTTCGGCGATCGTCTCGCGAGCGTTGCAACCGGACTCGGAATCTATGCGCGGCGGCTATTCGGTTAATCGGTATTAATTGCTAAATTTTTGTTTGGATAAATTAAAGCCGCTTCTCAATGACTCCGCATAAACCCGTGAAGTAAAAAGAAAAAACCCCGCGAATGCGGGGTTTTCTTTTGCTGAATCACACCGACTAAAACTTAAGCCGGTTTGATGTTTGCAGCTTGTTTGCCCTTCGGGCCAGTCTTCACTTCAAAGGTAACCTTCTGGTTTTCCTGAAGCGTCTTGAAGCCTTCCGTTCGAATTTCGGAGAAATGAGCGAACAGATCTTCGCCGCCGCCGTCCGGCGTGATGAAGCCAAAGCCCTTTGCGTCATTGAACCACTTGACGGTACCGGTTTCCATGTTACGTGTTCCTAAAGATGTTGAATAAGGCCGAGGCTCGAATGTGCATGAAAATCAAGGAAGGGGCAATGGGACCAACCGGAGTACCGTACTGGGCGAACTACGAAAGACCAATTCACTCGCCGCTTGAAATCCTGCAAGAGGGTTTATACGGCGAATCAAACACGAGGTCAAATAATAACCGACCGGAATTTGGGGTTTTTGAGACACGGTTCGCTTCTTGTGAGGCGTGATCGTCGGACATCGAAAGTTAATCTTACAAGCCTTTCGTTTCTCGATGTTTGCCGATGCAGACACAAATCATGTGTCATTAGGAAACCTCATACAACACATTGCTTCGACAGCCGTTAAACTACGCGCCACGCTGGTGCGAGGAAGGGGATTGAACCGAAAAGTACGTACAAGTTCATCAACCCGCACTTGTCGATTGGAAGTTTGCTGACTTAAGGAGATGGAGTGAAAAGTTCTATTCAACGGAACATCGGACCAGTTGCGTTGCTGCTGACGGGTCTGGGTTCCATCATCGGCTCTGGCTGGTTGTTTGGCGCCTGGAAGGCGGCCAAGATTGCGGGGCCCGCTGCCATCGTGGCATGGGTGATCGGCGCGCTCGTGATTCTCGCCATCGCGCTCACTTATGCGGAACTCGGCGCAATGTTCCCTGAGTCCGGCGGCATGGTGCGATATGCCCGCTATTCACATGGCGCGCTGGTTGGATTCGTCAGCGCATGGGCGAACTGGATCGCGATTGTTTCGGTGATTCCTATTGAAGCGGAGGCATCGATCCAATACATGAGCACATGGCCTTATGCGTGGGCGCATGCGCTATATGTCGATGAATCTCTAACGCCGATAGGGTTGGGTTTATCGGCGTTGCTGGTGATCGTCTATTTCCTTCTCAATTATTGGGGCGTGAAATTATTTGCTCGCGCCAATTCGATGATTACCGTCTTCAAGTTCATTATCCCCGGCGCGACAATTTTGGGATTGATGCTTACCGGTTTTCATTCGGAAAACTTTGGTACAGCGTCGAGTTTCGCACCTTATGGATGGTCGGCGGTATTAACCGCAGTGGCGACCAGCGGTATCGTCTTCAGTTTCAACGGTTTCCAGAGTCCAGTTAATCTGGCCGGCGAAGCCCGTAATCCGTCCAAGAGCATTCCGTTTGCGGTGATCGGTTCGATCCTGCTTGCATTGGTTATTTATGTGCTGCTGCAGGTCGCCTATATCGGCGCGGTAAGTCCAGGCGATGTGCTGAAAGGGTGGAGCCATTTCAACTTCGCTTCGCCTTTTGCAGAACTGGCATTGGCGCTGAACCTCAACTGGCTTGCGTTCCTGCTTTATGTCGATGCATTCGTGAGTCCCAGCGGCACCGGCACCACGTATATGGCGACCACGTCGCGCATGATCTACGCAATGGAACGTAACAACACGTTGCCGAAGTTCCTGGGCAGCGTGCATCCGCTTTACGGCGTGCCGCGTCCGGCGATGTTCTTCAACTTGATCATCGCGTTCATCTTCATGTTCTTCTTCCGCGGGTGGAGCTCGCTGGCGGCGGTGATTTCGGTTGCCACCGTGATCTCCTATCTGACCGGACCGGTCAGCCTGATGGCGTTGCGCCGGGCGGCGACGGATTTACATCGGCCATTGACGATTCCGGGCATGAGCATCATTGCGCCGTTCGCGTTCGTGTGCGCGTCTGAAGTGTTGTATTGGGCGAAATGGCCGCTGACCGGTGAAATCATCGTGTTGATGGTGGTTGCGCTGCCAGTTTATTTCTACTATCAGGCTAAAACTGGTTTCGATACTTGGGGAAATGACCTGAAAGCCTCGTGGTGGCTGGTGGCATGTTTGCCGTCTATGGCGGTTTTATCGCTGATCGGCAGCAAGGAATTCGGCGGCCGTGGATTATTGCCGTATGGCTGGGATATGGCCCTTGTGGCAGTTCTCGCGCTCGCGTTTTATTATTGGGGCGTGCATACCGGGTACAGGACGCAATATCTCGAAGAGCGTGAAAGCCACGATGAAATCCTGGAAGGTATCGGTCATTGAATTGACGGCTTGAATACCTGACCATAAGAACCCGCCTGGACTTGCAGGCGGGTTTTTTTCATTCGCGGCAAATCGACGTGTTTTGCGTCAATCAAGCGTCGCCGAAAACGTAATTCGTCATGGCCAGCGTTTTTTGGAATGTGCCGAGCGACTGGATATCGAGCTCGAAATCATCGCCCGCAGCGCCCAATGCGCCGAAAATCGGCAGCAGATGTTCATCGGTCGGATGCATCAGGACGGCATGAGGCGCCTGTTTCCGATAGTCCAGCAGCGCCGCAATATCTCGCTCCGCCATCTTGTCTTCGAACCAGTTCGTAAATTCCGTCACCCGCGGATCCCCGTCTTCCGGCCGCGCGCCGAAATCGGCCGTACGCAGGTTGTGCGTGATCTGGCCCGAGCCCACGATCATCACGCCACCGTCGCGCAATGCCCGCAGCGCACGGCCTGTGCGGTAGTGGTGCGCCGGATCGAGATGCGGTTGTATCGATAGTTGCGCGACCGGAATGGCCGCATCCGGGTACATCAGCAACAGCGGAACCCACGCGCCGTGATCCAGGCCGTGTTCGGTGACCGCCGATGCAATGCCCGCTTGCGTCAATAGCGTCGCGGCGTGCTTTCCGAGTTCAGGCGCGCCGGGCGCGCGGTAGCGGATCTCGTACAGCGCTCGCGGAAAGCCATAAAAGTCATGGATGGTTTCCGGTTGTTCCGCGATGCTCGCGACCGGCTGCGCCGTGCCCCAATGAGCGGAGAGCATGAGGATTGAACGCGGGCGCTCGAAACGCGTAGCGAACGACGCGAACTCCGCCGATGGCATCGACGGGTCGATAGGCAGTGTCGGTGCGCCGTGGGAGATGAAGACGGTAGGTAGCCGGGACATGGCAGCGAGCCTCTATAAGAGTGGTTGCCATGAATATACGGCTACTCGGCGCGTTGATAAACGGTCACTGAGGAGATGAATTGTGTCGCGCCTGTTGTTAATGCTCGGCGTTCTTCAGGCCGGGCCAAGCGGTCGCGATGGGACGCCCGACAGCAAACATGTCGATGACGCGATCCACCGTCTGATCGACCATTTCATCGATAGAACCTGGCCGGTGATAAAACGCCGGCAGCGGCGGAAAAATCACGCCGCCCATTTCGGTGACGGACGTCATATTGCGCAGATGCGCGAGGTTGAACGGCGTCTCGCGCACCATCAAAACAAGGCGCCGGCGTTCTTTGAGCACGACATCAGCCGCGCGGGTGATGAGATTGTCCGATAACCCCAGCGCGATGCTCGCCAGCGTTTTCATGGAGCAGGGCGCGACGATCATGCCGTCCGTCGCAAACGATCCTGATGCAATGCTTGCGCCGACATCGCGCACGTTGTGCACGACGTCCGCGAGCGCGTGGACGGTGGATTTATCGAGTGTCAGTTCGTGCTGGATATTCAGCCAACCCGCATTCGATATCAACAGGTGCGTTTCCACGCCGCCGAGGCGGCGCAGCGTTTCAAGCAGTCGCACGCCGTAGATTGAACCCGTGGCGCCGGTGATCGCGACGATCAGCCGTCGCGGTACGGGGTCGGAGGGTGAACTACGGTCGGCGACCAAGCTCGGGACAGACTCAGGCAGCGGCAAACAATTGCTGCAATTCGCCCGATTCGTACATTTCCATCATGATGTCCGACCCGCCGATGAACTCACCCTTCACATAAAGCTGGGGAATGGTCGGCCAGTTCGAGAATTCCTTGATGCCCTGGCGCACGCCTTCGTCTTCCAGGACGTTGACCGTCTTCAACTCGGTCACGCCGCAAGCCTTGAGGACCTGGATGGCGCGGCCGGAGAAACCGCACATCGGGAATTGCGCCGTGCCTTTCATGAACAGCACGACCGGTGCTGCATCGACGATTTGCTTGATGCGTTCTTGCGTATCCATGGTCTTTCCTGCGATGCGTTGTAATGCGGGTTGATTTGGGGGTCGAGCGGCGCGAGATTTATGCGCCAACGTGTCTGAAATGATAGCGGATTTCAATCGGCGCAGCTTGAGCGCGCCCGGAGCTCATGCCGCGAACACGCCGCCACTGGCGCGTTCGATTCCGGCGAGATCGTATTCGGAACGGACATCCGAGAAGCCGCGCGCCGTCAGCAGCGCCCGGACGTCCTCCGCCTGGTCGTAGCCGTGTTCCAGCCACAGAGAACCATTCGCGGCGAGAAAAAACGGCGCCGTCTGGATGATCGTGCGAATTGCGCTGAGTCCGTCGGCTTCGTCGGTGAGGGCGGCGCGCGGTTCGAAACGCAGGTCGCCTTCGGCCAGATGCGGATCGTCTTGCGCGATGTACGGCGGATTGCTCACGATCACTTCGAACCGCTGCGCCGGGTCCAACGCCTCCGTCCAGTTGCTTTGGACGAAGGTCAGCGACCGGTCGATGCCGAGCAACTTCGATGCATTCGCGGCCGCAACCGCGAGCGCTTCCGCGGATCGATCGACGGCCCAGACTTTTGCGTCGTGGCGGGACGAGGCGATCGCGACAGCAATCGCGCCGCTGCCCGTACCGAGATCGAGCACGCGTGGCTCGTGCATTCCCTCGATCTTCGCCAAAGCGATCTCGACCAGCAATTCGGTTTCGGGGCGGGGAATCAGCACATCGGGCGTCACATCGAATGACAGCCCGAAAAACTCGCGCGTTCCAACAAGCTGCGCGATCGGTTCGCCATCCGTCCGTCGTCGAGCAAGCGCTTCAAAGCGGTCGACGCTTTCCTCGGGCAGTTCCTCGTCATCGCGCGTGATCAGTTCCGTGCGCCGCCAGCCGAGCACATGCTCGAGCAGGATCCGCGCTTCAAGCGCAGGCAACGGTGATGCCCGCAAGAGCCCGGCAACGGTTGTCATTCGGCATCGCCCAGCGCGGCCAGCAACTCGGCCTGATGCTCGCTGACGAGCGCGGCCACGAGTTCACCGATATCGCCGTCCATGATTGCGTCAAGCTTGTAGAGCGTCAGGTTGATCCGATGATCCGTCATCCGCCCTTGCGGGAAGTTATACGTGCGAATGCGCTCCGACCGGTCGCCCGATCCGATCAAACTCTTGCGCGTCGCGGCTTCCTTCGCGTGCTGCTCGTGATACTGCTTGTCCATGATCCGCGCGGCGAGCACTTTCAGCGCACGGTCCTTGTTCTTGTGCTGCGAGCGGTCGTCCTGGCATTCCACGACGATGCCCGTCGGCAAGTGCGTCACGCGCACGGCCGAATCTGTCTTGTTGATGTGCTGGCCGCCCGCGCCCGAAGCGCGGAAGGTATCGATGCGCAAGTCGGCCGGATTGATCACGACCTCGCCGATTTCATCGGCTTCCGGCATCACTGCGACCGTGCACGCCGACGTGTGAATGCGCCCTTGCGTTTCGGTCGCCGGAACCCGCTGCACGCGATGCCCGCCCGACTCGAACTTCAGCTTCGAGTACACATTGAGCCCCGCGATCCGCACGATCACTTCCTTGTAACCGCCCAGATCCGACGCACTCTCCGACATCATCTCGACCGTCCAGCGATTGCGCTCTGCGTATCGGAGATACATGCGCAGCAGGTCGCCGGCGAACAACGCGGATTCATCGCCGCCCGTGCCCGCGCGGATTTCGATGAAGATATTGCGGTCGTCGTTGGGATCTTTCGGCAGCAGCATGGCTTGCAGATCGCGTTCGATCGCCGCCATCCGCTCGCGCGCCTCGCCGATCTCCTCTTCTGCGAAGTCGCGCATGGACGGATCGGTGAGCAGTTCCTGGGCGGTGCGTTCGTCGTTCGCTGCCTGGCGCCACAACGCGTATTGCTCGACCACGGGCCCGATCTCCGCATTTTCCTTCGTGATCTTCCGATACTGATCCATATCGGCGGTCACATCTTCGCGGCTCATCAGGTCATTGAGTTCGGCCAGCCGGGTAGTGAGCTGGTCGAGCTTGCTTTGCATGCTCGTTTTCATGGGGTGCTGGAGCGAGGCTCCGGGGAAGACTGCGATCAGGAAAGCGGCCTAAAAATACGGCGCTATTGAAGACGAGACGGCGGCTGTAACCGCTAAAGGCGGGCGAGGGGCGCTAATTCTCCGTGGGATCGTTCGATCCCACCGGATGGCCGTGTTTGTAGAGTCCGCCCATCAATTCGATGAGCTGGTCGCGGTTCTCATGGCTGGCACGGCTGAGCGCGTGCGTGGGACCATGGATCAGCTTGTTGGTAAGCGACTGCGACAGCGCTTCGAGCACGGCTGCCGGATCTTCGCCGCGCGCGAGCATCTTGCGACCGCGTTCGACTTCGGCGCGGCGCAGGGCGTCGGCTTGCGTGTGCATGTGACGGATCACCGGCACGATGCTGCGTGCATCCAGCCATTGCATGAAACCTTGCACGCGTGTGTCGATGATCGACTCGGCCTGCGCCACCGCCGCCTGTCGCGACGCGCTGCCTTCGCGCACGATCGCGCCGAGATCGTCGACGGTATAGAGGAACACGTCCTGCAACTCGCCCACTTCTGGCTCGATGTCGCGTGGTACGGCGAGATCGACCATGAAAATCGGCCTGTGGCGGCGGGCTTTCACCGCCCGCTCGACCGCGCCCAGCCCGATGATGGGCAAGGTGGACGCCGTACACGACACGATGATGTCGAACTCGTGCATGCGTGCCGGAAGCTCGGACAGCGGAATGGAGCGTCCGTTGAAACGATCCGCGAGTTTCTCGCCGCGTTCGGCGGTGCGGTTCGCCACCACGAGTTCACGCGGCTTTTGCGCGGCGAAATGGGTCGCGCACAACTCGATCATTTCGCCGGCGCCAATGAACAACACGCGCTGCCCGGAGATATTTTCGAAGATCCGCTGCGCGAGACGCACGGCGGCGGCGGCCATGGAAACCGATTGCGCGCCGATTTCGGTCGTCGTGCGGACTTCCTTGGCGACGGCAAACGTGCGCTGAAACAACTGATTGAGATACGTGCCAAGTGCGCCGGCTTCGGAGGCGGTGCGCACCGCATCCTTCATCTGCCCCACGATCTGCGTCTCGCCGAGCACCATGGAATCGAGCCCGGAGGCGACCCGAAACGCGTGCCGAACGGCTTCGGACTGCGGCAGCGCGTACACGTGCGGCGCAAGTTCGGAGACTGGCAAGTTGTGATACTTCGAAAGCCAGTGGACGGCGGCGTCGCGTGCCGCTTTGTCGCTGGTCGCGCAATACAGCTCCGTGCGGTTGCACGTGGAGAGGATTGCGGCTTCCGGTGCCGCCTTGCCCATGGACCCGAGCCACAGGTCCTTCAGCGCGCCGAGGGCCGGCTTGATTTGTTCGAGCGGAAACGCCACGCGTTCGCGCAGGGCGACAGGCGCAGTGTGGTGGTTGATTCCGATCGCGAGGAGCTGCATGTTGTGGGCCTGAGCTGATGGCCTTTAAAAATGCCTAAGAATTAGCCCAATATTATAGCCTTTCACGAAACTCTTCAGTTCCTCCCGGCGGACCTCCGGCGAAACCCATGCCAGACAAGCCGCCTGGCATTTCCGAGGCTTCGATCCGGTCCAGTTGGTAGCCATAGCCGTAAAGCGGCGTCAGCCGGTATCCGGTTTCCGGACGAAGATGCAATTTCGAGCGCAGGCGCGATGCGTGGGTATCGAGTGTGCGCGACGCCATGTCGCTGCCCCGAGGCCACACTACTTCCATGATGTGGGCCCGTGACACGGCGCGCGACAGGTTGGTGAACAACAGCCGTGCGAAGCGGAACTCCTTCGGCGTTAGCAGAACCCGCTGGTCAGCAAAACTGACGCTCAATTCGGAAGAATTGAACCGGTAGTCGCCGAAATGCTCGGCTGCGGGCGTACGCACCATGCTGCGCCGGGCGAGCACTTCCACTCGGGCGGCGAGTTCGTCGAAGCGCACGGGTTTCGAGACGCAGTCGTCCGCGCCGGCCTTCAGGCACGCCACCACGTCGGCCTCGCTCTGGCTCGATGCCATCAGCACGATGGGAAGCTGCGGCGCCAGATGCCGGACGCGTTCGATGATTTCCGCGCCGATCATGTCGCGCGTTTCATTGGCGGTGATCAGCAGGTCGAACGTGTCGTGCCGCATACGGTCGAGCAGCGCCGGCGGAGTCGGGAAGAAATGACAGAAATGGCCGTCCAGGACGAGAGTCCGGCGGATGAGTGCGGCGTGCTGAACGTCCGCGTCGATGATGGCGATTCGCATGATTTCTTACGCCGCCGCGTGCTTCGAGTAAGAGAGCCGTACGGCGCGGCGTGTGCTTGCCATCGCCATTCCAGCCCCCTAAACTCAACCGCTGCGCTGCGAGCGCCTTCCAAACCTTCTAATAACACAGGATTGAAAATGCTAGTTCACCCATCCGATTCGACACATAGGTTTAGTCTGAATTCGGTCCGGATGAATTCCTGATGGGTTGGTTTGGCATCGTTTTTCTCGGACTCGTGATCGGATTGGCGGGCTGGTGGCTGCATCCCTTGCGCCGGTCGGGCGCAAAACGCGCCGGCCGTTTCTGGCTGGCCCTGGCTGCCGCCGTCCTTGGCGCAGTCGTCGCGAAGATGTTGGGCAACGTCACTGGCGCTTTTCACGATGGCGATTCGCTGGAGTGGCTGGCGTGCGCGCTGGTCGCGCTCGTCGCGGTGAGCGTCGCGGTCGGGCTGGCGGCGCGGCGTTAAATAATTTCTGCAGGTGACTCCATGAACGATCGACTGAATTCCCCCAATGCCGAGACCTTCGTCCGGCGAATCGAGCTGCTGCGCGGTGTCATGGCGCGCGAGGCGTTGGCCGCCGTGCTGGTGCCGTCGTCGGATCCGCATATCTCGGAATACTTGCCCGAGCGCTGGCAGGCGCGGCAGTGGCTGTCAGGATTCACCGGGTCGGCGGGAACGCTGGTCGTGACGCCCGATTTCGCCGGCGTCTGGGCCGATAGCCGCTACTGGACGCAAGCTGAAGCGCAACTCACCGGCACCGGCATCACGCTTGTGAAGATGATGGCCGGCCAGCAGTCGGCGCCTCACGTGGACTGGCTTGCCGAAAATGTTGCGGCGGGCGATACGGTTTCCGTCGACGGCACCGTGCTCGGCGTAGCCGCCGCACGCACGTTGAAGGACGCGCTGACAGCGCGCGGGATCGTGTTGCGCACGGATCTGGATCTGCTCGATGCCGTCTGGCCGGAGCGGCCGGGTTTGCCGTCGGACAGCGTTTATGAGCACGTTGCGCCCCAATCGAGCGTGTCCCGCGCGGATAAATTAACCGATGTTCGCCGTGTGATGCGCGAGAAAGGCGCGCAATGGCATTTCATTTCCACCCTCGACGACCTCGCGTGGCTTTTCAACCTGCGCGGCGCCGACGTCACCTACAACCCTGTGTTCGTCGCGCATGCGTTGATCGGGCTGGATGACGCGGCATTGTTCGTCGGCGATGGAAAAATCCCCGCCGAATTGAAAGCATCGCTGCTGAAAGACAACGTGTATGTCGAGCCATACGCCAAAACCGGCTATGCGCTTGCCGCGTTGCCGGCAGGCTCCACGTTGCTCGTCGATCCGCGCCGCGTCACGTTCGGCTCGCTCGAGAAAGTGCCGGCGAAAGTGAAGATCGTGGAGTCGGTGAATCCGTCGACCTTCGCCAAGTCGCGCAAGACCGCCGCCGATGCCGTCAACATTCGCGCCACCATGGAACAGGACGGCGCGGCGCTTGCCGAGTTTTTCGCGTGGTTCGAAGACGCGCTCGGGCGCGAGACGATCACGGAACTGACCATCGATGAAAAACTGACGGCCGCGCGCGCTCGCCGCCCGGGTTTCGTCACGCTGAGTTTTGCGACCATCGCCGGGTTCAACGCAAATGGCGCGATGCCGCATTACCGCGCCACCGACGACTCGCATTCTGTGATCGAAGGCAACGGTTTGTTGCTCATCGATTCAGGCGGGCAGTACCTGAGCGGCACGACGGATATCACGCGCGTGGTGCCCATCGGCAAGATCACCGCCGAGCACAAGCGCGATTTCACCGTCGTGCTCAAAGGGACGATCGCGTTGTCGCGCGCCCGTTTCCCGCGCGGCATCCGTTCGCCGATGCTCGATGCCATCGCCCGCGCGCCCATCTGGGAAGCTGGCGCGGACTACGGGCATGGAACCGGACATGGTGTGGGCTACTTCCTGAACGTGCACGAAGGTCCGCAGGTCATCTCGCACTACGCACCGGCCGAGCCTTTCACGGCGATGGAAGAAGGCATGATCACGTCGATTGAGCCGGGGCTTTATCGGCCGGGGAAATGGGGCATTCGCATTGAAAACCTGGTGATGAACGAAGCTGCCGGCAAAACCGAATTCGGCGATTTCCTCAAGTTCGAAACTCTGACCTTGTGTCCGATCGATACACGCTGCATCGACCTCACCTTGCTGCGCGACGACGAACGCGCGTGGCTCAACGACTATCACGCAACTGTGCTTGAACGCGTTTCGCCGCATGTTTCCGGCGCGGCAAAAACGTGGCTCGAAAAACGCACGCAGGCTATTTAACGGAGCTCAAAGCGCATGGCGATCAAGGCAGTGGTGTTCGATTTCGGCGGCGTGCTGATCGACTGGAATCCCGAGTACGTGTATAGCCGCCTGATTCCGGATGCGGCTGAGCGGCGCTGGTTCATGGACAACGTCGTGCACATGGACTGGGTGCTGCAGCAGGACGCGGGGCAGACCATAGCCGATGGCAACGCCGAGTTGATCGCGAAGTTTCCCGAGCATGAGGCGCTGATCCGCGCGTTCTACGAGCGCTGGCAGGAGATGGTGGCGGGCGTGCTGGAAGACGGCGTAGCGTTGGTGGACAAGCTGGAAGCGGCGGATATTCCGCTGTTCGGGCTGACCAACTGGTCGGCGGAAACCTTCCCGTGGGCGTGGGAACGTTTTCCGGTGCTGCAGCGTTTTCGGGAAGTGGTGGTATCGGGACGCGTGCTGGTTGCGAAGCCCGATCCGGCGATTTTCGCGTTGATGTGGAAGGAAATCGACCGGCATTTTCCGGGCATTCAACCGCAGGAAGTCGTTTTCATCGACGATAACGCGAAGAACATCGCCGCCGCGACCGCACTCGGCTGGAACGCCGTGCATCACACGAACGCGGAGCAGACCGAAGCGCGTCTGCGAGCGCTCGGCTTGCCAGTCTGATCATTTCCCGAACAGATTCTTCAGCGCGTCGCCAATGTTCTTGACCACCCCGCCCGCGTTCCTGGCGACGCCTTCCGCATTCACGCCAAGCGCCTTCGCGAAACCTGCTGCGAGTTTCTTCGTCAGGCTTTCGTTGAGCGAAAACTTCGGATCGCGCAGGTTGCCATCGAGTTCGAAGTCGAGCTTGATCTGATCGTGATTCTTCAACGCCGCGATTGCGATCTTCGTGGGGATGGAGAGGAACGTGTCGAGCGGATTCCCGTTATCCGATAACTGCAAATGGTTCAGCAGCACCGATCCCGGCGCGTGGATCGTGTAATTCTGCACGGTGGCGTCGAGCGTGAGATCGATCGTGCCGCCGGTCACCGTGGTGCGCGCGCCGGCCTTTTTCATCAGATACGGATCGAGCGTGGCGATATCGACATTACGCAAGGTCGTATGCGTCTGCGAATCCTTGTTCGCAATCTTCATCCAGCCGTTGAACGCAACCGTTCCCGTGTGCGACTGCCCTTTGATCGAGCCGGTCATGTCGAGCTTGGTCGGCTCCGTGAGCGCGGGGAGATGCAAGTTGTCAACTGTTGCGCGGGCATTTGAAATCAGGATCCGATACGGCGGCTGTTGTACCGATTCGTCGAAGAATTCCATGGCGCCGCGCTCGAACGAGACATGATCGATCAGGCGGTCTTCGCGCGCATGCTCGGCGGCTTCGGTTGAACTGGCTTGCGCCTCGCGCGTGGACTGCTTGAGGTTGGGAAGCAGGTCGACACGGCCGTCCGGGAAACGCGCTACCGAGAGATAAAAGCCATCGACCGTGATGTGACGCAGATGCAGCGTGCTGGTCAGCACGGAGCGCATATCGACGTTGAGCGTCACGCGTTCGGCACGCAATGCGTCTTCCGTGGGCCAGCCCTGCGGGCCGCGCAAACGCAGACGGCTCAGCGTGATCCGCGAGTAACCGACATCGACATCTTCGACTGATCCGAGCGGCCCGAGCGCTTCCACGACACGGGCCTTCATCTCGTGCATGACGTACAGCCAGCCGCCGCCCGCCGCGAGCAGCAGAATCACGATCACCGCGCCCGCCCACAGCACCACGCGCTGCGCCTTCGAACCCGCCATCCCGATGTCTCCAAATCAAGCCGCGCACGGGCGGCGAGCCGATGCGTTGTTGGTCGTTATTCTCGATCTGCCGCGTTTAGCGGATGATCGGCTTGTAGCGCAGGCGCTTCGGTTTCGCGGCTTCGTCACCGAGACGATTGCGCTTGTCGGCTTCGTACTCTTGATAGTTGCCATCGAAGAACGTCACTTGCGAATCGCCTTCGAACGCGATGATGTGCGTTGCGATGCGGTCAAGGAACCAGCGATCGTGCGAGATCACGAGCACCGATCCCGCGAATTCCAGCAACGCGTCTTCCAGCGCCCGCAGCGTTTCAACGTCCAGGTCGTTCGACGGTTCATCCAGCAGCAATACGTTGCCGCCTTCAATCAGCGTCTTTGCCAGATGCAACCGGCCACGCTCACCGCCCGACAATGCGCCGACCGTCTTCTGCTGGTCGCCGCCCTTGAAGTTGAACCGCCCGATATACGCCCGCGACGGCGTTTCATATTTGCCCACGGTCAGCACATCCGCACCGCCCGAAATTTCTTCGAACACGGTCTTGTTGCCATTGAGCGCGTCGCGACTTTGATCCACGTAAGCCAGCTTCACGGTCGGGCCGGTCACGATCTCGCCCGAATCCGGCTGCTCCTTACCCGTGAGCATGCGGAACAATGTCGACTTCCCTGCGCCATTTGGCCCGATTATTCCGACAATCGCACCCGCCGGGATCTTCATGTTGAGGTTATCGATCAACAAACGGTCGCCATATGCCTTGCTGACGTTCTTGAATTCGATCACTTCATTGCCCAGACGATCGCCGACCGGGATGAAGATCTCCTGCGTTTCATTGCGCTTCTGGTATTCCTGGCTGTTGAGTTCCTCGAACCGCGCTATACGCGCCTTCGATTTCGCCTGACGTCCCTTCGGGTTCTGGCGCACCCATTCCAGTTCCTTCTTCAGCGCTTTCTGACGCGCCGATTCCGACGATTCTTCCTGCTTCAGCCGGTCCTGCTTCTGGTCGAGCCAACTGCTGTAATTGCCCTTCCACGGAATGCCGTGGCCGCGGTCGAGTTCGAGAATCCATTCGGCGGCGTTATCGAGGAAATAGCGATCGTGGGTCACGGCGACGACCGTGCCTGGATAACGCGTCAGGAATTGCTCGAGCCAATCGACGGATTCTGCATCCAGGTGGTTGGTCGGTTCATCGAGCAGCAGCATGTCGGGCTTTTGCAGTAACAACTTGCAGAGCGCCACGCGGCGTTTTTCACCGCCGGACAAATGTTCGATCTTCGCGTCCCACGCGGGGAGACGCAGCGCGTCGGCGGCGACTTCGAGCTGTTGCTCGGGCGTGCCGCCGTCGCTCGTTGCGAGGATGGCTTCGTATTTGGCTTGCTCGGCGGCGAGGGCGTCGAAATCGGCGTCGGGCTCAGCGTAGGCCGCGTAGATGTCGTCCAGTTTCTTTTGCGCGGTGAAGACGTCGCCGAGACCGTCTTCGACTGCTTCGCGCACGGTTTGCTGCGGGTCGAGTTGCGGTTCCTGCGGCAAGTAGCCGATGTTCAGGTTCGGCATCGGCGTGGCTTCGCCTTCGATTTCCTTGTCGACGCCCGCCATGATGCGGATCAGCGTCGATTTACCCGAGCCGTTCAGGCCGAGCAGGCCAATCTTGGCGCCCGGGAAGAACGACAGCGAGATGTCCTTCAGGATCTGGCGTTTCGGCGGCACGATCTTGCCGACGCGGTTCATGGTGAAGACGTATTGGGCCATTTGCGGATTCGGTTGTCTTGAGGTTTTCGGGGTTTTGCTTTTCGAGGCTGGCTTCGGCTGACGGCGGCTGGCGTTTCAAGCCGCTGCAGCGATGCACCTCGATTCAATACGCGACGATGCGTGTCCCAAGGGAGCAGGAACGTGCCGACATTGTACTTCGATGGATACCGGTGGTCGGCGTGGAGTCCGGCGATTCAGCGCCAGACCGCTGCGCCGCTGTGCCGGAAGCACGTTCCGCGGTAATGGCGGCTGAAACTCCAGACGCCAATGATCATTTTCCTGACTTCAGGAAAATGGTCCGCGAGGATGCTACCCGCTCTATTTCCGGCGGCGTCGGGAGATGAAAAAAGCGGGATCCCTCTACCAGGGACCCCGCTTTTCGGAACGAGTACGGACGGAAAATCGTTAAATCACGGGTTAAACAAGAAATTCATCACATCGCCGTCGTGGACCACATATTCCTTCCCTTCGGCCCGCATCTTCCCGGCTTCCTTCGCGCCCTGTTCGCCTTTGAACGCGATGAAATCATCGAACGCAATGGTCTGTGCGCGAATGAAGCCGCGCTCGAAGTCCGTATGGATCGCGCCCGCGGCCTGGGGGGCCGTATCGCCGATATGAATCGTCCACGCCCGCACTTCCTTCACGCCTGCCGTGAAATACGTCTGCAATCCCAGCAGCGTGTAGCCCGCACGAATCACGCGGTCGAGGCCCGGCTCGTCCATGCCGATATCGGCGAGAAACTCTTGCTTGTCGGCGTCGTCGAGATCGGCGATTTCCGCTTCGATAGCCGCGCAAACGGCCACCACCGGCGATTTTTCGGCTTCCGCGTACTTGCGCACCGCGTCCAGATGCGGATTGTTCTCGAAGCCGTCGTCCTTCACGTTCGCCACGTACATGGTCGGCTTGGCCGTGATCAGGCACAGCGGCTTGATCAGCAGGAGTTCGTCCTCGCTCAGGTCCAGGCCGCGCACGGGCTTCGCCTGGTCGAGTTGCGCCTGGATCTTTTCGAGCAGGGGCACGAGCTTCGCTGCTTCCTTGTCGTTGCCGGAACGCGCCGATTTCGCATAACGATGATGCGCCTTCTCCACCGTCGACAAATCCGCCAGCGCCAGTTCGGTGTTGATGACTTCGATATCCGCCAGCGGGTCGATCTTGTTCGCGACGTGAATCACGTTCTCGTCTTCGAAGCAGCGGACCACATGCGTGATGGCATCGGTTTCGCGGATGTTCGCGAGGAACTTGTTGCCGAGACCTTCGCCCTTGCTCGCACCGGCGACGAGGCCGGCAATATCGACGAATTCAACGATCGCCGGCACCACGCGCTCGGGCTTGACGATGTCGGACAGGGCGGCGAGACGCGGATCGGGTACTTCGACCACGCCGACGTTCGGCTCGATCGTGCAGAACGGGTAGTTTTCGGCGGCGATGCCGGCCTTGGTCAGTGCATTGAACAGTGTGGACTTGCCGACGTTGGGCAAGCCGACGATGCCGCATTGGAGGCTCATGGGATCCTTCGAACTGGTGAAACGGCGTGCGCCGCGTGGGTCAACGCTGCATTTCGCTGTGCAGCGGGCGGCCACGTCTTGCGGGCCGGACAAACCCATATTGTACCGCTCTGGCCCGGCACGCTGGGCGCGCGGGGATCCACGGTCGAAACACCGTGTTGCGCATCAAATCTCGAAATACCCCCGCGGCTATAATGCCCGCATGACTTTCCACTCTCGAAATTTCCACGCGGTCGTGGTTGGCGGCGGCCTGGTCGGCAAGACGGCGGCGCTCGCGCTGACGCAATCCGGCTTGCGTACGGCATTGCTTGCAATGCCCGCCGCACCGCCGCCCGCTGCCGGCAGCTTCGATTCGCGGATCTACGCGCTTTCGTCGAGTTCGCAGGCGCTGCTCGAACGTTTGCGCGTCTGGCAGGCACTCGAGCGTGAAAAGCTCGGGCCGGTGCTGGACATGCGCGTTTTCGGCGATGCCTTCGCCGAACTGCACTTTTCCGCGTTCCAGGCCGCCGTGCCGCAACTGGCGTGGATTGCGGAGTCGTCGCTGATCGAACGTTCGCTCGATGCCGCGCTGCGTTTCCAGCCGAACCTCACGTGGATCGATTCGCGCGCGCAGGGCCTCGTGATTCACGATGACGCCGCGCACCTCACGCTCGCCAACGGCGACACGCTCGAAGCCGATCTCGTGGTCGGCGCCGACGGTGCGCACTCCTGGGTGCGTGCGCAGACGGGCGCGAAGATGCATCGGAGGGAATATCGGCAGACCGGCGTGGTCGCGAATTTCAAGTGCGAGAAACCGCACGCCGAAACTGCATACCAATGGTTCCGCGACAGCGAAATCATCGCGCTGTTGCCGTTGCCGGGCGATTACGTGTCGCTTGTCTGGTCCGCGAAAGCCGATCATGCCGATGCCCTGCTGAAGCTCGATCCCGAGCAACTCGCGGCCGAAGTCGAGAAAGCCACGCAAAACATGCTCGGCACGCTGGAATGCGTGACGCCTGCGCAAGGTTTCCCGCTTGCGCTGCAAACGGTGGATCGTCTGGTCGGGCCGCGTGTGGCGCTGGTCGGTGACGCTGCACACCTGATTCATCCGCTTGCGGGGCAGGGCATGAATCTGGGTTTGCGCGATGTCGCCGCGCTCGCGGATACACTCGCCGGCAAGGAAGCCTTCCGTTCCGCGGGCGATCCGGTTTTACTCCGCCGATACGAACGCGCCCGCCGCGAGGACATTCAAAAACTGACCATCGCGTGCGATGGCCTGCAAAGACTCTTTGCCGTGCCCGGCACGCTTGCAAGCGCGGTGCGCAATACGGGCATGGCGCTCGTTGGCGCGCAGCCGCAGATCAAGCGCTGGCTCGTTTCAGCTGCGCTTGGCTAAAGACCTATTCACTTTTCAGCATCACAGGAATCCGAATGAAAATCACTCTTCGCCGCGCTCTGGTCGCTGCCGCCACGCTGGCAGCGGTGTTTGGCATCGGCATCGCGGCCCAGGCCGATCAGACCACCGACAAGATCAAGTCCACGCTGCAGTCGCGTATTGGCGACGCCGATATCAAGAGCATCCAGAAGTCGCCCGTTCCGGGCCTGTACGAGGTGAACCTCGGCGCCCAGATCGTCTACACGGACGCGACCGGCAATTACTTGCTGATGGGCGATCTCGTCGATACCCGCACGCGCACGAATCTTACCGAAGCGCGTCTCGCGGAAACCAACAAGATCGACTTTGCGAAGCTGCCGTTCGAGAACGCCGTGAAGGTCGTGAAGGGCACCGGCGCACGCAAGATCGCGGTGTTCTCGGACCCGAACTGCCCGTATTGCAAGCAACTCGAAACCACGCTGAAATCCGTCGATAACGTCACCGTCTACACGTTCCTGTACCCGGTTTTATCGCCGGATTCTACGTCCAAGTCCAAGTCCATCTGGTGCTCGAAGGATCGCTCGAACGCATGGGAAGGCTGGATGCTCGACCACAGCGCGCCGACCGCTTCGGCAAGTTGCGATACGACCGCCATCGATAAAAACCTGAAGCTCGGCCAGTCGATGAACGTGACCGGCACGCCTACGGTCTTCCTCGCCGATGGACGCCGTCTCCCCGGCGCCATTCCGGCTGACCGGCTGGAAAAGGAATTGTCGGCGGTTCGCTGAACGTAGCGGCCGATCCACGAAAGGAGGCGCGCGATGCGCCTCTTTCGCTTTCAAACAGGCATCCAACGCCAGCCTCGCCGGCGATAAGAAGAAAGGACCTCGAAGCATGAACGCCATCCGATACACCATCGTCCCGAAAAATCCCGCAGCGCATGTGTTCGAAGTGACGTTGACCGTTGCACAACCCGATCCGGCCGGCCAGCGCTTCGTGCTGCCCGTGTGGATTCCGGGCAGCTACATGATTCGCGAATTCGCGCGCAATATCGTGACGCTGCAGGCGTTCAACGCAGCGGGACGGAAGATCGGCATCGAGAAGACCGACAAACACGCATGGCAAACCGCGCCGCACGACGGCCCGATCACGCTGCGTTACGAGGTCTACGGCTGGGATATGTCGGTGCGGGCGGCGCATCTGGATGACACCATCGGCTTCTTCAACGGGACGAGCGTGTTCCTGGCCGTGGAAGGGCAGGCGGATGCGCCGTGCATCGTGGATATTCAGAAGCCTTCGGGCGCGCAGTATGCAAGCTGGCGCGTCGCCACGGCGTTGCCGGAAGCGCGCGGCACGAAGCGCTATGGCTTTGGCGCGTACGAAGCGCCGAATTACGACGCGCTGATCGATCATCCCGTGACGCTCGGCGAGTTCGCGCTTGGTTCCTTCGATGCTCACGGCGCGAAGCATGACATCGTGATTTCGGGCCGCGTGACCGCGCTCGATATGCGGCGTCTCGAAACCGATCTCAAGCGCATCTGCGAGTCGCAAATTGCGCTCTTCGAGCCGCGCACGAAGAAGGCGCCTATCGATCGTTATGTGTTCATGACCGTTGCCGTCGGCGATGGTTATGGCGGGCTGGAACATCGTGCATCGACCGCGTTGATCTGCAATCGCGCGGACCTTCCCGTCACCGGACGGCCGGAGATGACCGATGGATACAGGACGTATCTGGGGCTGTGCAGTCACGAATATTTTCATACGTGGAACGTGAAGCGCATCAAACCTGCAGCGTTCGCGCCATACGATTTATCGCAGGAAAATTACACGTCGTTGCTGTGGCTGTTCGAAGGGTTCACGTCGTACTACGACGACCTGATACTCGTGCGCACCGGCTCGATCAGCGCAAGCGATTATTTTGCGCTGCTAGGCAAGACTATCGGCGGCGTGTTGCGCGGCTCGGGACGGTTGAAGCAAACCGTAGCGGAAAGCTCGTTCGATGCCTGGGTCAAATATTATCGGCAGGATGAGAACGCGGCGAACGCCATCGTGAGCTATTACCAGAAGGGCTCGCTCGTCGCGCTGGCTTTCGATCTGTCGATTCGCGCGCAAACGGAAGGCAAGAAGTCGCTCGACGACGTGATGCGTCTTTTGTGGCAGCGCTACGGCCGCGATTTCTACAACGGCCGGGCGCGCGGCATTGAAGAGAGCGAAGTCGAAGCGCTGTTTGCCGAAGCCACCGGCGCCGATCTGAGGAAGCTCTTCCGCGAGGGCGTGCACGGCACGCGCGATCTGCCGCTGGAGACCTTGCTGGAACCTTTCGGCATCAAGCTCGCCGCCGATATCGCCACGAACGGCACGGCAGGCAAGCCGTCGCTTGGCGCACGCGTTCGCGGCGGCGCGGATTGCGTGCTTGCGGCCGTCCACGAGAACAGTGCGGCGCAGAAGGCGGGGTTATCGGCGGGAGATGTGCTGGTTGCAATCGATGGTCTGCGCGTCACGGGTTCCAATCTCGATTCACTGCTTTCGCGTTATTTGCCCGGCGCGAAGGTTGAAGTTCACGCATTCCGTCGCGACGAATTGCGCGTGACGCAGGTGAAACTCGACGCGCCGGACGTGTCCCGTTATGTGCTTTCCACGGCCGATTCCAGCGCTCAGACGAAGCAATGGCGTGAACGCTGGCTGAAAGGTTGATGCAGCAATAGCGGCCAAAAGGCGGATTGTTCTATCAGTGCAACGATCCGTCATGGGTGCACAGCTTTTTCCCGATCGATTAACCACGAAGAATGCGTCCTGTCAGAGCGTTTTCGCGCTCGCACTCAACCAAGGGACAGGAGTCATCATGACGACCATTCTTCAAATCAATTCCGCTGCCCGCTCGCAAGGCGCCCAGTCCACGTTGCTCGCCGACGAAGTCGCGGCCAAGCTGCTGCAATCGCATGCTGGCGCGAAGCTCGTGGTTCGCAACCTTCTCGCCGATAACCTCCCGCATCTCGACGACGCCACGCTAGGTGCGTTCTTCACGCCCGCCGATGCCCGCACCGCCGAGCAAAACGCCATTCATGCAAAGAGCGAAGCGCTGATCGCCGAATTGCAATCGGCTGACATCGTTGTGATCGCAGCACCGATGTACAACTTCGGCATTTCATCGCAACTGAAGGCTTACTTCGACTGGATCGCACGCGCCGGCATCACGTTCAAATACGGCGCGAACGGCCCGGAGGGCCTCGTGACGGGCAAGAAGGTGATCGTTGTGTCGGCACGTGGCGGCAAGTACAGCGGCACGCCGAACGATTCGCAAACGCCTTATCTGAAGTCGTTCCTCGGGTTCCTCGGCATGACCGATGTCAGCTTCGTGTTCGCTGAAGGCCTGGCAATGGGTCCGGACGCTGCCGGCGCCGCGTTGGCTACGGCGCGGGATTCGATCGCTGCACTGTAAGTTGCTCAGCTTTACAAAGGCCCGCCGTGTTTTTCGATAAACACCGGCGGGCTTTTCATTGGTCGTTCAGTTCGGCAGGTCAGGCAAACGCCAGCCGATAGCCGGGCGCCCATGTTCTTCCAGATAAGCATTTGCCGACGCGAAATGCCCACAGCCCAAAAACCCGCGATGTGCCGATAACGGCGACGGATGCGGCGCCTCGAGCACGCAATGCGCTTTTCCCGCTGCCACGGCAGACGCGATCAATCCGCGTTTCGCCTGCGCATGCGCGCCCCAAAGCATGAACACGAGATGTTCGTGCCGCATCGCAAGCTCGTGGATCAGCGTGTCGGTGCAATGTTCCCAGCCGCGTCTGGCGTGGCTGCCGGCTTTATCGCGTTCCACGGTCAGCGATGTGTTCAGCAACAGCACGCCTTGCTGCGCCCACGCGTCGAGACAACCGTGATTCGGCGCGGCAAAACCGAGGCTCGCGTTGATTTCCTTGAAGATGTTGCGCAACGACGGCGGCGGACGGACCGGCGCCGGAACCGAAAACGCGAGGCCATGAGCCTGCGGTGCGCCACGGTCTTCGCCGTGATACGGATCTTGTCCGAGAATCACCACTTTGACGTCGGCGGGACTGGTCAGACGCAAGGCGCGAAAGACATCGGCGGGATACACGGTCTTGCCGGCGGCGCGCTCATTGTCGACGAACGCGCACAACGCGCCGTAATGCGGACTTTCGATGAACGCCTTCAGGTGCTTGCGCCAATCGGCCGGCAATGCATCGAACTGGCTCTCAAGCGTTGTGAACGGATGACTTTCCGAAGCGCCTTCGGCCTCGAACAACAACGCCTGGTTCATTTCACGCCACCGTTCGAACCTTCCGCCTTTGGCTCGCACAATTCGTAACCACGGCGCGCCTTGCTCGCATCTTCAGGCTGGAGGTAAAGAAACGCGCCACGCATCTGGGCGGCGAGGTTGGTCATTCCGGCTTCGTCGCCGGATTTGAGTTCGAGTTCCAGTTCGCTGATGGGCGTGGTGCGGCGCTCGCCATCGATATCCGTTACGACTTCGCCAAGATCTAGCGCGGCTTCGATTGTCGCGCCATCGATATCGACGTTCCATATCACGCGGTCAAAGTCCGTACGGAAGAGGGCGTTCAACTCAGGCGCGGCGTCACGCAGAGCGTTGCGCGCGTGTTCGTCGTCGCAAAGTTCGAGCAGCTTGTCGATCTCCAGCGCTTCGCCCGCAACCGGCATTTCCCATTCGTGCCGGTTATGCAGGCCGCCACTCGACTCACCTGCGGTCTTGTACGTCTGCAGCCATTGATCCGGTGCGCCGCGCAGCCGCACCGCGCTCTTTGCTTTGGCGAGCGCGCGGTCAGCGGTGTCGAAGTAGACGTTCGTCAGGTGAATCTTCCGGCCTTCCTGGCCCGTTCGCTTCGTCAGATCCCTTGCGATCTCTTCGTGGTCCGATGTCGGCAGCGCCAGCTTGATCTCACGTTCAATACCCAAAATAAACTCCGTGCAACAGCGTCAGAAGAACATTCGCGCAAGTTCGGTGCCGGGATCGTCGGCGCGCATGAACGCTTCGCCGACAAGGAACGTTTGCACGTCCATTGCCTGGAGCCGTTCGACATCCACGCGCGACAGGATTCCGGATTCGGTCACCACAATGCGCTCTTCCGGCACCATTTCCAGCATGCCGATGGTTGTATCTATCGACGTCTGGAATGTGCGGAGGTTCCGGTTGTTGATGCCGATAAGCGGCGTTTTCAGCGTTAGCGCCTGCACAAGCTCATTCTCATCGTGAACCTCGACCAGCGCCGCGAGGCCCAGTGAATGGGCATAGGCTTCGAGGTCACGCATTTGTTCGGGCAGAAGCGCAGCGGCGATCAGCAAGATGCAATCGGCGCCCATCGCGCGGGCTTCGAGGATCTGATACGGATCGACGATGAAGTCCTTGCGCAGGACCGGCAAGTTGCACGCGGCGCGCGCTTCCTCAAGATACGCGACGCTGCCCTTGAAGAACTGCACATCGGTCAGCACCGACAGACACGCGGCGCCGCCACGTTCATACGACCTGGCGATATCGGCGGGGACGAAGTTTTCGCGTAGTACGCCCTTGGACGGACTCGCTTTCTTCACCTCGGCAATCACCGCCGCTTTACCTTCGGCATGCTTCGCACGCAAGGCGCCGACGAAGTCGCGCGAGTCGCGCGTGCTCGCTTGCAAACGCAGCGTCTCCACCGGAATGCTTTCTTGTGAAACGCGGATTTCGTCGCGCTTGACCTGGATGATGCGGTCGAGAATGTCACTCATATCGGATTCCGTTATTTGGCGAATTGCTGCGTGAAGCGCACGAGTTCATCGACTTTTTCGCGCGCCTGACCGCTCGCGATCACTTCTTTCGCGAGGCGCATGCCGTCCTCGATCGATTCCACGACGTTCGCGGCATAAAGCGCCGTTCCTGCGTTCAGCGTGACGATTTCGCGCGCCACGCACGGCTTGTTATTAAGCGCGCCGAGCAGCATGGTCTTCGATTCCTGCGCGTCGGCCACTTTGAGCGTTCGGTTCGACACCATCTGCAAGCCGAAATCTTCCGGATGAATCTCGTATTCGCGGACTTGCCCATCGCGCAGTTCGCCGACAACCGTCGCGGCTCCCAGCGAGACTTCGTCCATGCCGTCCTTGCCGTACACAACCAGCACGTGCTTCGCGCCAAGGCGCTGCATCACGCGAACCTGGATGCCGACGAGGTCTTCATGAAACACGCCCATCAACTGATTCGGCGCGCCTGCCGGGTTGGTCAGCGGGCCAAGAATGTTGAAGATGGTCCGCACGCCGAGCTCACGTCGCACGGCGGCGATGTTTTTCATCGCCGGATGATGGTTCGGCGCGAACATGAAACCCATGCCTGTTTCGGCGATGGATTGCGCGACCTGTTCCGGTTTCAAGTCGATATTCACGCCGAGCGCTTCGAGCACGTCCGCGCTGCCCGATTTACTCGATACCCCGCGATTCCCGTGCTTCGCAACCTTCGCGCCGGCGGCCGAGGTAACGAACATGGTTGCCGTCGAGATGTTGAACGTGTGCGAGCCATCGCCGCCCGTACCGACGATATCCACGAGGTTATCGCTGTCCGGCACCATCACATGATTGGCGAATTCGCGCATGACGGTTGCCGCCGCTGCGATTTCGCCGATGGTTTCCTTCTTCACGCGCAATCCCGTGACGATCGCGGCGGACATCACCGGCGACATCTCGCCGCGCATGATCATGCGCATGAGGTGGAGCATTTCATCGTGGAAAATTTCACGATGCTCGATGGTCCGTTGCAGCGCTTCCTGGGCCGTAATAGTCATGTTCTGATCCCGGTTCACACGCGTTCGCCCTGCTTCGAGCTTTTAACGAAGTTCTCGAGCAGCGCGTGGCCATGCTCGGACAGGATCGATTCGGGGTGGAACTGAACGCCTTCGACCGCAAGTTCCTTGTGACGCACGCCCATGATTTCGCCATCGGGCGTCCACGCAGATACTTCCAGGCAGTCCGGCAGCGATTCACGCTCGATTGCCAGCGAGTGATACCGCGTCACGCTGAAATGCTTGGGCAGGTCGGCAAACACGCCGCGGCAATCGGTTTCGATCGTGCTGACCTTGCCGTGCATGATGGTTTGCGCGCGCACGACCCGTCCGCCGAACGCCTCGCCAATGGCCTGATGGCCAAGGCACACGCCAAGTATGGGAATCTGGCCGGAAAATTCGCGCAACACGTCGAGCGTAATGCCCGCATGTTGCGGATTGCTCGGCCCCGGCGAAAGGCAGATCCGTTCGGGATTGAGTTTCGCGATTTCACTGAGGGTGATTTCGTCGTTGCGGAACGTCCGCACGTCTTCGCCCAGTTCGCCGAAATACTGAACCAGGTTATAGGTGAACGAATCGTAGTTGTCGATCATCAGCAGCATGGTCTTTCTCCGGATCAGAAGTCGCTATCGAGGCCGTCTTGCACTTGCTCGGCGGCGCGCAAAACTGCACGCGCCTTGTTCTCCGTCTCCTGCCATTCGGACTCGGGCACCGAATCCGCGACCACGCCGGCGGCGGCCTGCACATACAAATTGCCCTTGTGAATCAGGCCCGTGCGAATCGCGATGGCGAGATCCATCTCGCCCGTGAACGACAAATACCCGCAAGCGCCGCCGTACAGGCCGCGCTTCACTGGCTCCAGTTCATCGATGATTTCCATCGCCCGCACTTTCGGTGCGCCCGAAAGCGTGCCGGCCGGGAAGGTCGCGCGCAGCACGTCGAAGTTCGTCGTGCCGGGTTTCAGCTTGCCTTCCACCGAACTGACGATGTGCTGAACGTGCGAATACTTTTCGATCGCCAGTTTGTCCGTCACGACCACCGAACCCGTTTGCGCAATCCGGCCGACATCGTTTCGCGCCAGATCGATCAACATTACGTGTTCGGCGACTTCCTTTGGATCGTTCAGCAATTCGGTGGCGAGTTCGGCGTCGCGCTCGGGCGTGTTGCCGCGCGGCCGTGTGCCGGCGAGCGGACGAATGGTGACGATACGTTCGTCGCCACGCTTTTCCTGGCGCACCAGGATTTCCGGCGATGCCCCGACCACATGAAATTCACCGCCGAAGTTGTAGTAGTACATGTACGGCGACGGATTCAGCGACCGCAACGCGCGATACAGCGAAAGCGGATTATCGCGAAACGGCTTCACGAGGCGCTGGCCGACCTGAACCTGCATCAACTCGCCCGCCGCGATGTATTCCTTGGCCTTGCGCACGGCGTTCAGGTAGTCCTCTTTCGCAAACTCCCGATACGTCTCCGTACGCACGCTCGCCGACGTCACCGGCGGCTGCACGGTCGTACGCAAACGCGCACGCAGTTCGCGCAGGCGCTGCCTGGCTTTCGTGTAAGCCTCCGGCACGGTCGGATCGGCGTAGACAATCAGATAGAGCTTGCCGGCGAGGTTGTCGATGACCGCCATTTCCTCGGTCAGCAGCAACTGGATATCGGGCAGGCCGAGATCGTCGCGCGGCGCCGAGTGCGCCAGCTTTTTCTCGATATAACGCACGGCGTCGTAGCCGAAGTACCCTGCCAGACCACCGCAAAAGCGCGGCAATCCCGGGCGTTGCGCAATCTTGAACCGCTTCTGGAATGTTTCGATGAACGTCAGCGGATCAACTTCGCTCGTTTCGATTACCTGACCATCCTTCACCACTTCCGACACGCCGTTCTGCACGCGAATCATCGTGCGTGCCGGCAAGCCGATAAACGAATAGCGGCCAAAGCGCTCGCCGCCGACCACGGATTCCAGCAGGAAGGAGTTGGCGCCATTGCGCTCGGTCTGAGCGAGTTTGAGATAAAGCGAAAGCGGCGTTTCGAGGTCGGCGAGCGCCTCGGCAATCAGCGGAATGCGGTTAAAGCCTTCATTCGCCAGCGATTGGAATTCGAGTTCGGTCATGTTCTGATCCTTTGCGTGTCGCTTGTTGGGTTTTGCGACATCGAGCACATACTGGGCGCTGCGGAAAATTCACCGCGCGGCGCTTAACCCGCTTGGGTTTGTGCGTCGGCCGGGGCTTCACGCACTGCATGTCCGATTATCAGGGCTCGGGGCCGTTCACGGGAACCGTGTGGACTCGAGACATTCACGACACAATCGGGCGCAGCGAATGATGCGCATCAAGCCGGGCATCAAAGGTAAGGCAAGTCAGCGGGATCGGCGCGCGGAGTGCGCAGCGAAACAAAAAACGGTGCTGAAGACGAGCTTCAGCGGACCTCAGGCGAGGTTAGCGCGACCAGCGACGCCAGGGCCAGGCTCCCCGGTCGATGCTGCTCAGACTCCGTTTTTTGTTCAGAAACATGAGGGATTAAGCTAGTCAGTCAATGTTGTCGCGCCGGGTGCTTCGGGCGCGGCCATGGTTGCTGCTATTGCCTGTGCGGCAGCCAGCAGGGAAGAAACTATACCATCGGATTTCACGAGGTGCACGGGTTTGCCGTGGTTGTAGCCGTAAGGCACCGTCAGCGTCGCCATTCCGGCCGCGCGGCCCGCCAGCGCATCGTTCTCCGAGTCGCCGATGGCAACCGCTTCCCGCGGCAAAACGTCCAGGCGTTCGCAGGCGATCAGCATGGGCGCCGGATCGGGCTTTTTCTGCGGGACCGAGTCGCCACCGAGTACGACCTTGAAGTATTCCGCGAGGCCGAACTTCGTCAGCAATTCAACGGCGAACCGGTGCGGCTTGTTCGTTACGCACGCGAGCGGCAAGCCGAGATCCCGCAACGCCTTCAGTCCTTCGGCGACTTCGGGATAAAGCGTTGCGCTCTGTCCGTTGATGCGCGCGTACTCGATCTGATAGATCGCGAGGGCATCTTCGAATTTCGTGGATGCCTCGAGCGCCGAAAACCGCACGGCCAGAATGCTGCGGATCAGATTCTCCGAGCCTTTTCCTATATAGCCGATCACCTCGTCGCGATCAGTCGCTTTCGCGCCGATGCGCGCGAGCATGCCGTTCAGCGCCGCGGTGAAATCGTCTGCCGTATCGACCATGGTGCCGTCCAGGTCGATGATCGCCGCTCGCAACGTCTTGTTCGTGAATGCCGGAAGCTCGGCGCTGAGTTCGCTCATCTTGAATCCCCGGTGTTCACTTTGGCCAGTTCCTCGCGCATCTTGCCGATGATCTCGGCGTAGTTGTGATGCCCGAAAATCGCCGACCCCGCCACGAATGTGTCCGCGCCTGCTTCCGCGATTTCACGAATGTTCTCGATCTTCACGCCGCCGTCTACTTCCAGATGAATCTCGCGTCCCGTCCGCTCGTTGTATTCATCGATACGCCGGCGCGCTTCGCGCAGCTTATTGAGCGCTTCCGGAATGAACGACTGGCCGCCGAAACCCGGGTTCACCGACATGATCAGCACGAGATCGACCTTGTCCATCACGTGATCCAGGTGATTTAGCGATGTCGCCGGGTTGAACACCAGGCCAGCCTTGCAGCCGTGATCGCGAATCAGTGAAAGCGTCCGGTCGATATGATCCGAAGCTTCCGGGTGAAAGCTGATCACATTCGCACCGGCTTCCGCGAAGTCAGGCACGATACGGTCCACCGGACGCACCATCAAATGCACGTCGATAGGCACGGTCGTATGCGGCCGCAGCGCCTTGCAGACCATGGGGCCGATTGTTAGGTTCGGAACGTAATGGTTGTCCATGACGTCGAAATGGATCCAGTCCGCGCCGGCGGCGACGACATTGCGAACCTCTTCGCCGAGAATGGCGAAGTCGGCGGACAAGATACTGGGGGACAAGCGGAATTGCGTCATGACGTCTGCCGGTTGCAAGCGGGAAACACATTTTACCGCGACACGCCGTTTTTGACCGTCGGCCGAACGGCTAACGCGCGGGGCCGGCTGCGGGCGCTTTTCCCGTCGTCGCAGGATTCCGGCAACGTTTCAGGCGCATGACAAAGCCGTCGCAAGCCACCGCAGTTGGTTGCGGGTACCGGCTGCATCAAGCAGAATGCGTCACCTGATGTTCACGCAAATTCGCGTAATCGTGCCGCTGTTCGCCCTGCCGGGCGTCGCTGCGCGCAGCATATTTTGAATTGGAAAAGCGATGAGCCAGTATGAATTCAGCGTAGCGGTCCAGACGCAATACCTTCCTGAACAATCGGAACCGGATGCTCACCAGTTTGCGTTTGCATACACGCTGACCATTCGGAATACCGGTCAGGTTGCCGCGCAGCTGATCTCGCGGCACTGGATCATCACGGATAGCGACAACGTGGTCCAGGAAGTGAAAGGGCTTGGCGTGGTTGGCAACCAGCCCTTGTTGCCGCCGGGCGAGAAGTTCGAGTACACGAGTTGGGCCGTGATCGCAACGCCGGTCGGCACCATGCGCGGATCGTATTTCTGTGTGGCCGAAGACGGCGAGCGTTTCGAGGCGCCCATTGCCGAGTTCGCGCTGCACATGCCGCGCACGCTGCACTGAGCAAGCGTTGGGTCCTGCTAACGCCTGTTTTTCTTTTTGCCCGACGCCGTCCACGCGACGATAAAAATCAGCAGAAGCAGCGCCACGAGTGACTCGAGCGCAAAAACAAGCATTGGATATTCGTCGAATAGATCTGACATGGCGGTTCTCATCAAGAACGAACATTGTAAGCGTTTCACCTCTTCGCTCGCCGGATTGGCGGCTTGGGCGGCTTTTCTTACCACTGCCGTTTTACTGGCATCGTGTGGCGGCGGTGGCGCCATCAAGTCCGGCTATCAAGCTCCGCCGAGTGGCGCACCGATCGTCACGGGACAGCGCGCGGCTACCCGGCTGACCGCCGTCAGCTGGCAGCAGGTCCCCGGCTGGCAGGACGATTCACTGCTTGGCGCAACTGCCGCCATGCGTCAGAACTGCAGCCGCCTCGCGCAGCAGCCGACCTGGCGGCGCGCGTGCGCGGCGGCGCAACGGCTCGACGACCTTGACATGAACGCGGCTCGTGAATTCTTCGAGGCCTACTTCACGCCGTTCCAGTTGGCCAACACCGACGGCACGCTGGACGGACTCGTGACCGGCTATTACGAGCCGTTGCTGCGCGGCTCGCGCACCCGGCACGGAGCGTACCAATATGCGTTGTATCGATGGCCGTATCGGTTCAAGACCGGCACGACATTACCGTCGCGCGCTCAGCTTGAAAGTTCAGGCGCGCTGAATGGCAACGAACTGGTTTGGGTCGATGATCCTATCGAAGCGTTTTTCCTTCAGGTCCAGGGTTCGGGGCAAGTCGTGATGGAAGACGGCACGACCATGCGCGTTGGCTTCGGCGGGACCAACAACCAGCCGTATAAATCGATCGGCCGCGAACTGCTGGACCGGCGCGAATTGACGCCCGCACAGGCCACGATGCAAGGCATCAAGGCTTGGGCGAAAGCGAATCCGGCGCGTGTGGATGCCTTGCTCGACGTGAATCCGCGTTTTGTGTTTTTCCGCGAAATGCCGGCGACTTCGACACTCGCCGCAGGCGTAGGGACGGGGCCCGTCGGCGCATTGGGTGTTCCATTGACTCCGGAGCGTTCCATTGCCGTCGATCCCTCGGCAATCCCGCTTGGAACGCCGGTTTTCCTGCAGACCACGCGCCCTCTGAGCAATTCGCCGATGAACCGCCTAGTGTTTGCGCAAGACACGGGAAGCGCAATCAAAGGCGGTGTACGCGCAGACTATTTTTGGGGATTGGGCGATGACGCAGGCGATCTCGCCGGCCGGATGAAGCAGGGCGGGCGCATGTGGCTCTTGCTGCCGAATTCGTAGGGATCTCTTGCAATACTCTCTTGTAAGACTCTGGCAGCCGTTCCGTTCGGACCGGCTGCTTTTCAGCGCAACGCCGGACGTCAGATTGTTGCCTTGCGCCGGTCGATTACGCGCCGCGCCTTCCCCACTGAACGCTCAATCCCGTTCACTCCCAGCAACTCGATCACCGCGCTGACCCCGATCAACGCCTTGATATCGTACGCAAGGGCGGCCTTCGCCTGCTGCAGCACGGCGACATCCGGCGCTGTCTCAGGGCACGGTTCGACATTGAGAGTGAGCACATCGAGCGGTCCTTCCTTGCTCAGCACGATCTGGTAGTGCGGCGCCAGCGCATGCTGCTTGAGCAGCAACTCCTCGATCTGCGTCGGGAAAACATTTACGCCTCGCACGATCATCATGTCGTCCGAGCGCCCGGTGATTTTTTCCATGCGCCGCATGGTTCGGGCGCTGCCGGGCAAGAGCCGGGTGAGATCGCGCGTCCGGTAGCGGATGATCGGCAACGCTTCCTTTGTCAGCGACGTGAACACAAGTTCACCCAGCTCGCCATCGGGCAGCACTTCGCCAGTGTTGGGGTCGATGATTTCCGGATAGAAATGATCCTCCCAGATCGTCGGGCCATCTTTTGTTTCCACGCATTCCGACGCCACGCCCGGTCCCATGACTTCCGAAAGTCCATAGATATCCACGGCGTCGATACCCATGCGCTTCTCGATGGCCGCGCGCATATCGTTGGTCCACGGCTCGGCGCCGAAGATCCCGATCCTCAGCGAACAGTCGGCCGGGTGAACGCCCTGGCGTTCGAGTTCATCGGCAATGGACAGCATGTAGCTGGGCGTCACCATGATGATGTCCGGGCGAAAATCCTGGATGAGCTGCACTTGCTTCTCGGTCTGGCCGCCGCCGAACGGAATCACGGTCAAGCCAGCCCGTTCCGCGCCGTAATGAGCGCCGAGGCCGCCCGTGAAGAGACCGTATCCGTAACTGATATGAACCTTGTCGCCACGACGCGCGCCAGCCGCACGAATGGAGCGCGCGACAAGGTTCGCCCATGTATCAATGTCTTTCGCCGTGTAGCCCACCACCGTCGGCTTACCCGTAGTCCCCGACGATGCATGAATACGCGAGACCTGATCGTGCGGCACCGCGAACATTCCGTACGGGTAGTTATCGCGAAGATCCTTCTTTGTAGTGAACGGGAAGCGCGCGATATCGGCGAGACTTTTAATGTCACCTGGATGCACGCCCGCTTCATCGAACTTGCGCCGGTACACAGGCGAATTCTCATATGCGTGCGCGATCGACCACTTGAGGCGTTCAAGCTGCAACGCGGTGAGTTCGTCGCGACTGGCCGTTTCTATAGGATCCAGTGGAAGCGGGGCGGTCATCAAATGTCTCCTTCCAAATATCTGTTGGCGGCCCGAATCAAATTTGCCCGGACGCTATGGTTTTTCAGCGCATCGTGTGAAACAGGTCAGGACCCGGTAGCAACCAGGTTGCCCTTGATCTGGGAGGACTTGCCGCGAAACATGGCGACCGTTTCTTCATCACGGTTCGTCACGCGGATGTCGTAGATACCCGTTCTACCGGTGAGCGATTGTTCCGTTGCCTCAGCAGTCAGACGATCGCCGCCTTTGACGGCACGCAAGAATTCGATTGAACAGCCGGCCGCGACCGTGTTGATGTTGTACGAGTTGCAAGCGAACGCGAACGTTGAGTCGGCCAGCGTGAAGATGAGACCGCCATGACAAATCCCGTGGCCGTTGAGAAAGTCGTCGCGCACGTTCATTTGCATTCGCGCATAGCCTGGCCGTACTTCCTTCAGTTCCAGGCCGAGCGCACGGCTGCACGCGTCTGCTTCGTACATGGTTTGCGCGGTTGCTTCGGCGAGTTTCTGAGGGTTCATTGCTGCCGTCTCCAAAAGCGATGTGTTTGATTGTCAAAGGCCTTCGAATCGCGGCGCACGCTTTTCCTTGAACGCAGCGACGCCTTCCGCATAGTCGTGCGAGTCGCCGAGTTCGCGCTGAACGTCGCGTTCAAGATCGAGTTGCTGATCGAGTGTATTGGTCGCTGCTGCGCGGATCGAGTGTTTGATCGCCGCGACGGCCTTCGCCGGTTGCTGCGCGAGGTGCGCTGCAAGTGTGAGCGCCGTGTCCTGCAATTCGACATCGTCGACTACCTTCCACGCCAGCCCCCACGCTTCGGCTTGTTCCGCACTCAATTTGTCGCCAGTCAGTGCAAGGCCCATGGCGCGCGCCTCGCCCACTCGCCTCGGCAATAGCCAGGTGCCGCCGGAGTCCGGAACCAGGCCAATCTTCACGAAAGCCTGGATGAAGCTCGCCGAACGAGCGGCCACGATCAGGTCGCAAGCCATCGCCAGGTTGGCGCCCGCGCCTGCAGCGATTCCGTTCACAGCCGCAATTACTGGCAGACGTGACGCCTGCAACCGACGCACCAGCGGGTTGAAATACTGATCAATCAGGGCGCCCAGATTGGTCATGGCTCCGGGTGTGAAGTCGAGGTCGGCCAGGTCCTGACCGGCACAAAACCCACGGCCCGAGCCCGTGATGACGAGCGCACGGGCGTGACTGCCTTCGATCTCGTCCAGCGCTGCACGCAACTCCTCGTGCATTGTCCGCGTGAAGCTGTTCAGCTTCTCAGGGCGATTCAATGTCAGCGTGGCCACGTGCGTGGTTTCGTCGATGTTCAAAACAATCGAGTTGCTCTGATCAGACATGAAGTCTCCTTTGGCTAATGAGCGCAAACACCCATGCCTTCGATACTAATCGCGCCCAGCTACAGTTGCTATTCGGCTGAACGGCCTAGGACTCGCCGCGATTCGTTGGGGCGGTCGCCTATGCCGTTTGGCTGACTACCGGCGGCGCGCTCTTTGGCGCAACATGGACTCTGCTTTGAACGACCCGGAAGCGATTGGCGACAAACGCGGCGTCCGACAGCGCTGCGTTCGCGGCAGGATTGGCGCCTGTGCCGTGGAAGTCCGAATATGCGGCCGTCTGGTTCACAAAGACGCCGCTGGTCAGATTGATCGACAGCGCGACGCCGCCGCGGATGGCAGCTTCATAGGCTGCTTCAACGACTGCGTCGTCCGTGCTGTACACGGAGAAGGTCAACGCGCCATGCTCGGCTGCAATCGATCCGGCCAACTCGAGCGATTGGGCCGTCGAATCCGTGGCGATGACAAACGAAATTGGACCAAACCACTCGCGCGTGAAGTTCGCGGCATCAGCGTTCACGTCGAGCTTCAAGATCAGGGGAGAGCGCACTTGAGCATCGGGAAATACTGGATGAGCAAGCGATTGGCTATCCGTCAGCACTTCACCCAATTGCCGGGCTTCGGCGATACGACCCATCACGCCGTCGTTTTGTATCGCACCGGTCAATTCGACGGCGCGGGCCGGATCGGCAATCAGCTTTTCTACCGCCGCTGCGAGCGTCTTCGCAACGTCGTCGAAGCTCATTTGGCCTTCGCTCGTGCGAATGCCGTCGCGGGGAACATAGATGTTCTGCGGCGCCGTGCACATCTGGCCTGAGTAAAGCGCCAGCGAGAACGCAATATTGCTGGCGACGGCTTTGATGTTGTCGACGGAATCGATCACGATCTGATTCACACCCGCCTTCTCGGTGTAGACCTGGGCCTGATGTGCGTTACGTTCGAGCCAGTTGCCGTTTTGCGTGCTGCCGGTGAAGTCGATGATCTTGATTTCCGGGCGCAGCGCAAGATTTTGAACGAGGGGGCCGTCGTTCTCTTCGGTAGCCAGCAGAGTGACCACATTCGGGTCAAATCCGGCTTCACGCAAAACTTCACGCGCAATGCGCACGGTGATGGCAAGCGGCAAGATCGCACCCGGATGCGGCTTGACGATGACAGTGTTACCCGTAGCCAGGTCGGCGAACATGCCGGGATAACCGTTCCAGGTCGGGAAGGTGCAGCACCCCAGAACGAGGCCCGTGCCGCGCGGTACGACGGTGAATTGCTTGTGCATGGCGAGCGGCGGGTTCTTGCCTTGCGGCTTTTCCCAATAAGCGTCGGCAGGAATTTGGCGAAGCTGATCCCACGCATAAGCCACCGCTTCCAACGCGCGGTCCTGCGCGTGCGGGCCACCCGCTTGAAACGCCATCATGAATGCCTGTCCGGTCGTGTGCATCACGCTGTAACCGATCTCGAAACTGGCTTTGTTGATCCGCGACAGAATCTCGAGGCTTACGCCGGCCCAAGCTTCAGGCCCGGCGGCGCGCCACTGGCGTTGCGCCAAGGCGGAGGCTTTGAGCAGCGCGTCCACGTCCGCTTTAGGATAACGAGCGCCGAGCGCGAATCCGAAAGGCGACCGCTCGTTCCCCACTGTCTCCCCGGTCAAGGGCTGATCCAGCTCGAACGCGCGGTTCAGGTGCGCTTTGAAGGCCGCCTCCCCATCCGGATTTGCTGTTTCACCGTACACTTTGGGACTCGGCATTTCGGGAAACGGACTCCAGTAGCCGCGCTTTGCAATAGCGGCAAGCGCTTGAGTAAGCGTCGCTTCGTGCTTCGTGAAGAGCGGATGGGTCATGGCGGCAAAAGGATTTGGTTGTAATGAGGGTCGCTCGGAAAATTAATTAACCGACCGGTTGGTATGCGAATGTTAGCATTATCGAGACGCGTGCGCGAAGCGATTTCGCGCGAGTTCATATAGGAGGAGTGAATGTCTTACGAGAATCTGTTGACCGAAGTGCGCGGGCGTGTCGGCTTGATCACACTGAACCGGCCCAAAGCGCTCAACGCGCTCAACGACGCGCTGATGGATGAACTCGGCACTGTCCTTAAACAATACGATGCCGACGAAAACATCGGCGCCATCGTGCTGACCGGCAGCGAGAAGGCGTTCGCAGCGGGGGCGGACATTGGCATGATGGCCAACTACACGTATATGGATACGTTCAAGGGCGACTACATCACGCGTAACTGGGAAACGGTGCGCACCATTCGCAAGCCGATCATTGCGGCTGTTGCCGGATTCGCCCTCGGTGGCGGCTGCGAATTGGCGATGATGTGCGACATCATCATCGCCGCCGATACCGCCAAGTTCGGCCAGCCCGAAATCAAGCTCGGCGTGATCCCCGGCGCCGGCGGCACGCAGCGGCTGCCGCGCGCTGTATCGAAGGCGAAGGCAATGGACATGTGTCTGACTGCACGAATGATGGATGCCGACGAAGCCGAGCGGGCAGGGTTGGTGTCGCGCGTCGTTCCGGCAGCGAACCTGCTGGATGACGCCATGCAGGCTGCAGCGACAATCGCGAGCTTCTCCTTGCCTGCAGTGATGATGGCGAAGGAGTCAGTCAACCGCGCTTACGAATCAACGCTGGCGGAGGGGGTTCATTTCGAGCGCCGCATGTTCCATTCGCTGTTTGCGACCGAGGATCAGAAGGAAGGGATGGCGGCTTTTGTAGAGAAGCGGAAACCTGATTTTAAGCATCGATAAAATTCTTTTCCCGAACCCCTTGCGCAGTGTTGAAACGGGCACTAGAATTCCGTTCCTTCGCTTCACAACGAGGCGAAGGGAAGTGAGAAATTGCAGGTGCAGTGGCGCGCAAGAGGAAGC